>OJRH01000084.1_pt1 | contig 52636 bp, 44 predicted proteins | sample 1599131 | NCBI WGS metagenome assembly OJRH01 (sample SAMN03922527, study PRJEB24848) | human gut metagenome | isolation source: stool sample | host: Homo sapiens | place: Germany | collected 2010-05
ACGAGGGCATCAATAGAAGGTTTGAGAGTGATGTAATTTCTGATGGTACTCAAACGCCACCGCTGTTACCTGCATTTCCCCACTGGTTTGAGAGTGATGTAATTTCTGATGGTACTCAAACGCTTGCAAAAGCACTGGAATACCTTCATTAGTTTGAGAGTGATGTAATTTCTGATGGTACTCAAACCCGGAACCATGACTATGAGTATAGAAATTAGTTTGAGAGTGATGTAATTTCTGATGGTACTCAAACACATATCAGCAACGAGGGCATCAATAGAAGGTTTGAGAGTGATGTAATTTCTGATGGTACTCAAACTCGAAATCTTGACAGCGTGCTAAATCCCAAGTTTGAGAGTGATGTAATTTCTGATGGTACTCAAACAGATAGCTCATATTTCCCGTTAGCGTTAGGGTTTGAGAGTGATGTAATTTCTGATGGTACTCAAACTCAACCGGATTTAATGTAAACGTATCGCCGTTTGAGAGTGATGTAATTTCTGATGGTACTCAAACATTACCACTTGCCTTATATGTAGTATACCAGTTTGAGAGTGATGTAATTTCTGATGGTACTCAAACCCGGTATGATTGGATTTGCTGTTCGCCAGCGTTTGAGAGTGATGTAATTTCTGATGGTACTCAAACTGCATTTTAATGGTAAAAGTTATTCCATTAGTTTGAGAGTGATGTAATTTCTGATGGTACTCAAACCGTTCCAAATTTAACCGTTCTCATGGTCTTGTTTGAGAGTGATGTAATTTCTGATGGTACTCAAACAATCATCAAGATAAGCTAAAGCATCTTCAAGTTTGAGAGTGATGTAATTTCTGATGGTACTCAAACCACCAACAGAATCTACAATGCCGGTAGTGTGTTTGAGAGTGATGTAATTTCTGATGGTACTCAAACGAATATTACGAGCCATTTTTGAAATCTCCTGTTTGAGAGTGATGTAATTTCTGATGGTACTCAAACTGTACGAACTTGCCCAAACTCGGGACTATTGTTTGAGAGTGATGTAATTTCTGATGGTACTCAAACCTGGCAACCGAGAACCAAAATATGAAGTATGTTTGAGAGTGATGTAATTTCTGATGGTACTCAAACTGCCGTTCTCGTGCTTTTTGGTCTTTTAATGTTTGAGAGTGATGTAATTTCTGATGGTACTCAAACCGGAGATAACGCATGATAAGAATCAGCCGGGTTTGAGAGTGATGTAATTTCTGATGGTACTTAAACATCACATTTGCTCCCCCTGTCGGTCCGTCCGTTTGAGAGTGATGTAATTTCTAATGGTACTCAAACACAAATCTTCTTTGCAAATAAGCCCCTTTTTCGCCACTAAAACTTTCTCTAAAATTTTTTCAAAAAAACCTCTTGCCAAAACGCAAAACGTATGGTAATATATATAACTGTCAGACACACTGACATTGGCCCGGTGGTTCAGTTGGTTAGAATGCCGCCCTGTCACGGCGGAGGTCGTGGGTTCGAGTCCCATCCGGGTCGCCAATGCGGAAATAGCTCAGTGGTAGAGCACCTCCTTGCCAAGGAGGGGGTCGCGAGTTCGAATCTCGTTTTCCGCTCCATAGGGGCATAGTTCAATGGTAGAGCAACGGTCTCCAAAACCGTCGATCTGGGTTCGAGTCCTAGTGCCCCTGCCATAGCAAGCGTAGCCTGAGAGTTCAGCTCTCAGGCTTTTTTCATGTCTGCGTTTAGCAAGATACTACTTTATTAGCAAATAGTTTATGCAAGGCTTTGTCGCTAATCCCTTTACCTTGCATCTTACAAGCTTTTCTGTAACTTTCAAGACAATTTTATTGACAGTGTGACGGAAAAAGCATATAATAAAATAGTTTAGTAATACTGTGAAAGGATGCACTTGACAAGCATCCTTTTTCTTGTCTTTTATGAAGGAGAGAAAAGGAATAATGATTAGAAACGATATTCGTAATATAGCAATTATTGCCCACGTTGACCATGGCAAGACTACCCTGGTTGATGCTATGCTGAAGCAAAGCGGCGTTTTCCGTGCTAACGAGCGCGTTGAAGAACGTGTTATGGACTCCAATGCTCTGGAGCGTGAACGTGGTATCACCATTCTGTCTAAAAACACCGCTGTTATGCACAACGGCGTAAAAATCAACATTCTGGACACCCCGGGCCATGCTGACTTCGGCGGCGAGGTTGAACGCGTACTGACCATGGTTGATGGCGTACTGCTGCTGGTTGATGCTTATGAAGGCCCGATGCCGCAGACCAAATACGTACTGCGTAAAGCATTGGAACAGCACCTGAAACCGATTGTTGTAATCAACAAGATTGACCGCCCTGACCAACGTGTTGATGAAGTTATTGACGAAGTTCTGGACCTGTTCATTGAGCTGGATGCAGATGAAGATCAGCTGGAGTTCCCGGTTGTTCTGGCTTCCGCCCGTAACGGTATTGCCAAACTGTCGATGGACGAGGAAAGCAATTCTCTGGAACCTTTGTTCAAAGTAATTCTGGAAAACATTCCTGCTCCGGATGTTGACGTTAATGCACCGCTGCAGATGCTGGTTAACACTCTGGACTATGATGATTATGTAGGCCGTATCGTTGTAGGCCGTGTAGTTCGCGGCACCATCCACAACGGCGAAAACATCATTCTGATGGACGAAGCAGGCAACCGTAATGGTAAAATCGGCCGTCTGTACACCTACCAGGGCCTGAAGCGTGTAGAAGTGCCTGAGGTTGAAGCAGGTGATATCGTTGCTCTGATCGGTTTGCAGGACGCTAACATCGGCGACACTATCGCTGACAGCGAAAATCCGGAAGCTCTTAAGGGCATCAAGATTGACGAACCTACCCTGTCTATGATTTTCTACGTTAACAACAGTCCGTTTGCCGGCCGTGAAGGTGAATTTGTTACCAGCCGTCATCTGCGTGACCGTCTGTTCAAAGAGGTTAAGACCAACGTTTCCATGCGTGTTACCGAAACGGAAAGCCCGGATGCTTATGAGGTTGCCGGCCGTGGCGAGCTGCATCTGTCCATTTTGATTGAAACCATGCGTCGTGAAGGCTTTGAGCTGCAGGTTGGTAAACCTAAGGTTATTATGCATCGCGATGCAAACGGTAAGCTGATGGAGCCTATGGAAGCATTGACTATCGATGTACCGCAGGACTTCATGGGCGCTGTTATGGAAGGCCTGGGCCTGCGTAAGGCTGAGCTGCAGAACATGACCGAAATGGCAGGCTATCTGCGTATGGAATTCAAGATTCCTGCTCGCGGCCTGATCGGTTTCCGTAACCAGTTCCTCACCGATACTAAAGGTAACGGCATTATGAACCACGTATTTGCCGGTTACGAAGAATATAAGGGTGAAATCCCCGGCCGTACCCGTGGCAGCCTGGTTGCTTTTGAAACCGGCGAAACCACTTCCTATGGTATCGGCAACGCTCAGGAGCGCGGTACCATGTTCGTTGTTCCTGCAGAAAAGATTTACGAAGGCCAGCTGGTTGGCGAAAACAGCCGTGAGGACGACATGGATGTTAACCCCTGCAAGAAGAAACATGTCAGCAACATGCGTGCTTCCGGCAGTGACGACGCTATCCGTCTGATTCCGCCTCAGACCTTCTCTCTGGAGCAGGCTCTGGAGCACATCAATGACGATGAGCTGGTTGAGGTTACTCCGAAGAGCATCCGTATGCGTAAGAAGGTTCTGGACCGTCTGGAGCGCGGTAAGATGCGTGGCCGTATGAAGAATGTTCAGGCATAATTTTTGACAATTTGTTAAAAATCTGCTACAATTAATATTACTAAGCAGGACTTTTGCCTATAGGCAGCGAATAATAGTCTAAATAACTGTTTTGGTTTGGAGGCTGATGGCCATGGGTTTAAAAAATACAGCAATGAAATTCTTTTGGTCTGATGAAATGGAAGAGCAGCAGGAGGAATATACCCGTCCGCGTCTGCTGAAATCCGGACATCTGAATATTATGGTGCGTACACCGAAATCCTTTGCGGACGTGCGTGAATATGCTGATTCGCTGATGAACGGCAGTGCCATTATGGTATGCTTTGATGCAGTTGACGAAGCACTCAGATATCGTATTTTTGATTATCTGAACGGTGTAAGCTACATCATCAATGCCGATGTGAAAAAAATTAATGATGATTTGCTTCTCTATGCGCCTGAACAGGTGCAGGTCAACAAAGAGGAAGCAAGAGCTTCTTCTAATGTACGTTCCTGGCTTAGCAAATAAATAACAAAAGTTAGCCGTTGCTTGTCACCTTGCGGGGTGGCCGGCAACGGCTTTTTGTGTGCGGATACAGCAGGTGATATTTGCAAATAACAGCCCGGTGTGCTAAAATTATAAGCAATTTATTAATCCTATAAGCGATGCTGAACAAGAAAGAAGAGGTATATATGAGCGAAAAGAAAATGATGAAAAACGGTAAAAAATTAGGTGTTGTCGGTGGCCTTGGTCCTGCAGCAGCTGCAGAGTTCTTGCGTCAGTTTACTATGAGATGCCCGGCGAACTGCGACCAGGAGCATCCTGTTGTATATATGATCGGTGACTGCGATATTCCGGACCGCGGCACAGCAATTTTCGGCAAGGGTGAATCCCCGCTGCCGAAGCTGAAGGCTGATTTGCTGCAGCTGTGCGATATGGGCGCAGATGTGCTTGCTGTTCCCTGCAATACCGCACACTTCTTTATCGATCAGTTTGCTGATGAATTGCCGGTACCGCTGCTGCATATCGTTGACGAAACCGTTAAGGCTGCTAAAGAGCTTTCTCCGGAAAAGGGTGCCTGGATGCTGTCCACCAAAGGCACACGTGCTTGCGGACTGTATCAGAAATATGCCGAAAAGCGCGGACTGACTCTGTACATTCCGAATGAGGAGCAGAGCGATAAATCTCAGGAGGTTATCAACTGCGTTAAGGCTAACCAGCTGGCAAAGGCCGGCGCTATTATGAAAGAGCTGGTAGAGGAGCTGTGGGCTGAGCGTGATATTCCTGTAATGACCGCCTGCACCGAGCTGCCGCTTGGCTATGATGCATCCGGACTGCCGCAGGAGCGCAGCGTTTCCAGCATCGGTGCGTTGGCAGATGCCTGCGTGCGCGCGCTTTATGAAGAAGTAAAATAATATTTGAGGATTGCGACCACCTTGGCTTGAGGCTGAGGTGGTTTTTATTTTACTGCGTTTACCCTGGCAGTGTGCTATAATATAAACATACTATCGATATCAACAGCTTTAGAAGCTTCGTTCATGATTTAACAGAGGTAAAACATATGCAAGAATTTTTAATTGTAAAGGGTGCGCGACAGCACAACCTGAAAAATATAACGGTAGAAATACCGCGCAATAAAATGGTAGTTATCACAGGGCTCAGCGGCAGCGGCAAAAGCAGCCTGGCCTTTGATACGATTTACGCCGAAGGCCAGCGCCGCTATGTGGAATCACTTTCGGCCTACGCCCGCCAGTTTTTGGGACAGATGGACAAGCCGGATGTGGACTACATCGAAGGCCTGAGTCCGGCAATTTCCATCGACCAGAAAACTACAAGCCGCAATCCGCGTTCTACCGTAGGCACGGTCACGGAAATATACGATTACCTGCGTCTTTTGTTCGCACGCGCAGGTGAACCGCACTGCCCTAAATGCGGCAAGCTCATCGAGCAGCAGAGCGTGCAGCAGATAGTCGATAAGGTGCTGGAGCTGCCGCAGGGAAGCCGTTTTATGGTGATGGCACCGCTGGTGCGGGGGCGCAAGGGCGAGCATATGCGTGTGCTCGATGATATGCGGCGTGCAGGCTATGTGCGTATGTTTATCGACGGCGAGGTGCGCACGCTGGACGAGGATATCCGCCTGGAGAAAAATAAAAAGCACAGTCTTTCTGTAGTAATCGACCGCTTGGCAGTGCGCGACGGCATCAGGCAACGTTTGACGGATTCCGTGGAAACGGCGCTGAAGCTGGCAGACGGCTTTGCCGAGGTGGCAACGCTGGGCGAAGCAACGGAAACGCAGCTTTTCAGCGAGCACTTTGCCTGCAATGACTGTGGCATCAGCCTGCCTGCGATTGAACCGCGCCTGTTTTCCTTTAACAATCCCTTCGGTGCCTGCCCGGACTGCACCGGTCTTGGTATGCATATGGAGTTTGACAAGGCTTTGATAGTTCCTGACGCTGACAAGAGCTTTGCTGACAGGTGCATTGCCTGCTTCAGCAACAATCTGAATTCCTATTTTATGAAGCAGCTGGGCGCTGTTCTTGCTGCCTACGGCTATAGCTACGACACCAAATGGAATGAGCTGACGCCCGAGATGCAGCAGCTTTTGTGGGACGGTGCCGGCGAGAGCAAGTTTAAGTTCCTGTACGAAAATCTGCAGGGTGAGGTCAAGGAGCATAACACAACCTTTGACGGTATTTTGAACGTGCTGCGCCGTCGTTACCGTGAAGCCTTCAGCGATGCCATGCGTCAGGACTTGGAGGAGTTTATGACGAGCACTCCCTGTGCTGCCTGCCACGGCAGCCGCTTGAAGCCGGAGGCACTGGCAATTCTTATCGGCGGAAAAAATATCTGCGAGGTGACGGCGCTGACGGTGCGCGACTGCCTGCAGTTTTTTAAAAAGCTGGAGCTGACGCCGAAGCAGCAGCTAATTGCGCATCAGGTTTTGAAGGAGATTATGGCACGCCTGCAGTTCCTCAATGACGTAGGCCTTGATTACCTGACGCTGGACAGAAGCGCCGGTACGCTGAGCGGCGGCGAAGCGCAGCGCATCCGTCTGGCAACGCAGATAGGCAGCGGCCTGACAGGCGTACTGTATATTCTGGACGAACCAAGCATTGGTCTGCACCAGCGCGATAACGGCAAGCTGCTGGAAACGCTCAAGCATCTGCGTGATTTGGGCAATACGCTGATTGTCGTTGAGCATGATGAGGAAACGATGTATGCTGCCGACCAGATTATCGACATCGGTCCGGGAGCAGGCGAGCATGGCGGTGAAGTGGTGGCCCAGGGCACGGTGGAAGAAATTAAGCAGGTGCCCGCATCTGTTACCGGTACCTATCTTAGCGGCCGCAAATTTATCCCGGTTCCCAAGCATCGCCGCGAGTGCGACGGCAGAATGCTGACGATTCACGGTGCCCGCGCCAACAATCTCAAAAATATTGATGTCAGCATTCCGCTCGGAGTTTTTACTGTAGTAACAGGCGTAAGTGGCAGCGGCAAATCAACCTTGATAAACGATATTCTCTATAACTCCTTGGCGGCCAAGCTCAATGGTGCGCGTCTGCGTGCTTCCGAGCATGACAGCATCGAGGGCATAGAATATACGGATAAGGTAATCAACATCGACCAGTCCCCAATCGGACGCACACCGCGCTCCAATCCCGCAACCTATACCGGCGTCTTTGATTTTATCCGTGAGCTCTTCAGCCAGACCAACGAGGCCAAGCTGCGAGGCTATAAGGCAGGACGCTTCAGCTTTAACGTGAAGGGAGGACGCTGCGAGGCCTGCAAGGGCGACGGTATGAATAAGATAGAAATGAACTTCCTGCCGGACGTTTACGTTCCCTGCGAGGTCTGTCACGGCGCACGCTACAACCGCGATACGCTGGAGGTGCATTATAAGGGCAAATCCATCGCGGAGGTTCTTGATATGACGGTGAGCGAGGCCTGCGAGTTCTTCAAGAACCAGCCGCGCATTTACCGCAAGCTGGCAGTGTTGGAGGATGTAGGCCTTGGCTACATTCATCTGGGACAGGCAGCGACGACGCTGAGCGGCGGTGAAGCGCAGCGCGTTAAACTGGCAACGGAGCTTTCGCGCCGCAGTACAGGACGCACCGTGTATATCCTGGACGAGCCTACGACAGGCCTGCATATTGCGGACGTACACAAGCTGCTGGATGTGCTGCAGCGTCTTGTAGAAGGCGGTGACAGCGTTATCGTCATCGAGCATAACTTGGACGTTATCAAGGTGGCGGATTACATTATCGACCTCGGTCCCGAGGGCGGCGACAAGGGCGGTACTTTGGTGGCAAGCGGTACGCCGGAGGAGGTAGCGAAGGTCAAAAAATCCTACACCGGGCAGTACATCAAGCAGGAGCTGGCTAAGGCGAAGAAGAACGGGTGGTATGTATGACAGAATTAGCCGCAGGCTTTAGCGACAATATAAAAAATGCCTTGGCCGTACTGCCGGAAAAGCCCGGCGTTTATCTGATGCACGATGCCTCCGGCAAGGTTATCTATGTCGGCAAGGCCGTTGTACTGAAAAACCGCGTGCGCAGCTACTTCCGTAATTTGGCCAGCCATACGCCGAAGGTGAAGGCGATGGTGGCAAAAATTGCCGAGATTGAAACGATTGTTACCTCCAGCGAGGTAGAAGCACTGATTTTGGAGTGCAACCTGATCAAAAAATATCGCCCGCGTTACAACATCAGCCTGAAGGACGATAAAACCTATCCCTATCTTAAGGTTACCATGCAGGAGGATTTCCCACGTTTATATGTGACGCGCAGACATCTGCGTGACGGTGCCCGCTATTACGGACCATATGCCGACGCCGGCGCTATGCATGCCACGGTAAAGCTGCTGCGCAGCATGTTCCCGCTGCGCACCTGCCGCAAAATGAACGTGGACAGACCATGCCTTAACTATCACATTAAGCGCTGCCTTGCGCCCTGCGCCGGTTACATCAGCAAGGCAGATTATCATAAGATGATTAAATCCGTCTGCATGGTGCTGGACGGACGCACCACGGAGCTGGAGCGTGATTTGAAGCAGCAGATGCAGGAGGCAGCGGATAATTACGCCTTTGAGGAGGCTGCCAGACTGCGCGACCAGCTGCAGGCTGTAGCACGTCTGAACGAGGCGCAGAAGGCTGTTACCAATAACGGCGGTGATATGGATATCTTCGGCCTGGGGCAGGATATGACGGGTCTGTGCGTGCAGTTGTTCTTCGTGCGTAAGGGCAAGCTCATCGGCAGAGATAACTTCTTTATGCCCGACGGCGGCGATACGCCGCAGGAGGTTATGACAGCCTTCGTCAAACAGTATTATAACGAAGCAACCTTTATTCCCAAGGAAGTGGTGCTGCCGTACCTGCCGGAGGATGATGAAAAGCAGCTTATCGAAACGTGGCTGGCAGACAAGGCACAGCGACGGGTGGAGCTGCTGCTGCCGCAGCGTGGGGTTAAAAAGGACTTGCTGAAGCTGGCGAATGAAAATGCCGTCAAGCTGCTGAATGAACGCCTGCGTAAGGGAAGCCTGTCGCTCAAAAATGACCTGCAGGCAGCCGAAGAGCTGCAGCAGGCCTTGGGCTTGGAGCATCCCCTGGAGCGCATGGACTGCTTCGATATCAGCCATACGCAGGGCAGCGAAACCGTTGCCTCCATGGTTGTGTTCCGCAACGGCACCAGCAGTAAAAAAGACTACCGCAGATATAAAATCGTTTCGGCAGAAGGCAAGCCTGATGATTTCAAATCCATGCAGGAGGTTGTCTACCGCCGTTACAGAGATTATGAGGACTTGCCAAGCCTAGTGGTTATCGACGGCGGCAAGGGCCAGCTTAGCTCGGCGCTGGAGGTTATCCGCGGCCTTGGCCTTGACGATTTGCCGGTTGTAGGCCTTGCCAAGCGCGAGGAGGAAATCTTTAAGCCGCACCAGAGCGAAAGCATCATGCTGGATCGTGACGGTGCTGCACTGCACCTCATCCAACGCATTCGCGACGAGGCGCACCGCTTTGCTATTACCTACCACCGCAAGCTGCGCGGTAAGCGCAATCTCGTTTCCGTGCTCGACCACGTGGAGGGTATTGGTCCCAAGCGACGGCAGGAGCTGTGGAAGGCGTTCAAAACGCTGGACGCTATGCGGGCAGCCAGCGTTGAAGAATTGGCTGCGGTAGAAGGCATGAATCATGCGGCGGCGCAGACTTTGTACGACTTCTTCCGCTTGGACTTGCCGGAAAAGCAGCAGGCGCTGCAGTAAAAAGGTTCACAGCTATTTTGCAGAATATCCTCGTAGAACATGCTATAATAATTATAGGTAAAAAATAATAATTATTATGTAGCTCGCGCTTAGCTTTCTTAAAAGCGCAGGCTATGGCAAGAGGAGGACGAAGCTAATGGCAAAATGGGTATGTGATGTTTGTGGTTATGTGTATGATCCTGAGGTTGGCGATCCTGATAACGGCGTTGCAGCAGGCACTGCCTGGGAAGATGTACCGGAAGAGTGGGTTTGCCCTCTTTGCGGCGTAGGCAAGGACCAATTCTCGGAAATGTAAAATTGCATAGGATATAACAAAATCAGCCTTTGAGCAAAAGCTCATTGGCTGATTTTGTGTTTTATGCAGCTTTTTATCTAATGATTATTTACCTGCTACCTCCTTTCCTCCTTCATCAGCCCATCATTATAAATTGCCGGTGAAGCGCCTGCTTCCGTAATGTGCGGCGTTAAAAGCAGCAAAACCTCTGTCTTGCTGTGTGAACGCGAACGGTTTTTAAAAAGCTCGCCCAAAAGGGGAATCTTGCTCAAAAAGGGCACCTTCTGCATAGTACGCTGCTGTTCCTCGCTTATCAATCCGCCGATAACCAGCGTTTCGCCGCTGTACATGCGCACGTTGGTGTCAGCAGTACGACTGGTGATGCGGTAATTTTTCAGCTCGCTGATAAGCACAGGCGTGCTCACCTCAGTGTGGACACTGGCAGTAACCATTTTACCATCCTCACTGATGATAGGCGCATATGGCAGCTTGATGCCGGCGTCCAGATATTCCGTTGCCGTATAACTGCCGCTGCTGTCATGCTTTTCTGTCTGCACGGGAATGTGGTCACCGATGAAAATACTGGCCTCCTTGCCGGGAATGGTGATGATGCGCGGCGTTGCCAAAATGCGCGCTTTGCCGCTATTGATGAGAGCATTAAGCGTAGCGTTGAAGCGAAAGGCAAACCCACGCCAGAATTTAAAGCTGCCGTCATAATTGCTGCTGTCACTGTTACTGTCGTTCGTTTCCTGCTTGCGTTGGGGAATAGTGTCCCAATCCCAGCGCACACCCAGGTTTTTACTGTCCTCGCGGCTGACGGCGATGATTTTGGCTTCCAACGTTACCTGTCTTGTTGCTACGTCCAGCTTTGGCAGCAGCTGCCTTAAGCGTGCGTGGCTTTGCTCATCTCCCAAAAGGATGAGGCTGTTGGTGATAGTATCAAGCCCCAGCTTAGTGCCGAAATGTGGCGTTAACGCTTCCTGCAAGTCCTTGGCGCGGGCGTAGCTCAGAGAATAGCAGGCCAGGCGTTCGCTGACGGGCTGCGGCAGTGTGGGAACGTTTACTGCAACAGTTTGGCCGACGTTGGCGGGGAAAGGCAAAAATGGATTGGTGAGCTTATTTTGAGCGTTGCAGGGCAGAGCTATGGCAAGCAGCAGACTGCTGAGTATTAACGGGAAAAATCGTTTTAGCATAATGGCTCCTTTCAGTGTTATCCGTTAAAATGACGATAACAAGCATTGCATAGTAAATTTCATTTTTCATTTTAGCGCAAGCAGAGAAAAATTTCAAGTGAAAATTTAGAAAATAGAGAAAATTTTAAATTATCATATTGCATTTTGCTTTTTTTATGCTAAAATGAATGCAACACAGGAAAAATGAGGTGATACAATGGAGGGCTTGCGTAATAATAAACTGGCGGAGGATTTGCTGCATCTGGCATTGGTGCAGGGGGCGAGTGATATGCATGTCGAACCTGATGAACAGGGAGTGCGTGTGCGCATCCGTGTTGACGGCCTGCTGCAACAGCTGTGTGTGTTGCCGCGTACGCAGCAAAGCACGCTGCTGACGCAGCTGAAGGTGTGGAGCGGTATGGATATTGCCGAAAAAAGAGTGCCGCAGGATGGGCGTCTTTTGCTGGAGCATGAAGGCAGCGAGGTGGATTTGCGCCTAGCCAGCCTGCCTACGGTGAACGGTGAAAAGCTGGCTATACGCTTTCTGCAGCGTCAGGATAATCTGCTGCAGCTGGAGCAGCTGCAGTTCAGCGAAAGTAATTTGCAGCGTTACCGTCAGCTTTTTCATCAGCCAAACGGCTTGGTGCTTTTGACAGGACCTACTGGCAGCGGTAAAACAACGACGCTATATGCCACGCTGCAGGAGCTTGATGCTGCGGCCGGCAATATTATAACGCTGGAGGACCCGGTGGAATATAAGCTGGCGGGGATTAATCAGGTGGCGGTCAACCGCAGGAGCGGACTTACCTTTGCTGCAGGACTGCGTTCTGTTGTGCGTCAGGATCCGGATGTTATCATGCTGGGTGAAATCAGGGATGAAGAAACAGCGGCGATGGCGGTACATGCAGCGCTGACAGGTCATTTGGTTTTGAGCACATTGCACACAAATGATGCCATCGGCGCTGTGTACCGTCTGCTTGATATGGGAATTGCCGATTATCTGCTGGCTGCCGGCTTGCGTGGTGTGCTGGCACAGCGTTTGGTGCGCCGTCCGTGCCGCCATTGCGGCGAGCGGCGCTTCGCAACTGCAGCGGAGCTGCAGTATCTGAGGCGCAGAGCGGATGAAAGGCTGCAAGTGGTGCAGGCTCACGGCTGTGAGCATTGTCACGGCACAGGCTACAGAGGGCGTCTGGCATTGCATGAGCTGATTGTGTTTGATAAACGTATGCAGCAGCTTTTGGTAAACGGCGCCGATGAAGCAGAGCTTTTGCGGGAGGCACGTAAGCAGGGCTGGTGCAGTCTGTATGCTGACGCAGTTGATAAGGTGCTGCAGGGGGCAACTACGGTTGAAGAATTGTGGCGCGTCGGTATAACCGAGGAGGCTGATTATGCTTGATAAGCTGCTGCTTTTGGCACGGCATATGGGAGCAAGCGATTTGCATCTTACGCCTGCGAGCGTACCGATGGTGCGCATAGATGGCAGTCTGCAGCCTTTGCAAAACGAAATTATTTCCCGGGAAAAGCTGGAGAAAGCGTTACTTGCCTTGCTGCCGGAGCAGGAAAAACAGCAGCTGCTGCAGACAGGTGAGATTGATACTGCTTTTAGTGACAGACTGCAGGAGCGCTGCCGGCTGAATATTTACCGCCTTGGCAACGGCTATGCGGCGGCGATTCGTCTGCTCCCGAAGGATATTCCTGACTGCAACAGTCTTGGCCTGCCGCAAATTATCAGTCAGCTTGCCGAGAGCAGCAGCGGTCTGCTGCTCGTTACAGGTGCCACAGGCAGCGGCAAAAGCACCACGCTGGCCTCGCTGGTACAGCAGATAAATCAAACGCGCGCTGTACACATCCTGACGCTGGAGGACCCGGTAGAATATGTCTATCCTGCTGGCCTGGCACTGATTAACCAGCGCGAGGTGGGGCGTGATACAAGGAGCTTTGCCAGCGGCCTGCGCAGTGCGCTCAGGCAGGACCCTGATGTTATTTTAGTTGGCGAGCTCAGAGATGCGGAAACAATCGGTATAGCGTTGACGGCGGCGGAAACAGGTCATCTTGTTTTGGCAACGCTGCACACGCAGGATGCTGCAGGTACGGTAAACCGTATTCTTGATGTGTTGCCGGACAGACAGCATGTGTGTACGCAGCTGGCCGACTGCCTGCTCGGGATTTGCTGCCAGAGGCTTTTGCCCCGTTGCGACAGAGCAGGCAGAGCGGCGGCCTTTGAGGTGCTCGTTGCAACGCCTGCTATGCGCAATCTTATTCGTGAGGGGCGTACGCATCAGCTGCAGTCTTATCTGCAGACAGGCGCGCGCTACGGTATGCAGACGATGGAGGATGCGGTAAAGGCCTTGCAGTTGCGAGGAATAATCGCATGAAAAAAAGCCGCTGTGAAAAACAGCGGCTTAATATATACAGATATACCGTAAAACGGTATTACAAAATCTCTTCTCTGATTAAAGTGTTCATCATCTTTTGCTTACCCAATACCCAGAGCAGGTCGTTTTCTTCGAAAACAAGTGAAACGTGGGGATTAGTAATCGTAAAGGCGCCACGCTCCAGACCGACAACGAGGCAGCTCCATTTGTTGCGCAAATCCGCAGCCTTCAGTGATGTTCCCAAAATAGGGGAATGCTTATCAATCGTAATTGCCAAAGAGAGAAATTGCTGCTCCGGTTTGTTCTGGTGATTATCCAGCATGAACTCACGCAGGCTTTGCGGCAGGTCGCAGCGCTCCAGGCCTAAGCTGCGCTGCCTTACAGCAGCATCAAAAACCTGCAGCTGGCTGGCGGTGCCGATGAGCAGCAGCTTATCTCCCTGCTCAACTACCTGCTCACCGCCGGGCATATCAACAGTGCGATTACTGCCCAAAAGCTGCAGAACGTTGCAGCCATAGCTTTCACGGAAGCCGAGACTGCGCAGGCTGCGTCCTTTGATGGGAGAATCCTTTTGCAAATCGTAGTAGACAAGCTGCAAATCCTCATCGAACCAGGTGCGGCTGTCATCGGGAGCACTTTCACGATGCTTACGCATGTGCTTTTCGTTAAGGTTCACCAAAAAGCGCGATTCAATGCGCAGGTACTCGCTCATCAGCCAGTCGGAGGAGGAGATGAAGTACGCTGCCAGCAATATGGATACGCAGGCCAGGAAGCCGTGCAGATTCAGCAGAGTGTGGAAGATGAAGTACAGCGAAGCAGATGCTACAAGCAGCTTGCCGAATACCAGGAACATCAGCGGCAGATGGTTGGCACGCTTCTTAAACCAGAGCTTGGAGAACAAATCACCATTACCGGCGCGGTTGACAAGTACAGCGCGCAAAATCGGCGACATGATGATAAAGGTGGCAGCGGCGGTCAGCAGTCTGCTGTACGGCAGCTTCAGCGTGTTGCCCAAATAAGGCAACAGGTAATATTCCGCACCCAAAGCGATAGCTGCCAGCAGAGTGATGAAAATCAGCATACGCATGGTGTAACCGGTCAGCAGGTTCTTCCAGTCCTGATCCTTGTCATCATCGGTATTGGTGCCGGTGTAACGGTCAAGCCAGCTTTTAGCCTGAGGCGGCAACAGCTTCAGCACCAGCTGGTAAAAGGGCTCGGCTGCCATGATGCAGAAGGGTGTAGTAAAAGTGGTAATTACGGATACAGCTACGATAATCGGATATAAAAAGCTGCTGATTACGCCAAGACTCATGCCCAAAGAAGCGATAATAAAGGAGAACTCACCGATTTGTGCCAGGCTGAAGCCGCAGTGTACAGAGGTGTTGAGGCTTTGGCCGGAGGCCAGCACGCCGCCGGTGGAGAAAATCAGCTTGCCGATAATTGTTGCTACTACCAGCACGAAAATAGGCAGTGCCTGCTCTAGCAGGATAGCAGGGTCTACCATCATGCCGACGGATACGAAAAAGACAGCGCCGAACAAATCCTTGATAGGAGCAACGAGGTGCTCGATTTTTTCGGCGTTAGGTGCTTCGGCAATCAAAGAGCCCATGATGAAGGCACCCAAAGCGGAGGAGAAGCCGAGCTGAGTTGCCAACACAACCATACCGAGGCACAGGCCGATGGAAACAACTACCAGAGTTTCTTCGTTCATCAGCTGTTTAGCCCATTTAAAGAAGCTGGGAACAAGGTACATACCCAGAACAAACCATAAAACGAGGAAGAAAATTAAGCGTCCGATACTGAGCAGCAGCTCCATCGTAGAAACATCTGCGCTGGCTACGGCCATGGTTGCAAGCAGCACCATCATCACGATACCGGCGATATCTTCAATAATCAGCACGCCGAAAACTATTTCCGTAAAGCGCTGCGCCCTGAGCTTTAAATCGTCGAAGGCTTTGATAATAATCGTGGTGGAGGACATAGAAAGCATACCGCCTAAAAAGAGACTGTCCATATGATTCCAGCCGAGCAGCGTACCGGCGAAGTAGCCCACGGCCAGCATGCCTCCTATTTCTACCGCAGTGGCGATGAAGGCTGTACTGCCTACGCTTTTCAGCTTGTAAAAGCTGAACTCCAGTCCCAGCGCGAACAGCAGGAAGATAACACCGATTTCGGACCAGGCGTGGACGTTGGCCTTATCGGTAATCGTCGGGAAGAAGTTGAAGTGCGGACCGGTGATGAAGCCGGCAACAATGTAACCAAGCACCAACGGCTGATTAATTTTCTTGAAAAGAATAGTCGTGACACCGGCTACAAGCAAAATCATTGCTAAGTCGTTGATAATAGTAGGCAGATGAGTCATGGGAATCTCCTTTGCGATATTTTTTGCCAAAGTGGCTTTAAATGGTGTATAATAATTGCAATGTAGTCATAAGCTTTTTACGAGCTCTGCAGACTGCGAAACAAATAATCTCAATATATATTATACAATATTTTTGACTGGATTTATTGCATAAATAATGCTTTATTATGTTAATTTATTGTGACAAGCGCAATTGGAGGAATAAACATGAACGAAAATCAACAAGAAAAATTAGTTTTGGTAGATGGCGAGATTATGCCGGAAGCCGAAGCGTTTATTGATGTCAATGACCGCGGCCATAATTTCGGTGACGGTGTTTTTGAAATTGTGCCGGTTTATAACGGACGCTGCTTTGCTTTGCTGCCGCATATGAACAATTTATTCGATTCCGTAATCGCCGTAAAAATCCCCGGCGTTTATATGATTGAAGAGCTGGTAGAGTTCCATGAAAGCCTGCTGGCCGCAACCGGTCTGAAGGACTGCGAAATCTATACTCAGGTAACCCGTGGCAGCGGTGCTTATGCCCTGTCCTATCCGGAGCAGAGCATTCCGCATCTGACTATGTATGCTGTACCGGTTGACCGCGAGGCGCTGGCGCAAAAGCGTGCTAAGGGTGTAAATGTTATTACTGTTGAGGACGTACGTTGGGCGCGCTGCGATATCAATACTCTGAACCGTCTGCCGGAGGTAATGGCTAAACAGAAGGCTGTTATCGGCAATGCTTTTGATTCCCTTTTTGTTCGCGACGGTAAAATTACCGAAAGCACGGAAGCAAGCTTCTTCATTTATAAAGACGGTATTCTGTGGACTCATCCCGAAAACAACTTTATTCATAAAAACATTACCCGCCGTCTGCTGATGGAACGCCTGTCCAAAGACCTGGACCTGCAGATTATCGAAAGAGCTTTTGATAAGGATTTCGCACTCAAAGCAGACGAAGCCTTCCTCTGCGGACCGCGTTGCGAATTTATGCCTGTTACCAAAATCGACCGCAGCTTTGTTGCTGACGGCAAGGTTGGCGAGCTGACACAAAAGCTGCAGGACGCATATATGGCATTTGTAGCTAAGGAATGCCCTGCTAAGCATGAATAACAGCAAGCTGGTGCGTGGAGCGTTATTGGTGGCTTTGGCGTTGGCGCTGCAATCGCTGCGTCTGGTGCTGCCGATGCCGCAGCTGCTTTCCACGTTTATCATCGGTACTCTGGTGCATATGATGCTGGTGCTCACGTTGCAGTTCAACGGCCTGAAGACAGCACTGTTGCTGGCGTTTTTGCTGCCGCTGACTGCTTACGTGCAGGGGCAGGTGCTGCTGCCGTTTCTGATTCCTGTAATCTGGCTGGGCAATTTTATCTTTGTGCTGCTTGTGCGTCAGTTTAAGGGCAGGCATAAGCTGGCTTTATGTGTGCCGCCTGTGGCGAAGGCCTGTGTTATGTTGCTGGCAGCCTGGGCTGCGCTGAGCTTCTTGGCGCTGCCGAATCCTGCGCTGCGCAAGACTGTGATGTTTGCCATGAGCGTACCGCAGCTGCTGACGGCTGTTGCCGGTATTTTGCTGGCCAAGCAGGTCAAAAAGCGCCTGCGTCAGTTTGATTAAGCAGGACTTTGGAATAATATAACGAGTTTATGCGTGTCGAAGTATTCGATAGCTAAGATAACCGCCGGTGTAAAAGCTGTGCGGTTATTTTCTGCTTACGCTTAAGACAGCTCAGTAACCTTTTGGTAACTGAAGCACTTTTTTGTGCATACTTTACAGAAAAGCTGAAACGGCATATTATAATATAGGCAATGGATAGTAGTTATTTATTTTGTGAAGTTAATGTTAAAAATGCCAATGCAGTGCCGCAAGCTATATTTCATATGCTATAATATACAAGCAGTAATGAGTTTTAGGGGGTTATCAGTATTTTAGAATTTAAACCTGTAACATTGGCGGAAAAGCCTTTGTTTGAAAGCTATATATCAAAATCACATCAAAATGGCAGCGAATGTGCTTTTTCCAATCTTTTTGTATGGCGTGACTGCTATCATATTTATTGGTGCGTAGCGCACGATTTCCTGCTGCTGAAGGTTAAACGCAACAACGTTGATTTTTACATTCAGCCTTTTGGCGGACGCGATGAGGATTTGCCGCGTCTGATGCAGGAGCTGAAGGAGGAGCATCAGGGCAAGCCTTTTGAGATGCATGGTATCTATGATTTTACCAAGGAGCGCTTTGAGCGCGTGATGCCGGGTCTGACATATGAAGAAGACCGCGACAACTGGGATTATGTATATCTGCAGGAAAAGCTGGCAACGCTTTCCGGCCGCAAGCTGCACGGACAGAAGAATCACTACAATGCCTTCGTCAAGGCGCATCCGGATTTCGTTTATGAGCCGATTACTATGGATAATATGATGGAATGCCTGAACTTCGGCGAGCGCTGGTGCGATGAGCATATGTCGGAGGATCCTTCGCTGCTGTGCGAAAAATATGCTATCCAGGAAGCCTTTCTGAGCTTTGAACAGCTGGAGCTGCGCGGCGGTGCTATCCGTTTCGACGGTAAAATTCAAGCATTCAGCTTTGGCAAGAAGATTAACGACGATACAGCGGTGCTGCATGTAGAAAAGGCGCGTCACGATGTACGCGGCTTGTATACTGCTATTACCAAGGAGTTTGCCGCCCATGCCTGGACGGATGTAAAATATCTCAACCGTGAGGAGGATATGGGACATCCCGGTCTGCGTGAGGCAAAAATGGCGCTGCATCCTGAATTTATGGTGAAAAAATATAATGTAATTATTGGGTGAGGTAGCTTATGATTTACCGTGTCGTGAGCAAGGAGCGTATGTACCAGGCGGAAGAGCTTTGGGACTATTGCTTTGAAAAAAAGACAGAGCCTTTCTTTCAGTACTATTTTGAGCAGTACTGCGGCAAGGACAATATGGTTATCGGCGGCTTTGACAAGGTCGGCGAGGAAGAAAAGCTGCGCACGATGCTGCATGTAAATCCTTATATGCTGCATTTGCGCGGGCAGGATATGCTGGTGCCGTATCTTGTAGGAATTGCCACCGCTCCGGAAGCACGTGGACAGCACCTGCTGCGTCCGCTTTTGGAAACTGCCTTTGAGGTGTTGCGTTCACAGGGCTTCCCCTTTGTGACGCTGATGCCTATAAGTGCCGGTATTTATCTGCCGTATGAATTTGCTTATTGCTATTATCGTCATGAATATAAAATGCCTTTGGCAAAGCTGCAAATTCCTGCAATTGGTGATGACCTGTCAGCAGAACGTCTGGACTTAGTTTCCTTGCTGCAATCTGTGACTGAGGAAAAAGCTCAGCCTTGCAATCCTTTGGCCGACGTTTACGCAAGCGTTACTGCGGCATGGAACGGCGTACCGCAGCGCACTGCGTTCCAATGGCGCAAGCTATTGTCTGTAGTTACGCAGGAAAACGTGCTGTGCGCTGTTGTCTATCGTGCGGGGAAAGCAGTTGGCTATATGCTTTACTCACTGACTGACGGCACGTTCAACGTGCAGGAGCTGCTTACGCAGGATGCTGCAGCCAAGAACCGTCTGTTGCAATATGCCGCAGGACACAGAAGCGAAGCGCAGGAGTTTTGCTGGCTGGCGGAGCCTTGGGATAAAACATATCTTAGCTTTGCGGACCAGGCGCTTACAGGCAGACTGCAGCCGTTTATGATGGCGCGCTGCCTTGATGCGCGTTTAGCGCTCGCCAAGCTGCCGGTAGCAGCAAGCATGAGCAGCGGCAGCGTTGTCATGCTGCTTACGGATAAGATGATTGAGCGTAATAATCATCTGCTGCAGCTGCGCACGTCACCGGGCAAGCTGGAGGCAGTCAGCACGCTGGAGCAGGAGGAGGTTACCATGGACATGGGCACCTTTACCCAGCTTTACTTCGGTGCGTTCAGCGCTAAGGAGCTGTGGGAAGCAGGGCGCATCAAATGCAGAGATGTGCGGAAGCTGCAGCTGCTCGACGAGCTCTTTCCTAAATGCCGCACTTATAATAACGAATATTTTTAAGTTTATGCAGGCTGCTTGGTAATCCGGCAGCCTGTTTTTCAACAGAAAAACCCATGCCTTACTTAACGTAAAGCATGGGCTGATTTTTTGTCTGTACAGAATTTACTGTGCTGTAATTTGTTTTTCCATAACGTTATAGGCTACATCACCATCATGCGGTTGACCGTTGACCGTAACATTACCATGGAAGGCTGCAATTTTAGTCTTCCAGCAGTAGCTGCCGCTGTCTGCGGTAATTTTATTGCTGTTATCATTAAAAACAAGATTGCCGTTTACATAGGCAGTTCTGTCGGAATGATATACATCTACCTTATCGCAGGCAAAGCTCATATCGCCGAAGCTCAGACGAATATTGCCTTGGCCGTGAACCTCCATAGCATAAAGATATACCTTAGTGGCATCGCCGGTAATGGTTAAGGTAGTGTCATGTGCGGGGAATTGTACAAAAACATTTCCCTGCAGGTCATATACACCGGTGAGCGGGTTAAAGGTACGGCTGTCACTCTTGATTACCGGATCGGCAAAGCACATAGAAGGCAGCATCATAACAAGCATAGTTAATATTAAAAGTAATTTCTTCATGAATAAATCACCTCTTGTAGCATGAAAAACAGGAGAAATTTTAAGTGTACTCTTTATTATAGTATTTTTAGAGAATCGGCGCAAGCGTTAAAAAAGATTTTTTTAGAAAAAAAGAGGATTTTTCCTTTATACATTGAATATAAATTATGTGTGATATAGTAGTTGGAGGCGGAGAGGGTAATGAACGGAGATTTTGAAAACTTTAAAGAGCAGGTGCGCAGCACAGCTGATATGGTAGAAATAATCTCCGGTTACGTGCCGTTGAAAAAGAAAGGCCAGAACTACTGGGGCTGTTGCCCGTTTCACGGAGAAAAAACACCGTCCTTTTCGGTGAACCCCGGCAAGAGCATGTTTTATTGCTTTGGCTGCCATGAGGGCGGAGATATTTTTAAGTTTATTATGAAAATCGAAAACTGCAGCTTTATGGATGCATTAAAGCTGTTGGCCGGCAGATACGGTATTCCGATACCGGAAAAGCAGAAGACGGCCGCCGAAATTGCGCGCGAGAAACAAAGGGACAGCATTTATAGTGCTAATGAACTGGCGTCAAAATTTTTTCAGGCTTGTCTTACAAGAACTGCTTACGGTGAACCTGCCCTGGCTTATCTTGCAGGGCGCGGAATCGGCAAAGAAATTATTGCCGGCTTTGGCATAGGCTATGCGCTGAATAATTTTACCGCGCTTGTCAGCTCTCTTGCTAAGCGCGGCTGTCAGCCGCAGGTGCTGGAGGCTGCCGGACTGGCGGCCCGTGGGCGCGACGGCTATTATGACAAGTTCCGCAACCGTGTGATTATTCCTATCCGCGATGCGCGCGGACGTATAGTTGGCTTTGGCGGCAGAGTGCTGGACAACAGCACGCCTAAATATCTGAATACAGCGGAAACGCAGTGGTTTAATAAGCGAAGGCTGCTTTTTGGTCTGGATATAGCCTTGAAGGCTATCCGCAAAAGTGGTCGGGCTGTAGTTGTCGAAGGTTATATAGATGCTATCAGCTTGCATGCGGCAGGCTTTGATAATGTTGTAGCATCTATGGGAACGGCCTTTTCCCAGGAGCAGGCTAAGCTGCTGCAGCGTCTGGCGGATGAAGTAATCTTCTGCTATGACAGCGACAGCGCAGGCCGCAAGGCTTCGGTGCGTGCCGTGAGCATTGCTCGGGAAGCAGGCTTGAAGGTGCGCATAGCAGGTGTACCTGACGGCAAGGATCCCGATGAATATGTACGTCAGCATGGCAGCGCTGCTTTTGCACAGGTGCTGGCGGCGGCGCAGAATGGTATTGATTTTCAAATAGATGAAACTATCCTGCAAAATAATATTGCTAATTTAGCAGGAAAAGTAGAGGCTGTGTCGAATATACTACCATTCCTATTAGAATGTCAAAATGAAATTGAAGCGTCGGAGCATATCCGAAGGCTGGCACAGCGGCTGACTATTGATGAAGGCCTGATTGCGGAAGAATACCGCAAGGCAGCACGCAGAGGCGGCAGACAGCAGACTGGGCAGCCGACGGTAATTCCGGAGGAAAAAAGCGCCGGTATCGGTCAGCAGGCGGAAGAACTGCTTCTGAGATTGCTTTTGGAGCAGCCGCAGCTGTGTGACGAATGCCGTGCGGAGGTAAAGGAAACAGGCTTTGAAGATGCTGTGCTGGCACAGCTGTTTGACAGGTTGTGCGAGCTTGGCACCGCTTATACAACGGATAAGCTGAATAATGTCCTGGACGATGCGGCGCAGACAGCGTTGGCGCGTATTTTGGCACATCAGCTTCCGGAGGGAGATATGGATAAGCTTATGCAGGACTGCCTCAGGCAGATGCGGCGGCTTCGTTTGGAAAAAGAATATGAAAAGCATCGTCTGCTGGCGGATGAATACGAAAGATCGGCAGATGAGCGTTTTCTCAGTGAATTAATGGAAAGTCAAAGGATAAAGAATGAAATCAAAAAACTCTATGGAAACCAAAATAAATAAGGAAGGAGGGGACACCATGGCTGCAGCTACTAAAATAACGCAGGAGCAAATTGATGAGCTTATCCGCAAGGGTAAAGCTAATAAGGGTGTTCTCACCTATGGCGATGTAATGAACCTCACCAATACTTTGGAAGATATTACGCCCGAAGATGTTGAGCATATCTACGAGGTTATTACACGTAAAGGTCTGGAGCTTGTTGATGATGACAATGCCTCCGACGAAGATATACTGCCTTTGGTAGGAAACGACGAAGATAATGATGAGCCCAGCAGCAGCGAGCTGGAAAACATGAGCGTTCCCGAAGGCATCAGCATTGACGATCCTGTACGCATGTACCTTAAGGAAATCGGCAGAGTACCGCTGCTTATCGGTGAGGATGAGGTTAAGCTCGCTAAGCGTATGGATAAGGGCCGTCAGGCAGAGCGTATTCAGCGCGGCAGAATGATTGAGCTGGAGGAGCCTGCTTTTACTGCTGAGGACAGCGGCAGCACATTGGTTGAAAAGCTGCGCGAGAGCTTGAAAGAGGAATGGCAGATTACCAATATGCGTTCTGTTTTCCGTGTAGCGCAGATGATTAAAAAGCGTCAGAGCGTAGGTCAGCCTTATACTGTTGACGATTACGAGGACCTGATTTTTGAATTTACCAAAGATGAGCGTCTGCATCTGCAGCGCCTGATGGCAGAACAAAGATGTCTGATTCCGGGCTGTGAGCAGTTCGTAGTAACGCGTGAAACAAGCGATTTAGATGATCATAAGCTTTATCAGATTAAGGCTATTCTCAACGAGCTCAGAGAGCGTATGAGTGACGGCAGAGAAAAGGATTCTGCTGTTGTTGAAGCCTACTGCAATCTGGATGAGGATTTCGAAAAGCTGTTGAAAGCAGTTGCACATCAGGGTGACGAAGCTAAGCAATGCTTGTCCGAAGCTAACCTGCGTCTGGTAGTAAGTATTGCCAAGCGTTATGTCGGTCGCGGTATGCTGTTCCTGGATTTGATTCAGGAGGGTAACCTGGGACTGATTAAGGCTGTAGATAAATTCGATTATAACAAGGGCTTTAAATTCAGTACCTATGCTACGTGGTGGATTCGTCAGGCGATTACCCGTGCGATTGCCGACCAGGCACGTACTATCCGTATTCCTGTACATATGGTGGAAACCATTAACAAGCTCATTCGTGTTTCCCGCCAGCTGCTGCAGGAGCTTGGCCGCGAGCCTTTGCCGGAAGAAATTGCCAAGGAAATGGATACCTCTGTTGACAGAGTGCGCGAGATTATGAAAATTGCGCAGGAGCCTGTTTCTCTGGAAACTCCTATCGGTGAGGAAGAGGATTCGCATCTGGGCGATTTTATTGAGGACCACGATGCACCGGCACCTGCCGATGCTGCTTCCTTCACTTTGCTGCGTGAGCAGCTGGAGGAGGTTCTGGAAACGCTTACTATCCGTGAAAAACGGGTATTGGAGCTGCGCTTTGGTCTGGAGGACGGCCGTAGCCGTACTTTGGAAGAGGTTGGCCAGCATTTTGGCGTTACCCGTGAGCGTATCCGTCAGATTGAGGCTAAGGCATTGCGCAAGCTGCGTCATCCCAGCCGCAGCAAAAAGCTGAAGGACTTCTTGGAATAATAGTTGACAAACAACTATATCTATTATAAAATAATACTGTTTGGTAGCTTGCATGGGCCTATAGCTCAGTGGTAGAGCCGCCGGCTCATAACCGGCTGGTCGTAGGTTCGAACCCTACTGGGCCCACCAATACCTTACATCAGCAAAACGAAGTGAACGCAGGTCGAAAGGCCTGCGTTTTTAATTCTATGAGTTGACATTTATCTGCTTATAGTGACATAATTAAATAGTTATCAAGAATATGGATTCATTTCACTGAATAAGTTTGAATAATTACCAAGGAGGCAAGAATGTTTACTTTAAAAAATGGTGACGGTATGGTTTGGCCTGACGGTAAGCGTATCGCCGTGATGGTTACCTTTGATTTTGATGCGGAGCTGCTGCGTAAATCTGTAATCGGCAAGCGAACAATCGGCTTTTCCGATACAAGCAGAGGTCAATATGGTCCTGATGAGGGCTTGAAGCGTTGTCTGGATATGCTTGAACGCCAACAGCTCAAAACTACCTTTTTTGTTCCCGGCCGCATTGCGGAGCTTTATGCAGATAAAGTGCAGCAAATAGCGGATGCAGGACATGAGCTTGCCTATCACGGCTATCTGCACGAAGCCTCTGTAGATATGCCTGCTGATGAGGAAAGAGAAAATATGGCCAAGAGTGAAGCGCTTCTGGAAAAAATAAGCGGCCGCAAGGTTGTCGGCTATCGCGGTCCGCTGGATTTATTGCCTAACTGTGCAATGCAGCTGATGGCTGAACGTGGATATTTATACGGGTCTACACTTAAGGATTGCGACTGGGCGTATGTGCATGAGGACTACCCGCTTGTGGAGCTTCCTACTGAGCCTACGCTGGATGATTTCTCCTGGTTCTATTTTTCCTATGCTGATGAAGCTACTATCACCTGTAGTTATCCGGTGGACTATGTTTACGATATCTGGAAGGATAATTTTGACGAGCTTGCCAATGAGGGCGACAAAATTTTTGTGCTCAAGCTGCATCCGCAGCTTATCGGCCGCAGCAGCCGCGTGCGTATGTTGGAGCGCTTTATTGCCTATATGAAAGCGAACGGCGCATGGCTTGCAAGCTGCGAAGATGTAGCGCGTTACGTAAAGGAGTTTTATGCTAAACGTGCGGAAGGAGGAGAAGCATGATGAACTGGAACTGGCCTGATAATAAGCGCATTGCTTTACTGCTTTCCTTTGATATCGATGCGGAAACTCTGTGGCTTACACGCAACGATATCAATGAACGTCATCTGGTGCACATGTCCCGTGGTCTTTATGCCACGAAGCAGGGCTTGCCGCGCATCCTGAAGATGCTGGAGGAGGAAGGCCTTAAGGCAACTTTTTTCACTACTGCCTATACTGCTGAGATTCATCCGGAAATCATTCAATACATTGCAGCGCAGGGACATGAAATCGGCTATCACGGTTATCTGCATGAAGTAAAGGATACCTATGAAGAAGAAAATGCGCTGATGGATAAGGTTGATGCTATCTTCCGCAGCCTTACCGGCAAACGTCCCGTAGGTGTGCGTATGCCTGATGGTATCTTGCATGATTTTCATAAGCAGCTCTGGCTGGACCGCGGTTGCATCTATTCCTCCAACTGGCGTAACAATGACGGGCCTTTCCTGCTGCAAATAGACGGCAAGGAAATACCTATCGTTGAGCTGCCGAAGGACGGCATTGTTGATGATACCTCCTATGATATGTATACTCTGCAGCATCCGGAGCATTATTATCTGCGCAGCGGACGCGAAATGGTGCAGATTTGGCAGGATGAGTTTGACGGCCTGGCAGACGAGGGCCGCATCATTAACTTTGTTATGCATCCGCAGTTTGTCGGACGTCCGGGATATGTTCGTGCATTGCGTTCATTTATTCATTATGCAAAAGAAAATGGAGCCTGGATTACTACTGACGAAGCCTGCGCTAAACATGTTTTAAAGCAGAAGGGTTATGATATTGAGGTTCATTACTGATTGAAAAAAATCTGTTGGCAGTGTTGTTGATTCTATGGTATAATAATTCGTTATATGAGCAAGTTTACTCATTAAATGTACGGAGTAAACAGATATTAAAAATTGAGAGGGGTTTTTCTAATGAAAAAATTTACAATGAAAAGTATTTTTGCTTTCTTGGCAACAGCAATGCTGGCTATGATGCTGGTAGGCTGCGGTGGCGAGAAAAAAGATGCTGCAACTGATGCAGGCAAGGGTGACAAATGGGTTGTTGCTATCAACTCCACCTTCCCGCCGTTTGAATCCGTAAAGGAAGGCACCAAGGATTACCAAGGTGTTGATATTGATATCGCTCACTATATTGCCAAGAAGATGAACAAGAAAATCGAATTCACCGATATGAAATTCGCTTCTCTGGTTCCTACTCTGCAAAGCGGTCGTGCTGATGTTATTATCTCTGCAATTTCTCCGACTTCCGAGCGTGAAAAGGTTGTATCCTTCTCCAAGCCTTATTATTTCCCGATGAAGGCTATTCTCTGCAAAAAGGGTGCAGGCTATGACGCTATGGATAAACTGAAGGGTAAAAAAGCCGGCGCTTCTATGGGTACTACCTATGCTAAAGAGCTGAAGGCTGTCGGCGGTATCGAAGTTGTTGAAATGGATACTACTCCGCTGGTTGTTCAGGATATTAAAAACGGTCGTCTGGCTGCAGGTCTGTTTGATTCTTCCCAAGCTGCTGTTTTCGTAAAACAAAATCCTGATCTGGAGCTGCACGTTCTGCAGGGAACTGTAGTAAAAGACGATACCTTTGCTATTGCGCTGCCGAAGGATTCCAAGGATGTTGAAAAAATCAACGAAATCCTGAAGGAAATGCGCACCAATGGCGAGCTGCACAAAATTCTCGTAGCTCATCTGGGTGAAGAAGGCACTAAAGAATATGAAGCTGCAATTGAAAAGCTGGATATTGCAAAGCTGTAAGAGGTGAATTGAGCAGATGTTAGATTTTTCCGTTCTGGAACCTTATATACCGCTTTTGGCAACCGCTGTCTGGATTACGCTTAAATTTACTTTCTTTTCTACAATTATGGGCTTTTTCGGCGGCTTTATCCTGGCGCTGATAACCCTGTCCAAAAACAGAGTTCTTTCCTTCCTGGCGAAGGTTTATATCTCTGTCTTCCGCGGTACGCCGCTTTTGGTACAGCTGATGCTGATTTACTTTGCGACACCGCAGCTGACGAGCTATACTATTTCTGCTTTGGAGGCAGGCGTGCTTTCTTTTGGCCTGAACAGTGCCGCATATATTTCCGAGGCACTGCGCGGCGGTATTCTTGCTGTCGACAAAGGTCAGTGGGAGGGCGCAATGTCCTTGGGTGTGCCTAAGCATCGTTTCCTGCTGGATATTATTCTGCCGCAGGCTATTAAGAATGCATTGCCTTCTCTGGTAAACGAAAGCATTATGCTGCTGAAGGATTCCAGCCTTGTTTCCGTTATCGGTGTTGCTGATACGCTACGTTGGGCGGATCTGATTCAGGCAAAAACCTTCCGTGCGTTTGAAGCCTTTATCGTAGCTGCTGCTGTTTATTATGTTTTGGTTATGGCCCTGAACTTTTTGGGCGGTTTGTTAGAAAAGAAGGTGCGCGTCAGTGATTGAGATTCAACACCTGTCTAAAAGCTTTGGCAATTTAGAGGTTCTTAAGGATGTTTCCCTGACAATAAAAAAAGGTGAAGTTGTGACCATTATAGGTTCTTCCGGTTCAGGAAAATCTACGCTTCTGCGTTGTATCAATCTGTTGGAGCAGCCTACCGGCGGAGCGATTTTATTTGAAGGTAAGGACATCGTAAATTCCAAAATTAAAATTGAAGATATCCGCAAGAATGCCTGCATGGTGTTTCAGCATTTTAATCTTTTTGCCAATATGACTGTTCTGGAGAATATGACCTACGCTCCCCGTGTAGTCAACGGTCTGTCCAAGCAGGAGGCCAAGGAAAAGGCTATGAAGCTGTTGGCAAAGGTTAATCTTTCTGACAAAGCCAATGAATATCCCAGCCGTTTGAGCGGCGGCCAGAAGCAACGTGTAGCGATTGCGCGTGCTTTGGCGATGGAGCCGAAGGTACTGCTTTTAGACGAGCCTACCTCCGCACTTGATCCGGAAATGGTCAAGGAGGTACTGGACGTTATCAAGCAGCTGGCCAATACTGGTATTACAATGGTTCTTGTTACCCACGAAATGGGTTTTGCCAAGGACGTATCGGATACAGTTTATTTCATGGACGGCGGTTATCTGATTGAAAGCGGTACGCCGGATGAAGTGTTTAATCATCCGAAAACGGAACGTGCGAAGAAGTTCCTTGCTTCTGTTTTGGTATAAGGATATACTAATGAAAATATTTATAATTAATCCTGACTTTGGGGTTACTCCTGAGCAGATGGCAGCACGCTGTCATCTGCTCAGTGCGCATGTAGGTCCTGATGTTGAGCTGCACATGGAGTGCCTTGTTGAAAATCATATCGAAATTGATTCTGCTCTTGATGCTGCGCTTGCTGCACCTGAGATTATCAAAATGGCTGTGCGTGCGGAAAACGAAGGCTATGACGCAGTCGTGCTGTACTGCTTCAGTGACCCCGCGGTGGATGCCTGCCGTGAGGTGGTAAGCATACCTGTAGTAGGCGGCGGTCAGGCTAGCTGTCTTCTGGCTCCGCTGGTAGGCAGGCAGGCAGGGCTTTTGCTGGCAGATACTGCGCGTTATGCGGAAAAGCAGCTTTTTGTTGCTCAATGCGGTGTTGATCCTGCGCGTATTGCTGCAATCGGCGGCATTGAGGCCCGTGGTGTTGATTTGTGGGCAGAGCGTGAGCGTGTTCTGGACCTGCTTACGGAAGCCGGCAAAAATTTGCTGGCGGCAGGCAGAGTGCAGGTACTGCTTTTGGGCTGCTTATCCTTTTTAGGTTTGGCGCACCCGCTCAGTGAGCGTCTGGGCGTTCCTGTTGTTGACCCGGCGGTGGCACCTGTGGCGCTGGCGGAATGCCTTGTGCGGCAGGGGCTCAAAACAAGCCGCAAGGCTTATCCTGTACCGCCGTTGCGTAAACGGACGTGGCAGAGCGGCCAATTATAAACAGCTTGCTTTTCTATAGGAAATAGTGTAAGATAGTATTAGTATCAAAATCTTAAGAAGAGAGGTTACTGTTTTAATGAAAAAGAGCTTACTGACTTTGATTATGGCTTTGGTTATGGCTTTAGCTTGCGCAACCAGCGCGTTTGCTGCCGAAGAATTGGGATATGTAAATGTTGAACGTGTTTTCCGCAGCTATCCTGATATTCAGACTACTATGAGCGTTATCAATCTGGAGCGCCAAAAGGCTGAAAATGAATTCAACGAAAAGGCTCCGAAACTTGACGACAAGGGCAGACGCGAGCTGGGCGAAAAATTATCCGCTCAGGTAGATAAGAAGGAAGCTTCCCTGCTGAATCCTATCCGCGAAAAAATCCGCAAAACTATCGGCCAGGTAGCAAAAGCTCATGGCATTGCTAATGTAGTTGATGCAAGTGCTGTTGTATTCGGCGGCAAGGATCTGACTGAAGAAGTTATCGCTGCTGTTGCTCAAGGCAAATAAAGACTAATGTTATTAAAGGCTGTCGCAGGCAAGCGACGGCCTTTTTTTAGTGAGTGTGTTATAATATAAGTGTATTTGGTGGGAGGTGAAGCAGATGGCTGATTGTCCCTTTGATTTTGTAAATGACGGGAAAAAACATACTATCTGCCTGGTCGGCGGTGGCGGTAAAACGACGGTTATGTACGAGCTGGCAGCGGCGTGGGCAGCCTGCGGACGAAGGGTGCTGGTGCTGACAAGTACGCATATCCTGCGTCCCGTAGATGGAAGCTTTGCTGCCGACGCAACAGCGGTACAAAATTTGTGGCAGCAGGGGCGCTATGCTGTTATCGGTACACCGGAGCCTGCAACGGGTAAGCTGACAGCGCCGCCGCAAGATTTATATGAAGCGTTGCACCTGCAGGCTGACGTAATTTTGTGTGAGGCTGACGGCTCCAGACATCATCCCTACAAGGTGCCTGCAGCGCATGAGCCTGTACTTTTGCCTGACAGTGACATAGTGCTGGCTGTTGCGGGGATGGATGCTTTGGGCAATTCGCTGCAGCAGGCTTGCCAGCGTCCACAGCTGGCAGCAGAGCTTTTAGGCTGCAGCTTAGATTCTGTCATTGATGCGCAAATGCTGGCTGCTTTGCTGCTTTCGGAGCAGGGAGCACGCAAAAATGTCGGCGCACGCGCTTATTATATTGTATTGAATAAATGTGACCTGCTAAAAGCAGCGCAGCAGGAGGAAATGCTTCGGCTGTTAGTGGGTGAAGGAATAGACGAGCGAAGAATATGGCGTCGTGAAAGGGGAGATAGCAAATGCTGAAGATTATTGTACGCGGTGGCGGTGACCTGGCAACAGGCGTTATCCATCGCTTGTGGGGAGCAGGCTTCAAAGTTTTAGTGCTGGAATGTGCCAAGCCTGCGGCAATTCGTCGACAGGTAGCGCTGTGCGAAGCGGTGTATCAGGGCAGCGCTCAGGTAGAAGGACTCACTGCAAGGCTGATAAACTCTCTTGCGGAGGCAGATGCTGTCTGGGAGCATGATGAAGTACCAGTGCTGGTTGATGAAGCAGCGGATAGTGTGCATGCTTTTGCGCCTGATATTGTGATTGATGCGATTATCGCCAAGCGCAACCTTGGTACAAGCAGTACAATGGCACCGCTTGTTATTGCTTTAGGCCCTGGCTTCAGCGTGGGCGCTGATGCCGATGTAATTGTAGAAACGAAGCGCGGTCATAATCTGGGACGCATTATCCGCAGCGGCAGTGCTGCGCCGAACAGCGGCGTGCCCGGTAATATCGCAGGCTATAGTAAGGAGCGTGTGCTGCACGCACCCTGCGCAGGCGTTCTGCACGTTGTTCATGATATAGGCAGCATTGTGGAAAAGGGCGAAACTATTGCAACTATTACCGATGGCAGTAATCAGGTGGCGGTAAAGGCAACACTGTCCGGTCTGATTCGCGGCATGATTCGCGATGGCTTTGCTGTTACCGAAGGCTTTAAAATTGCCGATATCGACCCACGTAAAGAAGAACTGGCCAACTGCTTTACGATTTCGGATAAGGCACGCTGCATTGCCGGCAGCGTTCTGGAATTAGTCTGCCGTTATGCACAGGAGAAACAAAAATGAAGGATTTAATGAAAAAAATACAGGCGCAGGCTTTGGATTCGCAGCCTTGCTATCTTGTTGCATTGATTGAGAGTGAAGGCTCTACTCCGCGTACCAGCGGCGCTTATATGCTGGTCGGAGAAAAGGGTTTGCTTTACGGAACCATCGGCGGCGGCGGTATGGAATATGCGGCGCAGCAGCTGGCGCAGCAGCGCCTGCAGAATGGTGGCGGCAGCTTTGTCAAAACGTTTGACCTTTCTCCGGCAGCAGGTATGGCCTGCGGCGGCAGCTGTCAGGTGCAGTTCTGCTACCTGCCTGTGGGGGAAGAAATGGGGGATTTGGCAGAGGAAGCTCTTAGTGCAATGAAGCAGCATTCTCCCTGGTGGTTTTTACTGCCCTTAGGTGAGGGCAATGCATTGCCGCAAATAAAAAAGGACCTGCAGCTTGCAGGTCGCAGAGGTGTAATCAATATAGATGGCTGCACTTATTATGCAGAGCAGTTTAATTATGACGGTTCGGTTTATGTTTTCGGCGCCGGTCATGTTGCGCGTGAGCTGGTGCCGCTTTTGAGTCATCTCGGGTTTAAATGCATCGTGCTGGATGACAGGGCGGAGTTTGCGGATACGGCAGCCTTTCCGCAGGCGGAGCGCGTACAGCAGGTTGATTTTACTAAGCTGCAGGAGGTTTGCAGCCTGACGGCAAAGGATTATGCGGTAGTTATGACGCGCGGTCACGTGCATGACGCCAATGTGGAGCGCTATCTGTTGACTACGCCTGTGGGTTATATCGGCATTATGGGCAGTAAAAATAAAGCTGCTATGGCTAGAGCAGCTCTGCTGGCAGATGGCTACAGCGAGCAGCAGCTCGCGCGTGTGATTACGCCAATCGGAATCGACATAGGCAGTGAGACGCCGGCAGAGATTGCGGTGAGTATAGCAGCACAGTTAATCCAAACTAGGGCAGGACGCATATAAGGCATCATATACTTCATCGAGAGGGCCTCGACGTAGCAGTAGTACGCCGTCGGCCCTCTCTCTTCGTCTCTGATACCTTCTCTGCGTTCTGCTGATTTAAAGTGTAAGGCATTATATACTTTCATCAGTAGGCCCTCGACGTACTGAGAGTACGCCGTCGGTGCTCCTTCTTCGTCTCTGATACCTTCGCATTCTGAGTAGTACGCCGTCGGCCTTCTCTCTTCGTCTCTGATACCTTCTCCGCGGTCTGTTTAATGGTAAAGGTATCAAATATTTTCTTCGCGTTCTGTTTAAAGGGTAAAGCTCTTTGATACCTTCTAGCGTTCTGTTTAAATAGTAAAGCGTTCCGGTACCTTCCGGTGTTATGCTGATAAGTAAAAGGGAATGTAGCACATACTTTATCTATATAAAAATGAGCACCTCAACGTAGCAAAAGTACGTAGTCGGTGCTCATTTTTTAATTTCTCTTTTGAATTGCGAACGAAAAAGGCTATCTGATAAAATTTATACGGATTTTCTCTGTAATTTTCTTTACAATATTGCCTGATATGCGATAAAATATATGCATGAAAAAATGAAGGGGTGCTTATATGTCTAAGTTTGTTAAACTGTCTGAGGAAGCCTACAAGTTTGAAGGCAAGCTGTCTTTGAGCTCGGCTATTCCTTTAGGTCTGCAGCATGTTTTGGCTATGTTTGTCGGCAATCTTACGCCGGTTCTGATTATTGGCGGTGCCTGCGGTATTGTTGGCGGTGCCGGTTTTGAACAGCTGCAGGTTGTTTTGATTCAGAATGCGATGATTGTTGCAGGTCTGGTAACATTGCTGCAATTATATTCCGTTGGTCCCTGCGGTGGCAAGGTGCCTATTATCATGGGTACAAGCTCCGGCTTTATCGGTGTATTTGCCGGTATCGTTGCAACCTTGGGCAGTGGTGTTGTCGCCTATGGCGCTATTATGGGTGCTTCGATTATCGGCGGCGTTTTTGAAGCAGTGCTTGGTCTTGTGCTCAAGCGCATCCGTCGCTTCTTCCCGCCTGTTGTCTGCGGCACTGTTGTACTGTCCATCGGTCTGTCGCTGATTTCCGTAGGTATCAATTCATTTGGCGGCGGCTTTAAGACTAAGGACTTCGGTTCTATCGAAAACCTGCTGCTTGGCTTGTTTGTGCTTTGTGTTATCCTTTTCTTTAAGCATGGCACTAAGGGCTTTTTAAGCTCTTCTTCCATTCTGCTTGGTATTATTGCAGGCTATATCGCTGCGATTTTCATGGGCTTTGTGCTGCCTACAACTGCAGTTACTCCCGACGGTGTGGAATATACCAAGTCCTGGGTACTGCATTGGGATAAGGTAGCGAATGCTTCTTGGTTCGCTGTGCCTCAGTTTATGCCGGTTGATATCGTATTTGATATGCGTGCTATTATGCCGGTATTGATTATGTTTGTTGTTACTGCAGTTGAAACTGTCGGTGATATTTCTGCCGTTGTCGAAAGCGGTCTGAACCGTGAAGCTACGGACAAGGAATTGTCCGGCGGCGTTATTTGTGACGGCATTGGCTCTGCTATCGCTGCTGTTTTCGGCGTACTGCCCAATACTTCCTTCTCTCAGAATGTAGGTCTGGTTGCTATGACGAAGATTGTTAACCGTTTTGCTTTGGCAACCGGTGCGGTATTTTTGATTCTCTGCGGCCTGATTCCTAAGCTTGGTGCTTTGGTTTCCATTATGCCGCAATCCGTTCTGGGCGGCGCTGCTGTAATGATGTTCTCCTCTATTGTTGTCAGCGGTATTCAGCTGGTTACTAAAGAGAAGCTTAACCCGCGCAGCCTGACGATTATTTCCGTTGCTTTAGGCGTTGGCTACGGCATGGGCGCTACACCCGGCATCCTGGCACACTGCCCGGAGGCTATGCGCATGATGTTCGGTGAATCCGGTATCGTTCCGGCAGCCTTTGTAGCAATTCTGCTGAATATTATTCTGAATAGGGGCGAAGACGCTCAAGCTTAGCTTTATCCTGTTGGGTATCGATATCCAGCAGCTCGTTGATATCCTGAACCGGTACTTTTACTACCAGTTCAGGATGTTTTTTTGTCAGTACGGAACCACCCTTGTCCTGCGGCAGCTGTTGCAGCTCGTTGGCAAATTTTGCAGGAAATATGATGGGATTGCCGGGAGTGCTTTCATGGTACAGGCGATGAATTTTTTGCGGCTGAGCTAAAAAGCTTTCGGCGAGGCGAATGAGTGAAGCCTGCTGCAATAACGGCTGGTCGGCAACGGCAAAAAGCAGGCCCTCGGCCTGAGGCAGCTGCTGCTTTATATAAGATGTGCCAAGGCGCACTGTGTCGCTCAGATAGGGCTTGTCGTGGAGCAGGCAGGGGATTTGCTGTTGCGCGCAGATTTCCGCAACCTCCTTGTGGCGTGTAACAACGATACGCTTGGCGAAAAGTCCTTGGCTGATATCAAGGATGTGCTGCAGCATGGGCGCTCCGTCGATGGCTGTCAGCAGCTTGTTGGCGCCGAAGCGGCGGCCTACGCCGGACGCCAGGATGATACAGGCGATTTTAGAATATTTTACGTTCATAAAGTTACCTCACGGTTTTGATTATATATCATTATTATAAGACTGAATGGTGGTGCTAACAAGCGGGGGAGTATCGGTTAGCGGAAGAATATATTTTATCCGCAAAAACAAAAAACTCTGTAACCGAAGTTACAGAGTTTAGTTTCAAGTGGTGGCCCTGGCAGGATTCGAACCTGCGACCTTTTGATTCGTAGTCAAACGCTCTATCCAACTGAGCTACAGAGTCACATCAGCGTTGCTGTTGTTTCAAGCAACAATGATATTATAGCGAAAAGTACGCTTCTTGTCAACACTTTTTTGCAATTATTTTTTAGATTTTTTGCCGACAGCTTTTTCTTTGGCAGCAGGCTGATGCTTTTCCAGCCAGCCGCAGTAAATGAAGAAGCCAAGGGCGACGAGGAAGAAGCCTAAGCTGGTTGCCTGAGCGGATTTCAGTCCGAACATCCAGGGCTCGGCGTAGTCACCTCGCAGCATTTCCAAAAAGAAGCGGACTACGGAATAAAGCATAGCGTACATGCATAAAGCCTGACCGCGTGCATGCTTTGTAGTGCGGAATAAAAGCAGCAGGGCAAAAATGACGATGTCCAGCTGACCTTCCCAAACCTCTGCCGGCCACAGGGGTACGGGGCCGTAGGTTTTGTAGGCCAGCGTGCCTTCCGGGTACAGAATACCGAAGCTGCTACCGGTAGGTGTGCCGAAGGCATCGCCGTTGAGCAGGTTCGCCATGCGTCCGATGGATTGGCCGATAAGCAGAGAAGGCGAAATGATATCCGCCAGAGCTACCCAGTCGATGTCATGCATTTTGCAGTAAACAATGCCGGCAGCAATGCCTGCCAGCATACCGCCTTGCACGGCCATGCCACCCTGCCAGACGAAGGGGATTTCCAACAGATGATGGCTGTAGTAATCCCAGTCGAAGAAGAAAACATCCCACAGCCTGCCGCCTATGAGACCGGCAAAGCCGCCGTAGATGCCGATGTCTAAAATGTGCTCGTGCCAGCGGCCGTCCTGCTTAGCTAAAAAGTAGGCAGTGCCGGTGGCCAGAAAAATTGCTGTACAGAGCATCAGACCATACATGCGTATGGGAAAATCGCCGATAAAAAAGAGATATTGATGCATTATGAATAAGGCCTCCTAAAAAATCTAACTAATATTTTAACACATTCCGGTGTTTTTATCAGCGAAAAAGTTGTGATTTCTTTATTCAGAAAGCTTATTGAATTTAACAGCGAAGATAGTATTGCGTGACATGTTGCTTATGTCATTATCCACAGCGTCAATATTATGATATAATGAGGGAAGCGATATGAGCTTCAGTGAAGCAAAAAATAGAGAAAGAAGGTCTGCAAATTTATGAAAGCATTAACTTATATTGAACACGGTAAGTTTGCTCTGCAGGAAAAGGCCAAGCCGCAGCTTGTTTCTGCGCGTGATGCTCTCGTGCGCGTAACCTTGGGAAGCATCTGCACCAGTGATTTGCATATTAAGCATGGCTCGGTACCCCGTGCTGTGCCTGGAATTACCGTGGGCCATGAAATGGTGGGCGTGGTGGAAGCGGTCGGAGCAGACGTAAAAACCGTTAAGCCCGGTGACCGTGTGACGGTAAATGTAGAAACGTTCTGCGGCGAATGCTTCTTCTGCAAGAAGGGTTTTGTCAATAATTGCACCGATCCTCATGGCGGCTGGGCGCTTGGCTGCCGCATTGACGGCGGACAGGCGGAATATGTGCGCGTGCCTTACGCTGACCAGGGCTTGAATAAAATTCCTGACAGCGTTACCGATGAGCAAGCGCTTTTTGTGGGCGATATTCTTGCTACCGGCTTTTGGGCAACACGTATTTCGGAAATCACCGAAGAGGATACTGTGCTGATTATCGGTGCCGGTCCGACGGGTATCTGTACCCTGCTGTGCGTTATGCTGAAGCAGCCGAAGCGCATCATCATCTGCGAGAAGGATGCTGCCAGAGCGGAGTTTGTCAGCAAGCATTATCCCGATGTACTGCTTTGCGAGCCTGAGGAATGCGAAGCGTTTGTTAAGGAGCATTCCGACCACGGCGGTGCGGACGTTGTTCTGGAGGTTGCCGGCGGTCGCGACACCTTCCAGCTCGCGTGGAAATGCACGCGTCCGAATGCTATCGTAACGGTTGTGGCGCTCTACGATGAAGCGCAGAGCCTGCCTTTGCCCGATATGTACGGCAAGAACCTTATTTTCAAAACCGGTGGCGTGGATGGCTGCGACTGTGCGGAGATTCTGCGCCTGATTGAAGAAGGAAAAATTGATACCACGCCGCTGATTACGCATCGCTTCAAGCTGGCGGATATCGAGGAAGCTTACCGCATTTTCGAAAACAGATTAGACGGAGTTATCAAGATAGCGATTACCGAATGATTTTTTTGCAAAGTATGTTCTAAGAGGGGCGATTTTATGATTAAGCATATAACAACAACACCGGCAAAGGCCTTAGAAAAATTAAAAGCAGGCAACGCCAGATATATTGATGCCAAGGTCAACAGCGAGGACATTTCGCAGGCAAAGAGAACAGATACCTTGGTTAACGGTCAGAAGCCTTATGCGATTATTATTACCTGCTCTGATTCTCGCGTAATTCCGGAGAATATTTTTATGACAGGTATCGGCGAGCTGTTTGTTATCCGTATTGCCGGTAATGTGATTGATGAGCATCAGCTGGGCAGTATTGAATACGCTGCCAGTCATCTGGGTGCACCGTTGATTGTTGTTATGGGGCATACGCTTTGCGGTGCGGTGCATGCTGCAATCAATCATGATCCGGAGGGCTATATCAAATTTATTACGGATAAAATCAAAGCAGCGATTGGCGACGAGTGCGACCCGTATAAGGCTGCCTGCTTGAATGTCAAAAGCTGTGAAGAGGAAATCGAAGCAAGCCTGGAGATTCAAAAGGTTGAGCATCAGGAAGGCCTGCGCGTTGTCGGTGCCATGTATCATCTGGAGAACGGTGTGGTAGATTTTATCTAAAGCAGATTATTTTGAGCTGCCTTGAGCTTAGCGTCTTGAGGCACTTCTTTTTTGTAAGTTAATTTCTCAAAATTCATAATAATGCGCTTGACAGAATTGTGGCTTGAATGTATTATGTATACATAATACAGATTTCGATTAAAAGCAGCTTTTACACGCTTTTGAAGAAGGAGGCAAATGTATTATGCGTAAAGAACACGACTTTTTAGGTGAATTAGAAATTCCTGATAATGCATATTATGGTGTACAGACCATGCGTGCCATGGAAAACTTCCAGATTACAGGCTATACTGCCGATCCGCTTTTTATCAAAGCCTTGGGCATGGTAAAAAAGGCTGCGGCCTTGGCCAATATGAAAATCGGTCTTTTGGATGAAAAAATCGGCAATGCTATGGTTCAGGCCTGCGATGATATCATCAGCGGCAAGCTGAACGACCAGTTCCCGACCGATCCGATTCAGGGCGGTGCCGGAACATCCTTCAATATGAATACGAATGAAGTAATCTGTAACCGTGCTTTGGAAATTCTCGGTCGTCCGCGCGGCGATTATAATTATATCAGCCCTAATAACCATGCTAATATGTCGCAGTCCACTAACGATGTTATTCCTACATCCATCCGTGTCTGCGCTCTGATGCGCGCCGAACAGCTTATTATTGCCTTGGAAAACCTTGCAGATTCCTTTGATAAGAAAGGCGAGGAATTCAAGGATGTGCTGAAAATCGGCCGTACCCATTTACAGGATGCTGTGCCTATTACCTTAGGCCTGGAGTTCAAAGCCTTTGCTTCCTCCATGCGCAGACGCAGTAACTACATTCGCCGTAGCTGTGAACTGCTGCACACCATGAATATGGGTGCAACAGCAGTCGGCACCGGCCTGAATGCCGATCCCGAATATATCAAAGAGGTTTGCGAACAGCTTACACTGGTTACCGGCGAGAGCTTCACTACCGCGGACAATCTTGTTGATGCTACCAGTAACACGGATATCTTCACCGATTTATCCTCCAGTTTGAAAACATCGGCACTTTCGCTGATTAAAATTTCCAATGACCTGCGTCTGATGGCCTCCGGTCCGAGAGCAGGCTTCTGCGAAATTACGCTGCCGCCACGTCAGCCCGGTTCCTCCATCATGCCGGGTAAGGTTAACCCCGTTATCCCCGAGGTAGTGGACCAGACCTGCTATCAGGTAATTGCCAACGATTTGGCTGTGGCCTTCGGCGTAGAAAACGGCCAGTTCCAGCTTAATGTTATGGAACCCGTTATGGCTTACAATATTTTCAATTCCTTGCGTTTTCTGACCAATGCTGTCAATACGCTGCGTACCCGCTGCGTAGACGGCATTAAGGCTAATCGTGCCCAATGCGCGGAATGGCTGGATAAGAGCGTGGGCATTGTTACGGCGTTGCTGCCGCATATCGGTTACGAAACCTGCTCCGTTTTGGCGAAGGAGGCGCTGGCAACCAACAGAAACATTAAGGACCTGCTCATTGAACGCAAGGTGCTGAGCAAAGAGGATTTGGATGTTATCCTTGCTCCTGCGGAAATGACTAGACCGGGTATTGCCGGTAAGGAGCTTTTGAAGAAGATTCATGAGTCCAGAGAAGAACTGGTGTAAAGCACAAGAGAGCAGTTCTGTTATAACAATAGAATAAAAGCAAAAGCTGCAGCTATGCTCCTGAGTACGGGAGCAGGCTGCAGCTTTTTAATTTGAGCTTTGGGAAATTTGCCGTTTAGCATAAGAAAATTTCTTCCGCCCTACCGGAAATGGTGCTTTGGGGTGGGGAGAAAAAGCATTTTTGTTGCTATAATTGTAATGACAGGATTGATGAATCTAATTTAGGAGGTTGATGAATATGCGTATTGCTGAGAAATTGTTTTCCTGCTTATTTTTGTTTTTGCTTTGCCTCGTGTGCTTGCTTACAGATGTGCCCAAGGTTTGGGCAGCGGAATTTCTGACTGCTGATGACGGGACATTTCTTTATATGAACAGCAGAGAGCTGGCAATCAGTGATGAGGAAGAAGGCGTGCAATTCTTCCTTGCCGATGACGGCACTCTGCAGCTGATGAACAAAAATACTAAAGATGTTTATAAGACCTTCGTTCCTGCGGAGCAGGGAATGGTTGGCTATCGGGTGCGGGATGTTTTTACTGCAAATCCCGAAAACATATTTTTTGAAATAAATGCCACTATCGGCGCTCATGCGCAGAACTGCGGTTATTGGCTTATCGGTAAGCAAAACGGACAATGGCTGACTTATGTAACCTTGGAGGATTTAGCGAAAAACGGCTATGCCGTTGACCAATGGCGGCAAATTGTTACCAAGATTAATACGGATGGCAGCGGACGTTTTATTCTGCTCAGCCAATATGAATATATGCCTCCGGAAGCAACCTTTGGCATGCAGAGAAAATATTGCACGGATTTGCAGCTGGAGCTTTTGTGGGATGATGCTGCGCAAGGATTTGTTATGCGCAGATTGTAATAAGCATATGGAATAAGTAAAACAGGCAGCGGATTTGCTGCCTGTTTTGTGTGCAGAAATCTATGCTTTGTTTAGAAATATTTTGTGAGCAGGGTTTCTGTCAAAGGATGCAGAAAGTGTATTAGGTTCTGTGGCGTAATTTACACAATAAAAAACGCTGATGCATAAGCATCAGCGTTAACTTCTGGTAGCGCTAAAGGGAATCGAACCCTTGATTTCGCCTTGAGAGGGCGACGTCTTAGCCGCTTGACCATAGCGCCATTTGGCTCCGGGACTAGGACTCGAACCCAGACCGAATGATCCAGAGTCACTTGTGCTACCATTACACCATCCCGGAGTAGCAGTTCTTTTTGAGCACGCTCATCAGAACAATAACGATTATAGCAGATAGATAGCAGTTGGTCAAGTACTTTTTTGAAAAAAAGTAGAAATTTTTTCCAGAAAGTTTAGAAGGACCAGCAACATTTGTTTGAAGTATAGATTGACGCATATGCTTTAGCATGATAAAATCAAAATAATACAACGATTAAATAACAGTGAATAAATATTCGTGACAGGGAGTGATAGCATGAAGCTTTTACATTTGTCGGATCTGCATTTAGGAAAAAAACTCAATGAATTTTCTCTTTATGAGGATCAAAAATATATTTTACAACGGATTGTACAGATGATTTGCGCCAAGCAGCCTGATTGCGTACTGCTTTCCGGAGATATTTATGATAAACCGGTGCCGCCGGCAGAAGCTGTCGTTTTGTTTGATGATTTTCTCAATCAGTTGGCGGAGCTTAAGGTGCCTGTGTGCATCATCAGCGGCAACCATGATTCGGCGGAGCGCCTGGCGTTCGGCGCGCAGCTGATGAGCGGCAGCGGCATTCATTTTGCGGGCAGCTACAATGGTGAGGAGCAGAAGCTCGTGTTGGAGGATGAATTCGGCAGGGTGAATATTTTCCTGCTGCCATTTTTGAAGCCTGCTGTTGTGAAGCATTGGGCACCGGAGGAGGCTGCAGCAGAGATTACCGGCTACCATGATGCGGTGAAATATGCTGTGTCGCAGCTGCAGTTGGCACAGGACGAGCGTAATGTGCTTGTTGCGCATCAGTTTGTCACCGGCGCTGTTACCGCAGGGAGCGAGGCAGTTAATGTGGGCGGATTGGATAATATCGGTGCGGAGGTTTTTGCTGCTTTTGATTATGTGGCTTTGGGGCATATCCATAATCCTCAAAACGTCGGCGGTAATGAGCGTATCCGCTATTGCGGTACACCGCTGAAATATTCCTTTAGCGAATGGCAGCAGCAAAAATCCGTGACGCTGGTGGAGCTTGCCGAAAAAGGCAATATGAAGGTTACGCAGCTGCCGCTGACACCGTTGCGTGAGGTGCGCTATTTAAAGGATACCTTTGAGAATTTAATGGCAAAGCCGACATATGCCATGTTCCCAATGGATGAGAATGGCTGTCTGCAGGATTTTTATTATCTGACGCTTACTGATGAAAACGATATCCCGAATGCTATGCAGCGCCTGCAGTCGGTGTATAAGAATTTGCTGCAGCTTGATTACGACAATAAGCGCACGCAGGCGAATGCCGAGCTGGAGCTTACGGAAAATCCGGTAGAGAAAACACCGTTGGAGCTTATTGGTTATTTTTATCACCTGCAGAACAATCAGGAGCTGAGCGAGGACCAGAAGCAGTATCTTACTAATCTGCTGTCGGAAATGGGAGGTGACGTATTATGAGACCGCTGAAGCTGGTTATGAGTGCGTTTGGTCCGTATGCAGGCCAAACCGTTATAGATTTTTCCAAGCTCGGAGAGCAGGGGCTGTATCTGATTACCGGCGATACCGGTGCCGGCAAAACCGTAATTTTCGATGCTGTTTCCTATTCCCTGTACGGACAGACGAGCGGCGGTGTGCGTGATGCCAATATGCTGCGCAGCCAATATGCGAATGCCGATACACCGACGTTTGTGGAGCTGGAGTTTTCCTTCCGCGGAAAGTGCTACAGGGTAAGACGCAATCCGGAGTATCGCCGTCCGTCGAAGCGTGGCGGCGGTATGACGAAGGAAAAAGCCGGTGCCGAGCTGTATTATCCTGATGGACGCGTACCGGTGACGAGAATGTCAGATGTAGATAAAAGCATTGTGGAGCTTTTGGGGCTTAATCACAAGCAGTTTACGCAGATTACGATGATTGCTCAGGGACAGTTCCGCAAATTTTTGCATACCAATACGGATGAGCGCAGTAAAATCTTCCGTGATTTATTTCATACCTACTTCTTCCAGCAGTTGCAGGATAGGCTGAAGCAGGATGCTGCGGCTAAGCGTAACGAATTTGCCGAGCAGCAGCGCCGAAGCGAGCAGGCTTTAAGCGGCATCAGCTGTATTTATCCCGCATATACGGAGCAGCTGCAGAGCTTTGCTTTGCGTCATTACGAGGGCTGTGTTGAAGAAGTACTGGCCTTGGTTGACACAATTATTACTCTTGACGAAAAGGAACAGCAGCAGGTGGCGGCAGCGGCGGCTATTGTGACGAAAAATCTGACTGCGCTGCAGGACAGCCTGAGCGCTATTGATAAAAAGCAGCAGCTTGAAAAATATATGCAGACGACAGAAGTGAGAATAGCAGGCATGCAAAAGCAACTGGAGCAGGAAGCAGCTGCGGCGGTGCAAAGGCAGGAAGCTCTGCAAAAGCTTGAGGCAGAGGTCAATGAAGCGCAAAAGGGCGAGGTGGAGCTGGCACAGCTGCAAACAGAAAGGCAGCAGCTGGCTGCACGCCAAAGAGAGCTGCTGCAACTGCAGGATATGCAGCAGCGTTACCAAAGGCAGGAGGTTGCACTTCTGCAGAAGCGTCAGGAGTATAAGCAGGCCTGCGATAATTTCAATCATCTTAATGAGCTGAGCGACGCTTGCTTTGACAGATTTTTGGGCGCGCAGGCGGGACTTCTGGCACACGATAAGCTGAAACCCGGCAAGCCCTGCCCGGTTTGCGGTTCCTGCGAGCATCCGCAGCCTGTGCAGCTGGCGCAGGACGCACCTGCCGAAAATGATGTTGAGCAGGCGCGCGCTAAAGCTGAGGCTGCTCAGAAGATAAGGGACGGCCTTATAGGTGAAGGCAAGGCTTTAAAGGAACATCTGGAGCTGGACAAAACCTTGCTGCTAGGCAAGGGCGTGGAGCTGCTTGGCTGTGATGATTTGAAGCTGATTGCCGAAAGAGCGCAGGCAGAGCTGAAGGATGTTAACAATAAGATTACGGCTCTGCGCCTGAAAATGGGCTTTTTGCAGGAAAAGGTGGAACAATACCGTAAGCTGGCGAAAGCGTTGGAGCAGCAGAAGGCTGCCGACAAGCAGGCGGAGGCTGCGGCGCAAAACTTAAGGCAGCAGCTGGCAGGTGCCGAAGGGCAGTTGCGGGAGCTGAAAAAGCAGCTTGCCGAGCAGAATGAGCTGCTGACGGATGTGGATGAACAGGAGCTGCAGCAGGAGCATGAAAAGCTGCTGGCGCAGCAGCGGGAGCTGGAGCTGCAGGATAAGCGGCTGTATGCCGCAATCAAAAACAATCAGCGGATTAAGCAGGAGGTAAGCGACTATGAAGCGCGCAGGGCAGCCTGCGAAGCGGAGTACAGCTTGATCAACAGCCTTTCCGCAACGCTGAACGGAACCTTGACAGGCAAGAAGCGTGTCAACCTGGAAACCTATGTGCAGATGCACTACTTCGATAAAATTTTGCAGCGCGCCAATGTAAGGCTGCTGCACATGAGCCGCGGGCAGTACGAGCTGTGCCGTGACAAAATGCAGGATGCGGACAGCAAGACGGGCAACAGCAAAACAGGCCTCGATTTGGAGGTCAAGGATTACTACAGCGGTAATCTGCGCAGCGTCAAAACCTTAAGCGGCGGCGAATCCTTCATGGCATCACTGGCGTTGGCGCTGGGGCTGGCGGATGAGGTGCAGTCCTGCGCAGGCGGCATTCAGCTGGATACGATGTTTGTCGACGAAGGCTTTGGTTCACTGGATGACAGCAGTCTGCAGCAGGCTATTGCTACGCTGCAGGGACTCAGTGAAGGCCATCGCCTTGTAGGCATAATTTCGCACGTACATGACTTGCAGGAAATGATTGATAAAAAAATTCTCGTCAAGAAAAAACGCGGCCTCCAGGGGACGGGCAGCGAAGTCGCACTGATGGTAGATTAAGGCAAAAATATCACTGCGGAAGCAGAAAATCACTTTACCATAGATTGTCAGTGTGATAAAATAATCTTTATACTTAAAAGACAAATTTATTGCTGACATGTTCGTAGCAGCAGTTAAAAAAACAATTTATGGAGGGCTTGACGATGAAATTATTGGAAGAAAAAATTGTTAATGACGGTGTTATCAAAAGCGGTAATGTCCTGAAGGTTGACAGCTTTTTAAATCATCAGATTGATGTGCCGTTTGTTGCGGAGCTTGGTAAAGAATTAAAGCGCTTGTTTGCAGACAGGAATATTACTAAAATCCTGACTATTGAAGCCTCCGGTATCGGTATTGCCTGCGTTGCGGCAATGTATTTTGGCGTTCCGGTAGTGTTTGCCAAGAAATCCAGCGGCAGCAATATGGATAAGGATGTTTACTTCACTCAAATTTATTCCTATACCCATAGCAAAACAAACGACGTTGTTGTTTCCAAAAGATTCCTGTCCAAAACAGACCATGTGCTGATTATTGATGACTTCCTGGCTAATGGTTGTGCACTGGAAGGACTTATCGATATTGTACGTCAGTCCGGCGCTACTGTTGAAGGCGTTGGCGTTGCTGTAGAAAAAGGCTTCCAGGGCGGCGGCGACAAGCTGCGCAAAGCCGGCTACAACCTGCATTCCTTAGCTATTATTGATAAGATGGATGCAAAAACCAACACAGTAGTGTTCAGACATGAGAAAGCGTAATGAGCGAAAAACAATATGCGGTTGCACCCTGATGATGTTCGGTTCTATCGTAGTCAGCGGCGTGCAGATGATTGCCAACTGCGCCTACAATACCCGTAATGTAACGATTGCTTCTCTGGCACTCAGCATCGGTATCGGCTTTACCCAGACACCGGCAATTTTTAAGATTTTCCCGGATCTGATTAAGAATGTTTTTGCAGAAAACTGTGTAGCCGTAGTTTTTATCGTGGCTATGGTGTTAAATATCATTCTGCCTAAAGAGGAAGAAGAATAGCGATACGTGTTTTAGAATAAAGAGGGGTTACAAATGAAGATTATTGATGCCCATATGCATTATTACAATGTTGATGGTTTTGTGCAGGTTGCAGCCAATGCAGGCTATGAAAATACAGCAGCCTGCTGGCAGAAGATATGCGAAGAAAACAATATCGTTTTTTCCGTAGCTATGGGCAACACTAATTATACATCTTCGAAATACGGCGGTGTCACACCGCGCATGATTGACCTTGCAGCGCCTTTTGACGAGGCGCATTACAATCAGCCGCAGAACATGGGTTACTGCATGGGTGTAAACAGCGAGGCTATAACCGAAGCAAATGCGGAAAAAACGGCGCAGGAATTTGAACGCTTTATTAAGGACCCGCATTGTCTGGGCATTAAGCTCTATCCCGGTTATAATGCTGTCTATGTCAACGATAAAAGGCATTGGCCGCTGTTTGAGCTGGCACGTGCCTATAATGTGCCTGTTGCAATTCACACAGGCGATACTGCCTGGCCCAGCGGTCTTTTGAAATATTCGCATCCGCTGACTGTTGATGAAGCAGCAGTGGCGTTTCCTGATGTTACCTTTGTTATAGCGCACTGTGGTTGCCCATGGTTCGCCGATGCGGCAGAGGTGGCCTGCAAGAACGCCAACGTATGTATTGACCTTTCCGGTTTGGTGGAGGGCAATCCTAAACCGCTGATGCTGCTCGAAAGACAGCGTGGCTTTTTGCGTCAGCTGCATACCTGGCTGAATTATCTTGGCAATTATGAAAAAATCATGTATGGCAGCGACTGGCCGCTTGTAAATATTCCTCTGTATATCTGGATGATTAGCCACGTTGTTCTCGAATGCTATCACGAGGATGTATTTTATAACAATGCAGTAAGGATTTACAGTAAAATCGGCAAGCTGCTGGAAAAGTGCGGAGGTTGAGATGGGACAGCCTGATATCAAAGAAATAGAGGCAGGGCTTAAGGATTGGGGCTTTGTGCGCAATCTGCCTGCTGCAATAGGTGATTATACCCTTGTGCCGGGTTCCGGTATTAACGGACAGATTTTGAATATTGCAGCCTATGTGCACGAAGCATCACACTGCCGTCTTGATTTGACTTATACAAAAGAAACCTTTGATTATGTGCCGGTAAAAACCGTAGGCCTGCATACGTTTCGCGACGTGCGCTTCTTTTGCCGTGACCGCGAGCACTTTGCCGACATGATGCGCAAGAGTTTGCCGGATATTCTGGCCAGCATGGATAAGAAAACCGTGCATAAGCTGCCTTATGAAGCGAAAGCGCTGCATTTTGAGCAGTGGGACTACTGGCGCTCGCTGCCTGCTCAGGTAGGCGATTATGAGTTGTATATTACGCCCGATAATCCCTTGCCTTATATCAATGGTTCCTTTATCTTTTTGGATTATACTGATTTTAAGCATGGCAATCAGATATACTTTTCCTATAATATTTTCCGTGATGAGTTGTTTGCGGAAATGCGCAAGAATCATCTGCCCTTGACCACAGATGCTTTTGACGTGCTGGGCAACGTGCCGGCAGAGGATAAACTGCAGGCTTTGCAGGTGCATATAGAGGAAAAATTGATGGCTGCATTGGAAGATTTAAAAAAAGTATAAAAAGATGTTGACAAAATAGGCTCAAGCCTGTATAATATAATTCGTAGTTGATTGGCCCGGTGGTTCAGTTGGTTAGAATGCCGCCCTGTCACGGCGGAGGTCGTGGGTTCGAGTCCCATCCGGGTCGCCATTACGCCTCGGTAGCTCAGTTGGTAGAGCAAAGGACTGAAAATCCTTGTGTCCACAGTTCGATTCTGTGCTGAGGCACCATATTGCGGAAATAGCTCAGTGGTAGAGCACCTCCTTGCCAAGGAGGGGGTCGCGAGTTCGAATCTCGTTTTCCGCTCCACCTTTTAAGGCGACATAGCCAAGCGGTAAGGCAGAGGTCTGCAAAACCTTTATCCCCAGTTCGATTCTGGGTGTCGCCTCCATTTTTATTTCTTAAAAGGTGTTAATTAGTTATGTCTGCCGCGGTGGCGGAACTGGCAGACGCAAGGGACTTAAAATCCCTCGGGTAGTGATACCCGTACCGGTTCGATTCCGGTCCGCGGCACCAACATAAATTTTGTGTTTATGTTGGAACAATATATAGAATGAAAATGCTGATTGAACTTGCAGAAGTCAATCAGTTTTTTTGTGTTTAAATTTAAAATAATGATATAGCAAACTTTCATGTTTATGCTATAATTAAAGTAGCATAAGCATGAAAGGAGCGTGCACCGGATGAGCAGAAAATTACCGTTACCGGTTGGGACGACAAATTATAAAAAGATTTGCGAAGACAGCTATTATGTGGATAAAACCTTGCTGATCAAGGAAATCTTAGATGAAAAAGTAAATGTTGCTTTATTTACACGTCCAAGACGCTTTGGCAAGACGCTTAACATGGACATGCTACGCACTTTTTTCGAGAAGACTGCAGAGGACACCGGCAGATATTTCCAAGATAAAAAAATTTGGCAGCAGGGAGAAAAATATACGAACCATCAGGGACAATATCCTGTGATTTTTCTCTCCTTGAAGGATATTAAGGCGAGAAAATGGCAATACGCTTTTGATGCATTGAAGTATATTATCAGCGTCGAGTATATGCGGCATTCTGAATTGAAAAGAAGCAGCGAGCTTGAGGAAGCGGATATAGAGTTATATAATCGTATTGTCAAAAATCAGGCTGGCTATATGGAATATGTCTTCAGCCTGCAGGCACTTAGCAGAATGCTGCATCAGCATCACAAGCAAGCTCCTGTTATTATTATTGATGAATACGATACGCCGATTCAGGAGGGTTTTGTAAATGGCTATTATGATGATGCTGTAGAGTTTATCAGGAGCTTTTTCTCGGCTGCTTTGAAGGATAATCCGCACGCCAGACAGATTGTAATGACTGGTATTTTGCGTATTGCTAAGGAAAGTATTTTTAGCGGACTCAATAATATTCGAGTTTTTTCTGTGCTGGATAAAAAGTTCAGTGAGTTCTTTGGCTTTATGACAAGCGAGGTACAGCAGATGGCTGCTTATTATGAGCAGACGGATAAACTGCCTGAGCTTAAGGCCTGGTATGACGGCTATAAATTTGGCGACACGGAGATTTTTAATCCCTGGTCGGTAATCAATTACTTTAGTAATAATTGCCAGGCTATGCCGTATTGGGTGCAGACTTCTGCCAATACGATAATCCAGGAGATTTTGAAAACCTATAATGATGATACATACAGAAATCTGCACGCTTTGCTGGGGAAGACGGAGGTGCAGTCAATTGTTAGGACTAATATAATTTATCCGAAGCTGAAGGAGCCGCAGACTAATATTCTGGGCTTTCTTTTAATGACAGGTTATTTGAAGTCAACCAGTACCGAACTTGATGCAAGAGGCGATTATATTTGCAGGTTAAGCATACCTAACAAGGAAATTAAAACGATTTATTATAATGAGATTTTGTCGCTGCTGACGGAGGACATTGGCGAAAACACTGTGATGAATTTAGCTAATGCTTTGTATGATAAGGATGCTGCAAAGATAAAGGAAGCACTCAATAAGTTCATGCTGAAAACAATCAGTTATTATGATAACTTGAAGGAAAACTACTATCATGGGCTTATGCTTGGACTTCTTGCTATAGGCGAAAGTAATTATGATATTCGTTCCAATAGGGAAAGCGGTTTAGGCAGATACGACATTCAGCTTATTCCTAAAAAATCTGCATTGCCTGGGATCATTATAGAGGTTAAAGCTGCTGATAAGGATGCCGGCGTTGAGCTGTCAAAGCTTGCGCAGACGGCACTGTGACTTTGCTGTCCAATAGCATTAACCCGCGTTCTATTTATGATATTAGCGCGAAAATCGACGGCTATTTCTTCCTTGATCCCGGCGATGTAGAGGACTTTAATACGCTGCTGTACAATGAAAAGGTTACTGCTGCGGACAAAAAGAAAATGACTTTCTTCCTCCAAAAGGCCAAAAACGTCATCGAAAAGAATAATGACGAGCAGACGCAGAAGGAAATCCATATGGCAATCCGCCATTTCATCCGCTGTTATGAGTTCTTGGTACAGGCAACCTGCTTCGAGGACGTAGATATCCATAAGAAATACAAGTTCTTGTCTTACTTGCAGACGTATCTGAAAGTACGCCATTCAGGTGGCGGCTTTGACTTGACCGGCAAAATCAAGGCAGATAATTTCGTGCAGAAAAAGAGCGGAGAGTTTGCAAATGTTAAGCATAAAGCTGATCCGATTGTCAGTCTTCCGTCCGCTGAAAGTTTGAACCTTACGCCTGCAAAGATTGAGCGTCTATCGCAGATTATTGCGGAAATCAACAGCAGAACCGGCAAAAACTACGACAATGACGTTGCAGTCAAGGCAATGCTGCAGATTAAGGATATCATGATGAAATCTGAAAAGCTGCGTGCCAGCGCTCAAAACAACACTGAAAGAGACTTTGAGTTTGCTTATTTCGACAATATTGATGATGCTTTGGTAGAAGGTCTGGAGCAGAATCAGGACTTTTTCAGCCTTTTGTTGGATAATGATGAGATTAAGCGTCAGGTGCTGGGAATTTTTGCTGCAGACGTATATAATGAGCTGAAGAGCAAGAAAAACGTGATTTATCCTAAGTTAAAGCGAAAAACTGTAGAACTTAATGTAGCGGAAGAAGTTGATACTTATGGTAGCAATAGGGGTTGATTTTTATGAGAAATGTATTATGTAGTTTTTTATTGGCATTAGTGTTGTTAGGTATATCTATGGATAACACAGAGGCACGTTCTAGTGCAAGCGTAGCTGCTAATGAAGGATTTTCTGCTTATGGTGGCTGGGTTGTTGCAGATATGACTATTGAAAATGGTATAGTAACTCCCGATGCGTCATATTCTATGAATCTTTATAAAACTATGGGATTAGTGCCTGTCGCTTATTGTGCGTCTGGCGGTAGTCATATGGGTTCATATTATGTGTTTTTTATTAATCCTCATACCGGATATCTGATGATTGATCGTACCGGACCTGCTTTTCATAGTAGAGTATTTAGTAGTCCTGATTTGAAATCCTTTGGTAAAACCGGACATATTGTGAACGTAACGGATATATCGCCGCAACAAGAACTTTATAGAAAAGCTATTCAGGTTGCAAAAGCTGAATTTGCTAAATATGAAGCAATGATAAAAAAGTAAACATAACATAAAAACAGGCATCTGGTTTCAGAAGAAAATCTGATATCAGATGCCTGTTTTCGTTAACGCTTTGGAAACGTAAATATTATATTATGGGGAAACAGATAATGAAAATGAAGCAGCCAAACGATAAGCGGTTTCGATATTTAATTGTCAGGTACACCACTTGGCTGCTTCATAGCTTTATTATAAAAGTTGTAAAATCGTTTTTCAATAGAATATTGCAGATTACACTTTTTGTTCGGTTTTCAAGCAGGTGATTTGAATGATAAAATCTAATGTAATATACAGAAGTCCCCCCCACTACACAAAAATCAAGGCACGGTTATGCAATACTGATACTTGTTATAATTTCCATAATGATCAGCTCTATGCTTATTATAGGGATGGCAAAGCTGACACAGATAGCTTTTTCCAGTACCAATAGTAACGGCATAGCGATGCAGGCGCAGCAATATGTAGCTTCCGAGGCAGAGCTTCAGAAGAAGGTTGATTATAAAGATTTGGCTGGTGCTACAAGATCAGTCATTGCAGGTACTGATTTCCAGCAGGAAGTTACTATATCTGCTGAAAGCGATTATTCGGACGCTATTAAGCAAAAATAAGTAACTATTAAGGTTTGTAATGGTTCTGAAAACCTTCCGAGGGCTTCATTGAATCTTGTAAGATACTCTGTGGAGCAAAAGGCTGCAAGCGGTGTTCCTATAGGAACTATAATCGCTTGGATAAGTACGCAGAATCCGTCTTATGGTATATGGCTTGACTGTAACGGGCAGTCATGTGCAGCGTATACGGAGCTTGTAGCTGTACTAGGGAAAAACACTGTGCCGGATTTGCGCGGAAGGTTTCTTGAGGGTGCTGCAGTTCCAGGGACACTGAAAGAAGCAGGGGTGCCGAATATTGAAGGGAAATTGTATGCTCACTCTCAAGGTAGAAATGATAATTTTGGTGCATTTTATGAAAGCGGCTCTGGTGTAGTTGCTCTAGGTGCGCGTTGGGCAGGAGGCCTACCTTTTTTTATATTTGATGCTTCACGTAGTAATTCTATTTATGGTTCAAGTGACACAGTTCAACCGCCTGCTGTCACTGTACGATATCTTATCAAGGCAGCATAACAGCATGAAAAAATCCCGCAGAGCTTGTGAAGTTCTGCGGGTAATTTGCTTTTAACAAAAGTTAATCTTTGAAATGTAGCGTAGAGATGAAAGTATTCAATCTTTCTGCTTCTTCTTTTGTCATATCTGCTGGGATTTCAAAAGAAATATTAAAATCAGGTCTGAGTGGATAGCTGATTTTGATAGGTTCAGTGGTTACAGCTTTAGGCATAGGCATATTGAAGCAGAGAGCTTTAATTTCATCATAGTGATGGCTTAAGTCTGCGGCAGTTCTATGTACTTTTAATGAAGATCTCAGAGCTTTAGAAAGGTCATCTCTTGTTATTTTAGTATGCCATTCTACAGTTCTTTGATGAGAATAGCCGGTATCAATGGCGTCTACTTTAGGGTTAAATTCATAATTGCTTGTGATTACTCCAAGATAGATATTATCGCCGTCAGGAGTAAGTACAAGGTCGCCTTTATTCATTTGGTTTACGAAGATATCTACAGTTGCGTATGCGTTGCCGAGTACTAAGGCAGTATATGAATATGGAGGCTTGGACAAGATTTCTTTGAGGTCTTGTCTGGTTTTTCCTGTAA
>OJRH01000103.1_pt1 | contig 48246 bp, 67 predicted proteins | sample 1599131 | NCBI WGS metagenome assembly OJRH01 (sample SAMN03922527, study PRJEB24848) | human gut metagenome | isolation source: stool sample | host: Homo sapiens | place: Germany | collected 2010-05
CAATACCCCATTAGAAAAATATAGAGACTTACTTCCTGACCGATGGAAAAAGCAGCAACAGCATTAATTTAATCAGCTGTTACTGCTTTTTTTTGAATTATGCAAGGTATAAACGCGGAGCCGCTTACGAATTTATGATACTTCTATGATACTTCTTTGTAAATATATTTGGAAGTATCATTCTGTAATCCGTTATGTATCAGTGATATACTTGTAAATAATGATACTTTGAGACTTTTTTCAAGAAAAAACATTTATGTGCGAGGGGTAAAGGGAGGGGTGAATCAGCGTCATTTGTAAGCGACTCCGCATGTCATTTTCCTGTAAAATGCAGAAAGATAGAAAATAATCTCCAGAAAGCTTGCAAGTCTCATTCCTTTTTCTTATATTTGCAACCGTAAATATCAGTATATTGAAGATAAAGGCTTATATAATGGATAAATATCATTATAATGATAGATAAACAAATAGAAGATTATGGCAGATTTATATGAATATTCTACTCCTGAGTTGGTACGTTTACTGGGAGTAAGATTCAAGGAATATAGAATGAGATGCAATCTCACCCAGAAAGAGGTTGCCGAGCTTACTGGGCTTGGCTTGACCACCATCCACAAGTTTGAGAATGGTACAGCGGGCAATCTTTCGCTTTCCACTTTTCTCCTCTTGCTGAAGGTGGTGGGTCAGATTGATGCTATCAATGATGTGCTTCCAGAACTTCCTCCATCGCCTTATTTGATGAGAAAGGATGAGAAGAGGGCACAGAGAATACGTCATACTAAATAATAACTGGTTATGGTAAATACGTTGAGATAACAAGCCGTCTTTTTGATTAAGGGAGGAGCGTATTTCGAACACGCTCCTCCCTAATTATTTTACAATTCGCAATAGTCAACGAATCACTATCCTTAGTAATGACTTGAATAGTGAGATGAGTGTGAGCTATGCGAGCAGTGTGAAGAAAGAGAACTGTGCGAATAGTGATCCGTAAGAGAATTTATATAGGTTTCTCACATCTAATCGAAAACGCGAATAATGTTACCAAACAAAATACACATCACTTCTTCTTTTACAATAAGCAACAGCCACATCACGTGCCGCTTTTATTCTAGTTTTTTCAAGATCTGTCTCACGTTGTGATTGTCTTTCGATGAGTTCAACTGCCCGCCGAGCTTCTGCATCTTTAGTTTGCTTGATTTGCGTGCATAATTGTTTGGCTTCAGTAGCACAAGAGCTTGTCATATCTATTTGTTGTAGATATTCGACTGCCGCATCAAAATTACCATTAGAGAATTCTGCCCGAGCTTTCTGAATGACATTATTGCATTCCTGCGTTTGGTATTGACGATAAATTGTAGTTATCTCGTTATTGACTTTTGTGTAACCAGAGATTGTCGCTGGACAAGAAAACAACAGAGCCAGTCCTTCATCATATTGTTGAATATTGGCGAAAGTGCGAGCACGTGATATAACAGAATTAAGATTATGCTGATAGTAATCTATGATTTTGTCTTTTGCCTTATTCACAAAGTCTGTTAGACGTTTGTCTTGGGCGGACAATTTAGAAATGGCATTTTTTATTGCGTCATCATCAGAGAATCCTTCTCCACGTACTGTAACGACACAACTTGCAAAAGTTGTACTTGTGGCAAGATTGGTACAGACAAAATTGAATTGTATGTCGCTTGTATGTATATTCCTCATACCGCCTTCAACAACTTGTTTATTAACGAAACTAATCTCTGGCTTTATGGCAATGGTACTTACTTCGGCTGTTTCAACTCCACTTTCTGTCATGGCTGGCAAGAACTTGCTCCTTAGCATCTTTGCAGTATTATCACTTAATTGACAATTACCAACAGGAAGTGCAAAAGCTATTTCTATTCCTTGTGCGTAAATAGTTGCATAAGAGGTCAGCAAGATTATCATTGTAAGCAATACTTTTCTCATAATCCACCCTCCTGTTATTTAATGGTTACAATCAGCATATTGTTGCTTGTAGTTCTCTCAATCTTGATTCCAAGATTCTTGAAAAATGTCAGCAGCTTCAATCCAAACTTATTGATATTATATGTTCTTCCGTTCTCGTCTTTTAGCGGTATGCGAATATCGTCGAAGAGCATCTGCTTGTCGGTTGTTCCCTGGATATGGTAATTGCCTTTATAAGCATTTTCTTCTACCCACATTTCTAATGCATCGGACAAAGTAAGACCGTCAGCGCCAACCTCTTGCGACATAGAGCGAGATGATGTCTCGTCAATGCCGACTGTTACCGCTATGGATTGTCCGTTTTCAGCTATGTCCATCAGTTTTTCCTGCATGGTGTTCAAGAATTTGTCCATCCCTATCTCAACAGCTCTTGATGTAAGTTTACCATAGTCATCGGTGTAAAACTTACCACTTTCGCACACAGCATTGGAAAGCGAATTTGCAGTAGATGTTTCATAACCAGACAGGATTACTTTCATGGCATTGCCAGAAGGAGATTCCAACAGGCTTATTTCCGCTTCGACATAAACATCTGCACCAGACTGTTGTATAATCATAGTCTTGACATCCTGTTGTTGGGTATTGCCTAATGCGGTTGCTTTTGACAAGGCTTTTAACTTGGCAAAAAAATCAACTGTTGTATACCCCCTTTGGTCGAATGCTTCCTTTATCTTGGTCAAGGCAATACGCTTATTCACGTCATTCTCCAAAACGGTACGTATGTCTTCACCTTGCGTTGTATATGGTATGACCATAATCTTTGGTCGTGCCGTAGGTAAAGGAGTAACTTGAGACTCTATGCTTTGTGCCCATGTGCAGCAGAACGCACACAGCCCCAATAGTATTGTTACAATTTTTTTCATACTCATTTTTTGATAATTAGGTTACAACGAATTAAATTGTGAGAAGCTTTACTATTTTCAATAGCGGTAATGATTTTGCTTGACACGCTGCATTCGGCGAATGACTCTCCTGATAGTTTTGTCACCTTAGCCTTCCCGAGTTCTGACGGATACGGTTTGCCGTCAAGCATCTCTACTGATTCTATCGTAAACATATCGCCGACCTTGATTCCGGCTTCCTTGCCAACATTGAGAAGTATCATTCTTTTACCTATCGTCTTCAAGACTTTTCCTTTGACAGGAAAATTGATACGGAAATATTCGTAGATATCGGACTGTAAGCTTTGCATGGCTACTGTAACGGCACTCTCTGGCGACAGCATTTCCTTACTGCATTTTCCATCAAAACTCTGCGCCTCATTGCTTACGCCTGTCTCTACGTCAACAACTTTCAACTGAAATGCTACACTCGCTTTATAGCCACGTGTACTTCCGTCACCGTTCTTCATGCGATAAACTGGAATCTTGACAATATGACCTGTTACCAATTGCTCGGCAGCAACAGCCGCACCTTGTTCTGCAAGATTATGGCTGTCGAGAAAAGCCTCGCTCTTCTGTAGTTCAAGCTCATCCATAACTTTATCGCGACTTGTTCTGTCAACAACAACAAAACGGTGAGTGTTAGTCAACATTTCCACAACTTTCTCTGTTATAAGTCCTGTGTACGGACTCTCTTCATCGCAGGTAAACTGAGTTACGCCTATGACAGGGCGGTCATCGGCTGCTAAGGAAACTTGCGTATACCCGCAAAGGATACACGCAAGTATAACCGCATATAAAATACGAAAATTTCCCATTACAGATTTTTTGCAGTTTTTGCTGTTTCAATCATCTGCTTGATGGCAGCGACCTTTGCCTTTGATTCTTCAAGCAAGACAGGGTAAGCATCTTTTGTAAAGGCGAGAGCTGATGCTATCTTAGCTACTTTCATTGGATTTTTGTTAGTAGAAGATGCCTTGGTTGCAGCTTCTGCACCTTTCCCCGCCTCAGCGATAGAAACACCTTCTGCAGTTAGAGTTGTGCCTAATGCGACAAGTTCCTCTACGGTAGGTTTCTTGATGGTTACGTCTGTAACACCATCCTTTGTTTCGCCAATCTGACGATAATAAAGGTCTTGAAGTAAAGCTGATGATGCTGCGGAACTGATGGCTGCATTGTAAACTCCCTGTACATAGGAGTCAACATCTGCAATTCCTGTTTGCTTTGGCTGTTTAGAGCAAAGTTTCTCCAATTTTGCACAACGGTCAATACTAGCCTTAATGTCCTCTTTGGACTGACCGAAACAGAAAGATACCGACATTGCGAGCAATGCTGCGGTAACGAATAAAAATCTTTTCATCTTGTATTATTATTAAGATGGCTGCCTGGCTACCACAGCAGGGTTATTTTTTTATTGGTGGATATACAAAATAAAAAAACGTGGAGCCAGTCTGTCACTCGTTCCACGATTCGTAGGCCTTCGCATTGCCCTGTCAGTCCGAAACGAGCAACGCCGAAAGCCCCACGTATGTGTAAGTATATAAATACCCTTTTTGCAACGAATGCGAAATGCAACCGAAGCCAATGAGGGCTGTATACAATACACCCATGAGACGTTCCTTGTTGCTTTGTTCTTGACTGACAAATGAGTTTGCGAAGTTCACGAATCGTCAAAACCAAAGCGTCAGATACGCCTTTTATTATGTATATGTCTGCCCAACCTCTGCCCTTCGAGGCTTTCGGTATGGGTATAGACGTTACAAAGGTAACATTTTTATCTCATATTCTTTCTTTTTTTTATAGACAAAATGTGTTTTTATGGTCAGATTTAACACTATTAAATACAAATATATAAAAGAAATTTACTTTTGCGTGAATTTTCTTGTTCAAAAGTTTGTATTATCAATAATTATTCGTATCTTTGCAGCAACAGAATCCGCCACGCTTCCCATTTGAACAGCGAACCAGGGCGGGTCTTTTGCTTTTTATGGGTACATTAAGATTATACACTAAGCAGGCTCTTTCTATTTCGGAACAAATAGAACTACTAAAAAGTAGAGGCTTAAATATTGCTGATTCATCCAAGGCTGTAAAATTTCTTGGTGAGGTCAGCTATTTTCGTTTTGTTCAATACCTTCGTCCTATGGAGGAAGACAAAACTACACATCAGTTTAAGCCTAATAGTAGATTTGAAGATGCAGTAGCTCTCTATAACTTTGATATAGAGTTGAGAGATTTGATGTTCAAGGCTGTTCAACGATTAGAGATTGCTTTGCGCACAAAGATTATACAAGAGTTCTCTTTGGCACATGGACCATTTTGGTTCTTTGATACAAGCCTTGCTGACGATGAGCACAAGTTTATTGAGAATATGAACTCCATAGACCGAGAGCTTCAGCGTTGTAAAGAGGACTTTATCAAGGAACATAGGCGCAACTATGACAAGCCGATATTCCCTCCTGCATGGAAAACGCTTGAACTGGCATCTTTCGGTACGCTTTCAAAACTCTATTACAATTTCGGTGACAAGAAGTTGAAGAAGCGTGTAGCTCGTCAGTTCAATCTTCCACAGCATGAGGTGTTGGAAAGTTGGATGCGTAGTGTAACTGTCCTAAGAAACTGTTGCGCTCATCACTCACGACTTTGGAATCGTTATCTCTCCAATGCTCCACAAATGAATGCCTCTTTGCGTGGTGCATGGGTGAACATAGAAGGTGTTGATGCGAACAAAGTATATGCTATAGCCTGTTGTATTGCATATTGGCTTGATTCTATGGGATATGGATTGGACTTCAAGAATGAGCTCAAATCCTTACTCGTTTCTTATCCACAGGTAGATCCTGCAGCAATGGGATTCCCTGAAAATTGGATTTCCGAGCCCCTATGGAGATAACTTTATAGATAAAATACAAGTAAGCTTATGCTTAGTAAAAACTTGCAGGAAACATTATAAATGAAAAACAGCCAACTTTCAAATATTCTATTGAAGGTTGGCTGTTTTTTCTTGCTCAAAAGTTTGTATTATCAAAGATTATTCGTATCTTTGCAGCACGAGAACCCGCCAAGCCTCTCAACGATGCTCAAATGTGCGGGTCGTTTTTTAAGGCCGTTACCGCCCCGTTTCAAGCATGTTTTGTTGAATTGTGGTTCTGTTTTTGCAGTGATATATTGTTAATAATCAGAAAAATGCTTGTTTTCTGAAATATTATCTGTATCTTTGTACATTAATTATTAAGAGTAAGATTATGGCTTCAAAGAGATATCCTTTGGGAATACAAACGTTCTCCGAAATCGTGAAGGGGAATTACTTCTATGCTGACAAGACGGCTATCGTCTATCAGTTGGCTCATTATGCCAAGTTTCATTTTCTGAGTCGCCCACGTCGATTCGGAAAATCCTTGTTTGTATCTACCCTCCAGGCTTATTTCGAGGGTAAGAAAGAACTGTTCAAGGGCCTTGCCATCGAACAGATGGAGAAGGAATGGACGGCATATCCTGTCATCCACTTGGATCTGAGCTGTGGTAAATATTATAGTTTGGAGAATACATATTCAATTCTAAACGGAATACTAGAAGTAGAAGAGAAAAAATATGGTTTAAAAGTTAATCCAATAGATGAGAAGTCTTTTGGAGGTCGTCTTAAGAACATCTTGCTTGCAGCAGCTGCTCAAACAGGTAAACAAGTTGTCGTTCTCATCGACGAATATGACGCACCTATGCATGATTCTGTAAGTGACGAAGAGTTGCAGAAGACCATCCGCAACATCATGCGAGATTTCTTCAGCCCCTTGAAGCAGCAAGAGGGAAACATCCGCTTTGTATTCATCACAGGCATTTCCAAGTTTAGTCAGCTCAGCATCTTTAGCGAGTTGAACAATCTCAAGATTCTCACGTTGAAGGATGAATACAGTAGCTGTTGTGGTATTACCAAGAGTGAATTGACTCAGTATTTCCGTGAGGGTATCGAGGAGATGGCTGAACATAATGGGCTTACTTATGAGGAGACCTTGCAGCAACTCAAGCAGCATTATGATGGCTACCACTTCAGTATTAATAGCGAGGATATCTTCAATCCTTACAGCATTATCAATGCTTTGGATGATAAGGAGTTTAATAGCTATTGGTTTACATCTGGTACGCCTACGTTCCTGATAGAACTGATGCAGCAGAAGAATTTGGATATGATGGACTTAAATGATATCTGGGCTAGAGCTAAACGCTTCGATGTTCCTACTGAGACGATTACTGACCCTGTGCCAGTCCTTTTCCAAAGTGGGTATCTTACGATTAAGGGATATGACAAGCAGTTAGGTATGTATTACCTTAGTTTTCCTAATCAAGAAGTTAGACAAGGTTTTTCGGAAAGCCTTTGCCAATATTATACCCCTTCAGAGGTAGGCGAACTTGATGCTATCGTATATGCTTATAAAAAAAATGTGCTCATCAATGACGACATGGGAGCCTTTATGCCTCATTTGAAGGCATTCTATGATAAGTTCCCATATACGATTATCAACAATAATGAGCGTCACTATCAAGCCGTGATATTCACCATCTTCACCATGCTTGGCGAAGATGTGAAGGTGGAGCATACCACTTCGGATGGAAGAATAGACCTTGTTCTCAAGACGGATAAGAGTATCTTTATCTTTGAGTTGAAATATAAGAAGTCTGCCGACATCGCCATAGCGCAAATCTGCGATAAGAACTATGCCAAGGCTTTTGCCGATGATGGGCGAAAGGTTGTGAAAGTGGGTATTAACTTCTCGGAAAACCAGCGAAGTATAGAGGATTGGGTGATAGAATAAATGAAATAGGAGAAAGTTGGTGACCTTCATCTATGAAGGTCACCACACTATATAGATAAAAATATGCTTGAACAGGGGCGGTAACTCGATTTCTTAGGTAGTTACCGCCCCATTTCATGCATATTTTGTTCTTTTGTACAGTTGCAGAACTTAGATAATCACTGCCGTTCCGCTGCATGTTACCATCAGCATGGAGCCGCTGTTGCCTACAGTTTCGTAATCCAGGTCGATGCCCACGATGGCGTTGCAGCCCAGGGATGCGGCACGGTCGGCCATCTCTCTGAGGGCTGTATCCTTAGCCTCGCGGAGGGTGCTTTCGTAAGAACCGCTTCTGCCGCCGATTACATCACGGACACTGGCAAAGAAATCCTTTACAAAGTTGGTACCGATGATGGTTTCGCCGGTCACTACGCCACGGTATTCACGGATAGGGTGGCCTTCTATGGTTGGAGTGGTACTTAAAATCATAACGTATGCTCTAAATAATTGAAAATTAAAAACTTATGCAGACTGCATTTTCCTTGTGCAGTTTTTGTTCAGGTTTTTCACGATTTCGGGCGTGAAGCCAGTTGCATAGAACTCCCCAGAGCCAAGGAGCAGCCAGTATGGGTTGATGTGGTAATCACGTACCAGGAACTGAACCCAAGACGGACGAAAGCGACCGTAGTACTCGGCAGGCTTTTCTCGCAGGGACATGATGTTCCAGCGGTTGATACCATACCGGTCTGTTATTGTCTTCAGACCGCCAATGCAACCATCAGCCTTCAGGCGGTCGATGGCAGAGAAGAAACGAACTACTATATCCACATCAGCGGACATCAGATTTTTATCTTCCATAATCTTTCTGTTTTTGATAGGCACGACTGAAAACGCTTTCCAGCCTTGCCCGGTGGTTATTCAATCTTTGCGACCAGTCCTGCAACTGAGCCAGAGTTGGACGAGAAGCCAGCAGCAGATCCACCTCGGAAGGGGTGAGAACTGGCAAGTATTTCTCGTATTCGAGAAGGTAATCAATACGAAAATCTGTAAGCTTCATCTATACTATCGTTTCTAGCGTTCTTTTCGTGCTGAGTGTACGCCTCTATACCAAGGGCACGAAGCGTTTTTGCAGCTGTAGCCTTACTTATCGGAAATGTTCTATTGACCCAAAAAGCAGTTTTACTTCTGAATGAAAGGACGTCTTTTGCAGGGTTGGTGATCTGAAATGATTCTCCCTTTTTCAAGTTTGTATTGAGTATCTTTTGCATATTCTCGACCAAGGAGTTTCTACCAACGAACGACAAGGAATTATGATACTGCAAGAGCGTAACGTAATAGACTGTGTCTTTTCCCTGCACATCATACCCCAGCTTTGAGAAGAGCATTGTCTTTATATTTTTGCTTTGCGCATGCACACCCATACACATGAGCGCAAGCGCAAACAGCATTATTATCTTTTTCATATCGATGCAATTGTAACAAATAAACAACAAATTAAGATAGCAAAGCCAGCGTATAGATATATCTTTGCAATTTTCTCATTCTTTTCAATCATGAACTCATCAGCAGAAACCTCTATCTTTCGTCTGCTTAACTGATGCCCATCATAACGCTCCCCGGTCTTATAGCGACCATCAGCGACATAGACCGCCTGGGATTCGTAAAGCCAAGCACTTGCAACGTATTTGTTTTTCAGCTTTCTGTAGCCAACGACAAGAAGGATGACTGCACCAAGGAAATTGAAGAAGAGAGCAACCACGCACCAAGCAATAGCTTTTCCTTCCGAAGGCTCGATGATTACAGTTTCCTCATTCTCTACCTTTCCAACGCTAGAAACACGACCAGCACCACCAGTGGAAACATTCCGGTGCGGTATAGAGTGAGCATCGCCATAGATGTTATTGCTGACAACACGACCAGCATCCCTTCCTACCTGATTGACAGCAGAGCGAACGAAACCCTTTGCCAGTTCATTAATGAAACTTCCCATACGCTATTTATTTAAATGATTAATATTTCTGTCGTAGAACTCATTCCAAGCCTTTTTCTTGACGAAGACGAAGAAGAGCAGCAGCCCTAGGGCGACCATCAGCAGCTGCATCGGCTGGCGAAAAACACCGAACCCGAAAGAACGCTGAAAGTCGATGCAGAATGAAATCAGCACTCCGTAGGTAATGAATGCCCGATGCACCCAGCAGAAGCCATAGGCTAGGCTGATGATGATCCAGACAATGAAGCCGAAGAGCGAGCAGTCGAATATACACTCCGTGAGTTTTACCCGAATGCCGAACGAGAGCAGAGTGCAGTGAACCAGCATTACAAGCGCACCCACTGGAGGGATAATGCCTATTATCAACCTGCTGGCTTTCCACAGCCAGCTTTTCCCGAGGGCGGCAAGAAGAACCTTCTCCTTCCGCTCTATGAAATCCTCATCTTTCATCATTACTTAGAATTTTAGTTGATATTGTACCTGGAGCGAGAACTAAAGTTCACGCAACCATTTCTCGCCAGATTTCGTCTTAGACCAAATCACGAGACCTGTGCCGATAACCGCACCTATGAACATAAATAAAGTTGCTAGTTCCATAATCTAAACATTTGAATTATTATAATTCACGCAGCCATTTATGACCCCTCTTTGATTTCAAGAAGAGAGCAAACGCAACGCTCACCACGAACACGAAAACATTAAAAAACAAATATGTTACCATAATCTCTAACTTTTAAATTTCATTATATAATTGGCAGCATTGGCGATTACAGCACCGCCAAGAAAGCCAAAGATAATACACGCTATATTCACCATTGCAAGTTCCTTGCCAGTGAAAAGAGGAGACAGACCACCGACAGCAACGCTTCCGTACATCATTTTCGAGCAGTCGTACAGATACCCAGCCAAGAGCTTTCTTCTGTCCGTCTCCCTATCGTCTGTTGTTTTTTGACTAACCATACTTTTTCATTTTGCAAAGTTACTAAATTATTTTTGCCCGACAATGGCAAGCAGCGTTTTTACTTGACTTTGCAGGAACTCATTCTGTTCTCGCAGCAGTTTATTCTCAGCAGCCAAGGCAGCATCGCCACCAAGCGACTGGGTAACGTTGGAGCTGTTCGAACCATTGACGTTTGAACCGAAAACAGCCTCTTCCATCTCAGCAGGGAGGGGAGGGGCACATCTATCGATAATTTCCTTTATCTTTTGGATAAAATCAATTTTTATAGTTTTACGACCAAGACGAGCCTGCACATTCTGTGGTGTTGTACCCAGTTCTCTAGCTACATCGCTCATTGTCAAGCCCGAACGCTTTATATACTGCTTTAATTCTTCTCCACTCATAATTGTAAATCAATTTAAAATTAATTAAAAACTTACTAAAAACAACCGCAAAACAATTGTTTTTCAATTTTCTTTTTGTATTTTTGCAACCGAATTACATAACGAGTTTAAAAACTCTTTGGCAAAGATAAACAAAATAATTTAAAATACAAAGAAAATGGGAGAAAATTTTAATTATGATTTTCGGACACCGCTACAGAAGCAGCAGGACGAAAGAAAGAAGAACATCATAGCGATGTTTGCAGATTTCCGAGCAAAAGCACCTGCCGAGACCTCAGACAGCAGAATTATGCTCGCAGTATCACAGCGTGTTGGTTGCACCCAGCAAAACGTGCGTGTTATCCTCATCAAGGCTGGATTGATAACACCAAAGAAGAGACGTGCAGCCGTGCGCAAATAATCAAGTGGAACCATTAAACATTCAGAGCGTATGAAGAAGTTTATCGAGATTATCACAAGTGACGAAGTATTATCCCTGGCATTTGCCATCGTATTAGTAACTTTAATCTTTTGGAGGGCTTAGTTATGACGAACGAAGAACCAAATGTATCAGACGCAGGCAGATACACCATGACAGAAACCTGCAAGGTGCTGGGCATCCATCGCAACACCCTGCGCAGATGGTTGCAGGCTGGTAAGATTAAGGTCAAGTTCCGCAGAATCGACAACCGCAAGGTCTTCGAGGGCAGCGAGATTAAAAAAGTCTGGAGGATTGCCCTATGATGAATGCCTACGAAAAAGCGAAGCAGCTGACCGCCAAGTGGGAGCAGGAGCGAAAGGACAACAAACGACTGGCAACCATGAAGGAAGCGGAAAGGCGCATTCAGGTAAGGGAGTTCGACAATATGCTTTGCCTGTCACTGGACGGAATACCGGTACTCCCGATGAGCGAGTTCAACAAGCAGACGCTTGCGGACGCACGTCTGACATTCTTTAACTATTTAATCAGACGGTAAGACATGAAACCAAAAATTATTGAGGAGTGCAGGAAGGCAATGTACGATGCCGTTTGGCTGGAGATAGACCGTGATCCACAGCGACCAGCGGTTGCAAGGGTAGACATTAAAACCAAGGCAGGCGACATTTCAGTCTGGTGCGACAGAACCGGGAACACCGCGGTCGTTTCGCACAAGAATAGCAACAACGACAGCGAGCGGCTGGAGGAAGCCATCGAGGGCTGCGTTAACTATCAGGACGTGATGGACGACTGGCTGGAAGAGAACAGCCAATACGCAGAGCGAGACCCGATGGACACCTTCGAGGAAAGCAGGCTCGACAGCCTTATGGCTCAACTGGTTTGACCACATAAGTTTTTGCTTAGTTTATATGCTGAAACCCTGCAGCGGCAGGGCAAAGGGCGCGCGCTAAACTCATTTCAAAGGTTATCTAATTAGTTGTTTTTACCATGTAATATGCGGAAACTACAGCGTGCGCCCTGCAACGGAAGGGCATCCCTCGGCAGCTGGCAAGGGTGGTGTAGCAATCAACTGGGGTTCGAATCCCCAGCCTTCCACTAGAGTTAATGAACAATAAGTTGAACAATAAAAAGAACGAATTATGGAAAATGAAATTATTCAAGTGAGCGGTGGCGAAATGCTGGAAGCTATCAACCGCTCGGAGATTGACGGACAGATTGCCACAGCGCACAAGTTCCCTCGAGACATCATGCAATGCAAGAAGAACATGATAGCACTGGCAGCGATGGACGATGATGTGGCATACAACTGCTTCTACCACCTTGAGCGCACTAGCAAGGACGGAAAAACTACTGTTATCGAGGGTCCTAGTGTTAGGTTCACGGAAATCATTTCTGCCTGCTGGCAGAACCTGCGCATCGCTGGCCGCATCATCGCAAACGATGGCAAGACCATCACGGCACAAGGCGTATGCCATGATCTAGAGAGCAACGTTGCCTACTCTATCGAAGTGAAGCGCAGCATTCTGACATCGAAAGGTTACACATTCTCGCAGGATATGCAGGTGGTGGTTGGCAATGCGGCAGTTGCTATTGCTCAACGCAACGCAATATGCAAGGTCGTGCCGCAGGTATTGATTGCAAGCGTAGTGAAGGAAGTGCAGGCAAAGGCACTGGAACACATCAAGCAGACTGGCGTACAGAGCCAGTGGAAGAGCTGTGTAGCCTGCTTTCAAGCCTATCAGGTAACAGACCTTATGCTTCTTGACTACATCGGGAAGAAGTCAGCCGAGGAAGTTACGGCAGAGGACATTCAGAAGCTGGGTGGTGTGTACAACGCCATCAAAGAAGGTACGACCACAGTAGAGGAGACCTTCAAGAAGCCAAAGCAGCAGGATGCCATCGCACAGCAGGCGCAGGCAGCAGCCGATGATGCCAAGAACAAGGCGCAGAAGGCAATGAACCGCAGCCAAGGCAAGACTGGCACAGCAGCGAAAAAGTAGTTTAGTTTATAATGTTATAGCGTTTCCCAATTAGCCGCAGGGCAACCTTCAGGGTGGGAACCTGACCAGATTATAGGGAACCTGCGGCAACTATTAAACATTCAGTAAAAAATTATGGCAGAAAAAGAAAAACAATCAGAACACAAGAGCACCATCGACAAGTGCTTTAGCAGAACCGCAGATGGTTTCAAGGCATGGGCAGAGGAAGACGAGGAAGAAAGAAACTATCTGCTTGTTGCAATAGAGCCGACTGGAGATGTAGACGAAGACGGAAACCAAAGTTACGATTTACATATTTCCTACCACGGTAAAGCCAATTCCCTCGCAAGCGGAATTGGTCAAACAATGCAAAAGGAGGAATTCCTTCGCACAATCGTTCTTACAGCAGCTAGAAAATTCTTTTTTGATAAATAAAAAAACATTCAGACAATGAAACAGATTATTAAGTACAAAAGCAGAGAGGAGTGGTTGCAGAACCGCTCAAAGGGAATAGGCGCATCAGAGGCAGGCACAGTACTGGGACTGAACCCATGGGAAACACCATATCAGCTGTGGAGACGCAAGAAGGGCATCGACCCACCAAAGGTGGAGAACTTTGCGATGGTTGCAGGACACCTGCTGGAGGATGCCGTGGCGCAGTTCTACAAGCGAGAGAGCCACTGCCACATCATCAAGGCATCGACTGACGACTACACCATCACGAACACCGATACTCCGTATCTGAGGGTAAGTCCAGACCGCACCTTCTGGAGAACCGGGGCAACGCACAACGAAGCGAGCAAGAGCATCCTCGAGTGCAAGACAACGCAGATGCAGATAGATGCAGACGACCTTCCGAAGCATTGGTTCTGCCAGCTTCAGATGAACCTCGGAGTGGGCGAATACAAGGATGGAGCACTTGCCTGGCTGACAGCAGGCAGGGAGTTCGGCTACCGTGACATCGATTTCGACCCCGAATTCTTCGGATGGATGAGGGACGAGATTACCAAGTTCTGGCTTGACTACATCGTGGGCAACCAAGAGCCGCCAGCCTACAGCGCACAAGACGTTCTTTTGAAGTCACCACTGCACAAGGCAGGAAAGGAGATTGAAGCCACAGCCGAAATCGGGGACATGCTTATCGAGTTGAAGGACATCAAGGAGAAGGGCAAGGCACTGGAGAACCGACAGAAGGAGATTGAGGACAACTTGAAGCTGTTCTTCGGGGACGCAGAGAGCATCGTGGACGGAAACGGCAAGACGCTGGCAACGTGGAAAGCACCGAAGGCAAGCGAGAAGTTCGATACCAAGGCTTTTCAGACAGACCATCCCGAGGAATGCGCTGCCTACATCAAGCAGGTGCAGGGAGCACGAAGATTGCTCATTAAGTAAAGGCAGGGCTTATGGATGTTCCTATATCAAAAACCGACCTAAGGAATATAATTTCCCAACTGGAGAATTATATTTCCCTAGGTGGGAAAGTGACAGCACCGACCGACACAAGCCAGCGGAACAAAATCCGGATGGCTACAGTCTTAAAACGGAAGCTGGAGAAGAAACTATCATTATCATAATAAAACATCATGAACGATTCATTCATCTTATACACATCATACTACGCTCTTATCGAGGGGCTGACCGATGAGCAACTCGGGCAACTGACGAGAGCGATATTTCTCTACGCAAGGGATGGAAAGACTATTAGTCTCGAACCAGTCGTGCGTATGGCTTTTGCTTTTATCAAAGACAATATCGAGCGCAATCAAGACAAGTATCAAGCCAAGTGCGAGAAAAACAGACAGATTGCACTTGAAAGAGAAAGAAAAAAGCGAGAGGCAAGAGAAAAAGCAGGGGACACGAACGTGCACGAACGTACACGAACGTGCGAAAATAACACGAACGTGCACGAACGTTCACCTTATGATAATGATAATGATAATGATAATGATAATGATAATGATGTTTCTAAAGAAACAAATATATTAGAACCTTCTAAAGAAGCTTCTATGCAAAGTTTTTCCGAGAAAAACGTTTGCGCTGCAGAAGAACCGCAAAAAAGTTCTGAGAAGAAGAAATCCAAGAAAGGCGAAATCGACTACGCAGCCATTAAGGACTACTGGAACGAGCAGCACGACAAGACCAACAGCGCAATGCGAAGGCTGACGCTGATGACGGACAACCGCAAGGAGGCAATCAGAGGAAGGCTCAAAGACTGCAAGGGAGATATTTCCAAGATTTACCTAGCCATCGACAAGGCTATGGCTAGCGACTATCTGAACGCAGGGCATTCCTGGGCATCATACGACTGGGTAATGACAAGGAAGTATTTCCCGAAGGTGCTGGAGGGCAACTACGACAACACCAAGCCAGCCGCAAGCCAGCAGCCGCAATCGGCAGCAGCCAAGGCGCAGGATCCAGCGGCAACGGCAAGACCGAGCATCGGGGAACTCTACGAGCAAGCCAAGCACCAGCAGCCAGCGAGCCAGCAGAGCCAAGACAGCAAGTTCCGGTGGGTAATCCAGCAGAACCTTGAAGACTTGAAGAAGAACCCGAACAACAAGCCTGCCAAGGATTCGCTGACAAGATACTACGAACGTGGAGTTCTGCAGCGGCTGGGCATCGACTGGAAGCCCGAAAAATAACGGATGAGGGCAAAAATAGCCGCTCTGGGACGTTTTCACGCTTCGGGCGGTAAATTATAAGGCAAACAGATTTTAAACACTTAAAACAAAAGAATTATGGCAGAATACAATAATCAGAGCATTGATATCGACCTAGAGGAAATGTTCAACGGTCTATCAGATGAAGACCAAGAGGAATTTTTGGTCGACATGTTCCAAAACTTATCAGTCGAAGAAACCAGAAAGAATGTTGTAAAAGACAATATCTGGTATTTAGATGCTGACTCAACTATCGAAATCATTGAGGATGCATTCAATACGTTGAACAGTTCAAGTAGACAAGAAGCAGCAGAGCGCATCGCAGACGCACTGACATCTGAGCAGCGTGAGGCACTTGCCGAGTACATCAAGGAGGGATAGATATGGAAAAAGAAGTAATTGTAATTAATGAACCGAACGAAATAGCCAAGGATTTCGAGGAAGGTACGCTTCTGAATGTAGAAGGCAAGGTTCTCAGAGTTAAGAATGATACTCGTAATGAAAGTGGCTGCAATGTGTGTGCCCTTGATGCCGAGGAGCTTGGCGAGTATTGCGCTTGTGCATTTTGCGCCGAGTGTCACTTTATAGAGATTGAAAGCCATGAATGAGTTGTTTTTCCACGAATGCAGAGCCGCTGGTCTTGTCTTCAAGACCTCGGATGATTGGTTCAAGTGGCTGACCGAAAACAGCTACGACATTAAGAAGCCAGTCGCAGAGCACGAAGGCTTCCAGTTCAATATCAAGGATGAGTGCATCAATCCGAACGTAATCGAGTATGTCGTAGAGGATGTAGACAACTTGGGATGGAAGGTAATGACCGCCAACACACAGTTCGGCTGGATATGGGGCTACAGCATACAGAAGGGAAAGCATGGGTACGACAGCCCGGTAGCCTACCCGAGCAGATACGACACTCTCAGCATCTTCTACGGTAATGAGAAGGAAGCGGAGCACGATGCCCTGACCTGCATCATCAGAGACCTCGAGAAGAATGCTGGAACCAAGAACACCAACCTCCTTCTCTTGGCGGCAAAGAAGAAGCGTGCAGACATCGTTCATCCACAGATGGAACTTTTTAAATAGCGAAAAGATATGGTTAGACAACAGATAGGCTTTTTGATGATCGTATTAGCTGCTACGATTGGAGTAATTGCATTATCAGCAATTACAGACACTATCCGGCAGTGGAAGACGCTGGACAAGGAAGGAAAGATTGGCGGCTGCGTAATGGTTGCGTTGCTCCTATGGGCGACAATCACGACAGCGGCTCTCGGTATTTTATTATAAACAGAAACAGTATGAAAAAGATAGAAATCATCACGGACGAACACCGACATCACGTATACGTTGGCAACACCGATTTCTGGCTCAATACTCAGGAACTGTTGGAACTTTATTTTAAACTCGGACGAGTGAAGTTATAAACAATAAATAAACATTCAGATTATGAAACGGAGAATAGCAAACAATAAAAACATTCAGACAATGGAACAGAAAGATATTGATATTTACGATATACTCAAAAATGAAGAGTATGGTACAGAGTTGTACACGCCAATATGCGGAAGGGTGTGGCACAGTGGAATGGCAAACGACAAGGACAGTGCGAAAGCAATCTGGACTGAGGACGAAGATGGAAGAGAACACTTTTTCGACAAGAACGGAAAAATCTATAAAGAAGGAGAAATTCTGCTCTTCCCTTCCAACGAAATGAGAGATTGGAGCAAGTTTTTCAAGAAGGGAGACGTGCTCGTTCATAGAAACGGAGACGTACATGTTATCTTTGAAGGGTTTAAAGATAATTGCTACACAAGATTTAATTGCAAGCATTATCTTTGGAAAGAATGTTTCGAAGATTATAGCAAAGAAAAATCCGAAATGATAACTTTTCTGTTTAATAAAGTTAGCGATGATGAAGCCAAGACCTACATCAACACTATTGAGAAATTTTTGGGTGGCAAGTTGAACCGTGATACTCTGGAGATAGAGAAGCCAGAGTTCAAGGATGGAGATGTTTTGTTCGTGAAATGTAAGGGCGGTACTTTTATCGAAATCTTTAATTACTATAAAAGGAATGGTGAATTATACGACCACGCTTCACTAGATATTACAACACAGGAATTAGATATTAGCGGTAAATATAAAATATCCAAAGAGAATATCGTAGAAATTCGCCTTGCTACAGAAGAAGAGAAAAAACAGTTCTTCTCATCTCTCGCAAAGAAAGGCAAGGCTTGGGATGCTGAGAAGAAGCAAGTTGTTGACTTGAAGCCAGTGAAACTTACGTTTGAAATTGGCAAACTCTACGTCTTCAATGAGGATGATGAGGACGGAGAGTTGACAATCATCGGCAAGCTCATCGACAAGAACGAAAGCGAAGATACGCTAACATTCGGCAACCAGTATGAGATTGAGACCGAGAAGTTCGTGACCGACCAAGCCTTCGACCTGCGTATAAGCGTTAACAAGGAACTTCGAGAAGCGACAGAGAACGAAGTCGAACTGTTCAATAAACATTACGCCATCTGGAAGAAAGAGAAGGAAGCGAAGGAACATCGAGCCTTCAAGCCTTTCGATAAGGTGCTGGTGAGGAGCGGAGATAACTACAAGTGGCTTCCTGCGTTATTTATTCGTGACCGTGGAGTGGGGTTTGAGAGTAGACACACCGCATTGCCTATCCATAGTGGAGAACCAGCGAGCTTCGCTCAGTGTATCTCATACGATGGCAATGAGTACCTCGCCTTCACGTCAGACCCATTCTAGGACGTATGGCGAGTGAATTATGCAAGGCTTGCGATGCCGGGCGAAACTGCTTAAATGGGCTATACTGCCCGGCACGCAAGCAATATGTAGAACATCAGGTAATACTTGAATGCAATGAGCGATTTCGCAACAAGGGAGAAGAACAGAACGTACTACCAGGAACACCGGGAACAGATCCTCAGAGCCACGAAGGAGTGGCGAAAGAGAAACCGGGAAAAATACCGGGCGTATCAGAAATAGTACTGGAGTAAGCATTACCGGAACTACGGTACAAAGAACCGGGTAGCCGACAGAGCGATGCGTGGTGAGAGGAAGAAGCCGGACGTAGAGAAGGCTCTTTCCATGTTCAAGAATCCGCAGCAGGCAGCGCATCTGGCATGGCTGCTCGAAAACAAAAAGAATAATCGGTCGTGAGTTCAATAATAGAGTTTTTAACCAGCGAGGACAGAAGGGGATGGCTCCCTATCAAAACAAATAAACTTATAACATCTTGAAATTACGATATGAGAGCCGGAAACGCATCTCCCGAAGTCTGACAGCAAACAAAGAAAGCGAGGTGGTACATGAAGAAGTAAGAAAAAGAAATCGTTAGAAATTATGCTTTTATTCATTCGGCTGGCGGTGGAAGAAGGAAGAACCCTGCAACATATACATTTTGTTATTCATTATTTTGCCCGCAGGCGCAACTTCCGGAATCCCTGCCAGCTTTCTCTATCGCAACCGAAAAGAAGGGAAAGAAAGGGGTAGGGGAAAGATAGGGATAATAACGCATGTGCGCACGTATATGCGCACGTAAAGGGTGTTGGATAATAAACTACACCAGCAAAACAAAATAAACGCTTATGCGTGAAATTTAAACGAAATAATTACTTTAAAGAAAAAATGGAAAAAGGAACAGTTATAATTGGAATCGACCCCGACAACCAAGAAAGCGGTGTCGGAGCAGTCTTTGACGACAAGAAGTTTCTCGCCTATAAAATGAATTTTCCTTCATTGATAGATTACCTCAAGGCTATGAACGAAAGTTGCAAAAAGATTAAGGTCGTTATTGAAGGCGGTTGGCTTAATAAGAGTAATTGGCATGTGCTTAATCGGTTCATGACAGCAGTCAAGGCAGCAGCAATCGGACGCTCTACCGGAATGAACCATCAGACCGGAATTCTTATCGTTGAGTGCTGCAAACACTACAATATCCCCTGCGAAATCATCAAGCCACTAAAGAAGTGCTGGAAGGGTAAAGACGGAAAAATCACCCAAGACGAAATTGCTTATTTTGTAAGCGCAGGACAAAAGATGCCGAGAATGAACCAAGACCAGAGAGACGCACTTCTCCTCGCATGGGTCTGTGCAGGATACCCGGTTAGAGTGAAGCCGAAGAAACCGCAGACAACCCTACAGAAGACCATTCGATCCTTTGATGGATAATACAAAAACGAAGTGTTGGAAAAAGTTAAAAGTGTGCAAAGAACAAACAACTAAAGCAAAAAAGTCGTATCTTTGCACTGTGTTTATCAGATAAGCATGAATTTCAAACTTAAAACAGAAGAAAATGAAAACAGAAGAAATCGCACTATCGAGGGTCAGCGAGAATGAGGCGAACCCTCGAACCATAACTGAGGCGAGTTTTCAAAAGCTGGTCAAGAGCATCCTCGTCTTCCCTAAGATGCTCCAGCTTCGCCCTATAGTCGTAGATGAAACATACAAGGCACTGGGTGGCAATATGAGAACGAGGGCACTCTGCCACATCGTAAGCATGACACCCGAAGCCATCATGGACGTTCTCGACACAGACCAGCGGCTGACCGATTCAGAGAAGCGGTTAATCGCCTACTACTGGAGCCTGTGGAAGGAGCAGCCGACTGCAACCATCGTCAAGGCATCAGACCTGACGGAAGCACAGAAAAAAGAGTTCATCATCAAGGATAATGCAGGCTTCGGAGACTGGGACACCGATGCACTGGCGAACCAGTGGAATACCGACCTCTTGAAGGACTGGGGTATTCAAGACTGGCAGCTGCAAGGGTGGATGAGTCCTGATTCCTTAAAAAATGGAGAGCAGGCAGACGAGGATCAGAAGGAGGCAAAGGACGATGAGTTCGATGAGGAGACAGAGAAAATCCCACAGCGGTGCAAGGAATGCGAACTGTGGCAACTCGGAAAACATCGCCTTATGTGTGGTGACTCCACGGATGCAGAGCAGGTCAAGTTCCTTATGGGGGGGGCAAGTGGTTAATCTGTATCTTACAGACCCACCGTATAATGTGGCTTACGGTTATGATGGCACAGCAACAGAAGGACATCGCAAGGATGGACTGGTCGTCTTAAATGACAAGATGGACAACGATAAATTCGAGGAATTCTTGACAAACGCATTTAACGCTGCCAATGCTAATATGGAAAAAGGTGCTTCGTTTTATATATTCCACAGCGATGGCTACTCATATTGGTTTCGGAAAGCCCTTATCAATACGGTAGACCTGGAGCTGCGAGAGAATTTGGTATGGGTAAAGAACTCCATGGTATTAGGAAGGCAAGACTATCAATGGAGACATGAACCTTGCTTGTATGGATGGAAGAAGGGAGCAAGCCACAATTGGTTTAGCGACCGAAAGCAGACGACCGTTATGGAGTTTGACCGACCGACAAAGAGTGTTGAACATCCGACCATGAAGCCTATTCCACTTTTCGCATATCTTATTCAGAATTCATCGCAGGAAGGCTGGAATGTCTACGACAGCTTCGGTGGTAGCGGCACAACGCTTATCGCAGCCGAGCAGTTAAACCGCAATGCGTTCTTGATGGAACTCGACCCACATTATTGCGATGTTATCATTGCACGATGGGAAAAGCTGACTGGCGAGAAAGCAGTCAAGATAGACGAATTTAAGAAGCAGGTCGAATAGTTGCGATGTGTCGGCTTTTCTCTTCAAGGTTGATAAACTACACCAGTTTGCAGAAAGAGCGGCACACACGCAAAATTCGCACAAAATAACTCCAAGGGAGCGGAAACGAAAAAGGCAGGAGATTAACCCCTGCCCATCGCTTTGAGAATACACTGGTTGATGAAGCCGCTGCGGTCTTTCTTATCGACCCCTGCCAAGATGTTAGCCACGTCCTCTGTAGCACCGAAATAGAATGTTGCAGCGTATTTCTTCGTTCGCCCTGCACCCTTGCGAGCACCTCCCCAAGATTTGGAGGTAGTTTCATTCGTAGTATTCATAATGTTAAAAATTTGGTGATATGAAAATTAATTCGTAAATTTGCAAACGAAATCCCAAAGTGGGGTGGTGGTTCGAGCACCACCCCTTGGAATAATCAAAACCCTCAGAGCTCAATCGTGAAGGTTATTTTGATTTTCCAAATCCTAATCGAAATGTAAGTTCTCATAAGGCTTTGGGATTTCATTTTACTTTTCCCTCATCCTCGGAGGGTTTCAGTAAATAAGGACTCTTCCCTTATTACGTTTGCAAAGATACGAAATTTATTTGAAATATGCAAGTTTTTCAAGTAGAATTTTTATAAAAAATCAAATAAATTTCAAGGAATCAAAATATGCCACAAGGTAATAATAACAAACACAGATTACAGAAAATCGACATCGAGAACCGCCTGCAGATTATCGCACCTCTATACCGCAAGGGATGGACGGAGCGAGAAATCACGGCAGAGGTTCGCAAGCGGCTCGACAGACCGAAATACAATCAAGCACACTGCGACATTCAGCGGTTATTGAAGGAGTGGAGGGAAGAGAGACTGACCGACACAGACGAAAAGATAACAAGCGAGGTGGCAAGGTTGAAGCTGGTGATACGTGAAGCCTGGGAAGCGTGGGAAAAATCCAAGGAAGACTACCACGAAAAGACAGCGACCCAGCAGGGACTGCCAATCGTAGATGAGCGAGGAAAGCAGATTTCCATCGAGACCGTCAAGGCGATAATGTACGATGCCGAGAAGCGAGGATTCGGAGAACCACGCTACCTCGACATCATCCTAAAGGCAGAGACGCAGATTTGCAAGCTGCTCGGACTGGATAAGGTCGTGCTCGACCTGAACGCAGGATTCCAAGGCGGCATCGAGGTACGCTACATCAACTCGGGACACCAGTGCGCATCAAGCGAGCAGGAAGTAATCGAGCGTGAGGGCTTAGATAAAGAATAATTTAACCATAATTTTGTTTTAAGTTTTTATTGTTTGAAAGAATGGCACTATTTGACGTTATTGGTGAACTGTATGACCCGAATGCGGACGTGAAGCCAAGGTTCATTGTGAACCAGGGCGGCACGTCCTCGGGGAAGACATACACCATCATGCAGCGTCTTATAGTGCTTTCTTTTGAACACCCCATGGCAATTATCACGGTGTGCGGTCAAGACCTCCCGAACTTGAAAGTGGGAGCCATGCGAGACCTAGACACCATCCTGCACTCAAGGGCAGAGTTGCTGGACTGGTTTAAAAACAACAAGAGCGACAGCAGCTACAGAGGCAAGAACGGCTCCATCATCGAGTTCAAGAGTTATCAAGATGCGCAGGACGCAAAGAACGGTAAGCGAGACTATCTGTTCGTGAACGAGGCGAACGGTGTGCCCTACGAAGTGTTTTGGCAGCTAGCAATCCGAACCCGAAAGCAGGTATTCATCGACTACAACCCAAGCGCACGCTTCTGGGTGCACAACAATATCATCGGCAGGGATGATTGCAGATTGATCCTGAGCGACCACCGCAACAACAGATTCCTTACAGAGAGCGAGCACAAGAAAATTGAAGAGATTGACGACCCCGAACTGTGGCGAGTTTACGCAAGAGGATTGACCGGAAAGATTACCGGGCTTATATTCACCAACTGGGGCATCGTTGACAAGCTGCCACCAAGGGAGGAGTGGAAGATGGATTGCTGGGGGTTGGACTTCGGATTCACCAACGACCCGACGGCACTGGAGCACCTTATATTGGCGCACGGAGAGTTGTGGGTGGATGAGGAAATCTACCAGCCGGGGCTGACGAACCAAGACATCGCAGACCGATGCAAGGAAAACGGACGGACGAAACGAGACCTTATCATTGCGGATTCGGCAGAGCCTAAGAGCATTCAGGAGATACACAACCAAGGTCTGTGGATAATACCAAGCACTAAGGGAGCGGACAGTATCAACAACGGCATCGACATCTTGAAGCGTTTCCGCATCAACATAACCAGACGCAGCCACGGCATCATCGGGAACATGCAGCAATACAAGTGGAAGAAGTCAAGGGATGGAGAGACCACGAACCAGCCTATAGACGCATTTAACCACGGCATAGACGCAATACGATACGTAGCCTTGAAGAAGTTATCCGTAGCAAGCCATGGAACGGCTAGGGCGCACGTATTAAGGCAAAGATAACGATAAAAAAATATAAAGCGTATGGATATTAACACTACATTCAAGTACTGGCTGGCAGTTGCTAGGCACACCAGCTACAAAATCGGCAAGCAGCCACGACCTGCATTTGTCGGAGGTAAACAAGTGCCCGATAATCTCAACCAGCTATCCATCGGGCAGCTGATAGACCTTTCTCAGCTATCAGACAGCGAAGAAAGTCTGTATCAGATAGTGACAACCGTCCTCGGTCTGAGCCACAAGGAAGTGGAGCAGGCTAGGGCGGTTGATGTCGTTATGCTCATCGGTTGGGTGACAGCAGAGGTCGAGCGCATCAACAAGCTATTCGAAAGCACAGACACAGCGAAGCCAACGAGACTGGAGAAGGAGGCAGGCATCGATACCCTGCGGTTCGGACTGTTCGGCATGCTGGACTGGTATGCGGTAAGGATGGGCATCAGCGACCACGACCAAGTATTGAAAACGCCATGGCTTCGCATCTACAAGTGCATGGAAATGGACAACAAGAGAAGCGTGTACGAGCGGAACCTGCAGAAGTTGCAGGCGGAAGAAATGAAACGTAAATCTAGATAATTATGGCAACAATCAGAGAAACATTAAAGCAGTTGGCAGCAGACACGCTACCAGACTATACCTACCTATTCGAGGACTGGGACACAGCAGACACCAAGCTGGAGAAGCTGAACTATCCGGCAATCGTGTGCATCATCCCAGCCAGCGGCACGACAGAGATACGCAACGGCAGGGTATACGATACCGTGAACGTTGCCCTGGCTTATCTCGACACCGTACCGAGGGGAGCGGAAGGAGAAGACAACGGAGAGTGCATCGACCGAATGAAGGTGGCAGGGGCAAGGATGATACGAGCCATCAACCAGTCGCACCAGTTCGAACCGCTGGAGGGGAAGCAGTACTACGAGACAATCATCGAGCGCTTGAGCACGATCGTGTCGGGCGTAATGTACTCCCTTCAGCTGACACAGAGCATAGGAGGGTGTGAGGTATGAGCAAGGGAGGCATTCAATTCGACCCCAAGGCGGCATCGCTCATCATGCGTGAGGAAGTGGAGCGAGCACGGCAGCTTATCATCAACCACATTCGTATCAACGGACAGAACGCATCGGGGCGCACCATAGCGAGCCTAAAGGTGGAGCAGCCCAGCGAGGAAGAAACCATCCTCTGGGGACACAAGCCATTCGGGGTGCTTGAGACCGGACGAAGGGCAGGAAAGATACCATACGGCTTCCGTAGCATCATCCGGCAGTGGATGAAGGACAAGGGGCTGCACGGTACACCTATACCCTACAAGACCGACCGGGCACACAAGTATACACCACAAGAGCGTGGCGACATGAGCATGGCAGGAGCAATCGCACACACCATCGCCAACAAGGGGTCTAAGCTGCACCGGACTGGCGGCAGGGCTGACGTATACAGCAACGTCGTTCCAGACACAATGAAGCGGCTTGGGCAGCGACTTATTTTCTTAATCCACCAGTCGGTGGGAAGTATAAAACTTAACAATGAGACGGTATGAGACAGACGACAAAAAACAATATCACGATTCAATACCCGGACGCTGTAGGATTCGCATTCTTGCCTTGCATCATCAAGGCGAGCGGAAGCAACCTGTCGTGGATTGAGGTAATAATCAGACATATCAACATAGAACGTTCCTACAATGTGGAAACGTTTAACGGCAGTTGTATAACTGACTTCAAGACATACGTGCAAGCTCTTTTTGACGGACATATCAATGCAGCCTACGATTGGACGATAGGCTATGATTCCAGCATTCTAAACCGTCTCGTGAGTATCAAGGTAAACGCATACGATGACGGAAACGTACAGCTTGCGAGCGTCGACTTCACCACGAACATAGTTTGGGGCGCACCAAAGTATGGGGAGACGTGGAACGGCTACAAACGCCTTACATGGTTTACTCATTATCCGTTCACCTTTGGCATATACTTAAGCAAGTTGAACGCCAACCTACTAATCGGTTACGAGGGAGTACCAAATAAGCTACTGAAGATTCCTATTAACGGTATGGTGGACTTCTACGCAGGCATATTGCCTAGTGGTGCAAAATACTGGAACATCTACGACTATGATGGAGAGATTCAGCAGGGAACGTTTGACAATACTTTCGACCTTACTTTCAGTCTAGCCACCGGTGGCAAGCAGTCTCTATTGCTTCGCATCGACAGAGATGATGCCGAGGGCGGTATCTATTTACGTTGGATTGACCGACACGGATTTATCCGCTATTGGCTCTTTGCGGCTGGGGAGGAAACGAGGGAAATAGCCAGCGACCTGAGTTTCATACGCAACAATTTAGACGATTATCTATACGGATACTATGGCGATAATGGAAGAAGGCAGGGATACGAGCGTACGGATTCAATCAAACTTTGTGCTCCTTTGGTAGACAGAGATACGTTTGACATGCTGCAAGACTTGGCAAGCAGCCCAGTCGTTGACATGTACCTCGGTGGAGACTGGACGCAAGAGGAAGATGAGTGGATGAGCGTGACAATCAAGGCTGGAAGCTACACGAAGAGCACAGCTTGCTTGCAGGATTTCGTGTGCGAAATGATAATCAATAACATTAACGTTCAGAGACTATGATAGACCAGCAACTTTACATTGACGGTGTTTTGATGGACTTGCCGGAGAACACCGATGTGGTGCTCGAGATCAAGAGCAACCTTTTTCGTGACGTCACGAAAATGACCTCGAACTACACGTACACCATCCAGTTGCCACGGACTGTTCACAACCTTTCAGTTTTGCAGCAAGCGGACAGACCGAAGAGCGGCAGCAGATACCCCTATATTTTCCATAAGTGCAGTTTTTTCCGTGGAGGTGTGCAAATTATCAAGGACGGACGTTTGAACGTTCTGAGCATCGAGGAAAATATCGAGGTCTCAATCTATTGGGGTATTATGCCAGCGTTCACGAAGCTACTAGAGAGCGGAATGAAACTGAACGAACTGGGAGTGACAGACAGAGTGCTTTTCGAGAAGTATAACACACCGAATACAAGGGAGGAAGCCGTGAGCAATGGAATATTCTTTGCTTATTACAATCCATACCGAATTGAAAGCAAAGATAACTTTGGCATTAATTTGGTGCAGAGGAATAAATATACCACGACACAATACTCGCCTAGCCGTGGACGCATCAGAACAGGTACAGAGGTCGGAAAGTATATAAGCGGAAATATAGAGAGCGCATCGAACATGATCTGTGCTCTTATCCCTTTCTTGCCATCATCAACGGCAAATGTGCAAGCGCAAGGAAAGGGCGATTACAGAAGCTATGCAGTACTGGATAAGTACATGCGGGTTATATCCGTGAGCGGAGAAGATGAGACGCTGGAAGTATACACCATCAGAGGAGAGGCTAGAGCTGCATACCTCGTAGTGAATGCACCTGCCGAATATTACAGCACTCTGTCGCTATCAGTTACCGGGCTGACACCTATGCACGAAATGATAGATGGCGATAATAAGGAGGATTTCGTAGGCGATGATGTGGCGGTGGATGAATATAAAACGTCCCCAAAATTCTTGCAGCCATGTGTGACCGTGAACTGGCTATTGTCAAGGATAGCGAGGAAGTCGGGCGTATCTTTCGTGTGGCAGGATGATGAAGCAAAGAAGATGTTGAACAACCTAGTTGTGCCTATAATCAACAACAAGGCAGACGACAAGACAATCATCGGTAATCTGACCGCAGACGTTAAGAGCCGTGACGGACTGGGAGCACTCACCCTTTCCATAAGCAACTCCATAACTTCCGTATCGCCAAGCACTGGCGAAGACGTGCAGAAACTGACGATAACAAAGGATTGCGAACTGGCCTTTGATGTGCAAGTGCAATACTACGTCAGACATCAGTTTGAAGACGCAGCGGAGATTCAGTTGCCTATGGGCGTGAAAATGACCGTTACAACGCCAAGCACTACTGGAGGTGAGGCATCCACGCAGGAATACGAGTTCGGAGATTTGAAGTACGAGGATGGACAGGTTAAGTACCCAGTCGTACTACGCAGATATGCTATCGATGGCTATCTTTATTTGCTTTCGGCAGGGACAAACACTATATCGCTAAAGAAGGACGATGTATTGACGTTTGAGACTATCATGCACGGAATAAATACAGTCAACATTCCTTCCGTTTATGGCGGCAAAATCACTGCGAGCGTCAAGAGTGGGGACAGCGTTCCGATTGGTGGAAGTTTCCCTATCGGCATAAACCTGCCTGAAATCGAGGTAACAAACTTCATTAAGTTTCTGGCTTTGATAACTGGCTCGTTCCCTAGGCAACTGACCAACAGCACGCAAGTGCAGTTTATCATGTTTACCAGAGTTTGGGCAAACAAGGCGAACGCCTACGACTGGAGCGGAAAACTCATTCCGTATGACCGCCAAGGTGCACCACGGAAAAGCGAGTATTCCGTTTCAGACTTTATGCAACACAACCGCTACAATTGGAAGGAAGACGAAGAGACAACCGGGGACTATGATGCAGACCTCGTAATCAGCAACCAGACTTTGGACTATGAGCAGGACACGTGGACGCTACCTTTTGCAGCCAGCGATGACAACCGCATACCGATAAGAACACTGGATTCTTTCGGCATGAAGAATGGTGGAGAGTATAAGGGATGCAAGGAGCGAATAATGACGCTTAGGGATGACAAGGAGCAGGCGGCACTGCGATTCGACATTGACCTTCAGAACATCTTCGATACGAAGTACAAGCAGCTTGCAGCAAGCATCGCCAAGGCGCACGTAATCACAGAGCGGCTCAATCTGTCGGACTTGGATATTCTGGATTTTGACGAGACGAAGCCAGTGTACCTTGCCCAGTATGGAGCCTATTTTGCTGTTTTAGAAATCAAGACAACAAACAGCGGATATTGCGAGGTTACAATGATAGAGTTGAACAACTAAAAAGAAAGAACTATGGTAAGTGAAGACAAACAGCAGATTCTTGACATCAAGGTCAAGTACGAGGATGCAATCTATGGCATCATCAGATACAAGGAGAAGATAGACCAGCTAAAGGCAAGCATCAAGGACTTGCAGCAGCAGGAGAAAGACAAGACCATCACGACCAACGAAATGAAGGTACAGACGGAAGCCATCAACGCAACCATCAAGGAGTATCAGTACAACGTGCGTGCCTTGCAGAAGGAGATCCAGAACAACGTGCGCACAGAGAACGAGCAGGAGGGCAGCTTGAAGCAGCTGCGTGCCCAGCTTTCCAATGCCACCAAGGCTTACGATGAGATGAGCCGTGCCGAGCGTGATAGCTCCAAGGGTCAGGAGATGCAGGAGCATATCCAAGACTTGATAGAGGAGCTGAAAGAGGCTGAGGAGGCTACTGGAAGATTCCAGCGCAGTGTCGGCAGCTATTACGATTCCATGATGAAGGCGGCTGACGACCTGCAGAACACCGAGTTTTTCGGTTTTGATATTGTTGATGATACTGGAATCGGAAAGGCTATGGAAATGGGAAAGTCCGTGGAAGACCTAAAGGTAAAGTTTGGTGCGTTGAAAAATACGGCTCTTTCCTTATTGACCAACCCTTATTTCCTCGCCATGGCAGGTGTGGCTGGTGTCGGAATGGCATTCAAGTGGTGGTATGACTACAACAAGGGATTGATGGAAGCCACACGACTGACGAAGCAGTTCACCGGATTGACCGGAAACGAGATGAAATCCGTGCGCAACGAGGTTCTTGCGGTATCCAATACATTCGGTTTGGAATTCACGGAGACGATGCAGTCTGCTAATACGATGAGCAAGGCTTTCGGCATTTCCGTTTCTGAGAGTTTGAAAATTATGCAGGACGGACTTGTGAGCGGTGCAAACGCCAACGGAGAATTCCTCGATACGATTAAGGAATACCCGAGATACTTCAAGGAAGCCGGACTGAGTGCAGAGGAAATGGTGGCAATATCAACGCAAGCGACCAAGGAGGGAATTTTCAGCGACAAGGGTGTTGATACAATCAAGGAAGGAAATATACGACTTCGAGAAATGACAACCGCTACGGCTGCTGCGCTTGACGGAATAGGCATTTCTTCCAAGCAAGTTCAAAAGGACTTGCAGGACGGAAGCAAGACCACATTCCAGGTTATGCAAGAGGTGGCTAATAAATTGAAGGAACTTCCACAATCAAGTGCTGCTGTTGGCAGCGCAATTGCCAACATCTTCGGTGGTCCGGGAGAGGATGCCGGGCTTGCTTATATCGAAATGCTCGGTAATATCGAACTTGATATGGACAAAGTGAAGGCAAAGTCCGGGGATATTGCAAAGGCGCAAGAGGACGAATTGAACGCAACCAAGGAATTGCAGGACGCAATGGCTTCTCTGTTTGATTACACCGGGGGTGGCTTCGAGAACATGAAGGCTCAGTTGTCAACGATTGCAAAGAAATCACTTACGGCAGTTATCAAGGGAGTTGTGCAGGCAATCAACTACTTCATCGACTGGTACAATGACAGCCTTCTGTTGCGAGGGATAATCAATGCACTCGGGACAAGTTTCCGCTTGATGTGGAACGCAATCAAACTCGTATGTAATCTCGGAATAGACGCATTCAAGAGGATGGGCTTTGCAGCCAAGGGCATGCTTGATATTCTCGAAGGTATCGTGACTTTCGACCTATCAAAGGCACAGAAGGGATTCAAGGAGATATTCGACATTTCCGGCACTATCAAGGAAGCATGGCATGACATCAAGAATGCTGGTATCGAGATCGGAAACTCATTTGCAGACGGATTCGAGAACACCGTGAACGGAAGGCTCGAGCACATAAAGCTAGCCAGCGTGAACGGTGGAGCGACCAGCAGCGAGCCAGCGAGCGGAAACATGGGAACGACACCAGCAGCCAAGGGCAGCACTGCCAAGACCAAGGCACAGAGAGCCAAGGAAGAAGCGGAAGCAAAGGCAGAAGCAGAGCGCAGGAAGAAGCAGGAAAAGGAATTGCAGGAAGCGATTGCGCTTATACAGTACAAGTACAACGAGCAGGTAATGGACGCAAAGAAGCGATACCTCGCAGGCATGTACGACAACGAGCGAGATTACAGCAACGACCTCGAACAGCTTGAGAAGAACATGGTAGCGAGGAGCATTGACGCATACGTGGCGGCAGGGCAAATCGGAGCGGAAAAGGCGCAGGAAATGCAGGCAAAACTTCTCGACATCATGATTAAGGCGAAAGCGGACTTGAAGAACCAAGCCAAGGAGATTGTGGACGAACTCAACAAGGAGTTCGAGGATGCAGAGAAGGCACGCAAGGATGCGGACATCATGAACGGTGGCACTGGAGAGGAAGACGATACAGCCAAGCTGGAGAGATACAAGGCTTTCCTTCAGAGCAAACTGGACGTATACAAGGACTATGCAGCCGTTCAGGAACAGCTCCAGAAAGACCTGAGCGATACTAACGTGGAAATACAAAAGAATGAGAATGATAAAAAGAAGCAGTTGACAGAAGAACAACTTCAAAACATGAAAAGCTATATTTTGGCAGTTGGAGATGCTTTTGTCGATTTCTTTAATAGTGAAGATAAATCTTTTCATTCTTTTCTGAAATCTTTACTTAGCTCTTTGCTGGATGCCGTAGAGATAGCCATGGAGGCACAATACATTGAAATCCTAGGAAGAGGCTTAGCTAAACTCGGATGGGCAGGCGTGGCAGACGCAGCAGCGAAACTCGCATTGCTTAAAGCAGCATTCGCAGGAGCAAAAGCACTCGTCAAGGGCTTTTCCACTGGTGGCTACGTCCAAGGCTCGGGCACTGGAACCAGCGACAGCATCCCGGCAAGGCTTTCCAATGGCGAGAGTGTAATGACCGCCAAGGCGACTTCGATGTTCAGCCCGATATTATCCGCTTTCAACCAGCTTGGAGGTGGCGTGCCTATCGTGGTAAACAACGGAGGAAGCAACATCGGCATGGATATGCTGGCGGCAGCTGTAGCCAGAGGGTATCAGATGGCTCCTCAGCCAGTAGTGAGCGTGGAAGAGATAAACCGCACCCAGCGGAGAGTGCAGACTATAGAGAATATCGGCAGGATTTAAAGGGTAGTTATTTCTTCAAGATTTGCGTTCTGAGCGGTTTTCGCTTAAAGGTGGTAAAGTTACACACCCAAGGCAATAAAAGCCGCTTAGAGCGCAAAATTTGGGCTTGTTTAGAAAAATTAACTGCTTACGAGATAAACATATTGAAAAATATCGTATCTTTGCAGCGTTTTAAAACTTAAAAAATCACGATTCAATGGCAAAACTCAGAATATACAACGACATCGACAGCCAAGACAACAAGTTCTGGTATCAATGGTGGGGAGGTGATTGCGTGTGTTTTCAAGATATAGATGCTTTTGCAGCAAGCATACCGAAAGACGATGATACAATCGATATGCGCATCTTCTGCAATGGCGGCTCTGTAGTCGAAGGTTGGGCGATATACGACCGACTGCGACAGAGCGGCAAGAAGATTTCCTGCACCGTAGAGGGCAAGGCAGCATCCATGGCAACCATCATCATGCTCGCAGCACCAAAGGAGAGCCGCAAGGCATACGAGAACGCTGCCTTCCTGCTACACAATCCGTGGGTTCCTGGCTGGGTGTTGGGCGACCAGCTGAACGCAAAGGACTTGAAGAATCAGAGCGAGGAAATGCAGATGTGGCAGGATAAGATGGTGGACGCATACGTAGAGCGGTGCGAGTGCGACCGGGAAGAGATTCAAGCCTTGATGGATAAGGACATCTTCATCAGCACCAGCGAGGCTATGCGCCTAGGTCTTATCAGCAGCACCGTTGCACCAATCAGCGCAAGCGCATCGAAACGCAATATCGAAAATTTTATTAATTCAAAACAACAAAATCCAAAAGCAATGGAGAAGAAAACAGAAGTAAAGGCTTCTCTCCTCGACAAGATTCTCGCCAAGTTGGGCGTGAAGACACTGGAGGAAGCAGAGCAGGCGGTGGCAGAGCCACAAGCCAAGGCAGAGCCAAAGGCGATGGAGCTCAACACAGCAGACGGACAGACACTGACCGTTGAGCGTGAAGAGGGAGATCCACAAGTTGGCGACAAGGCAAGTCCGGACGGAACGTTTGAAATGCCGGACGGTAAGACAATTGTTGTCGAGGACGGTGTAATTACCGACATTCAGACCGCAGACGACACCGACAACGACACCGACAATGAGGGCGGTGAAGGCGGTGAGGGCGGCAGCGCATCAAGCACCGACAACGACACTGTAGCCAAGTTGAAGCAGCAGGTAGCAGCACTCAAACAGCAGTTGAACGAAACCAAGGCGCAGCTGGCAGGCGCACAGAAACTCGCAAAGAGCAAGGAAGACATGCGCATCCTGAATGCCGTGAAGATGGCAGGCGGTGCTGAGAAGGTGCTGGCAGGCTACAGCAGCCACTACCAGCCAGCGCAGCGACAGCCAAGCGGCAAGGGCGCAGGCGACAACGTGAACGCTGTCGAGGAAGGCAAGAACGCCATCAAGGAGAGACTTGCCAAGCTCCACAAAAAGGGCAAGAAGTAACCAAGTATTAACCCATTAAATCAAAAGAAAATAATGGCAGGATTTACAAAAAAGCAACTCGAGAATCTTAAACTCGAGCCAGATAACCTCGCAAGCATCAAGGATGCAGTGCAGGAAACCTTCTACAACGATGAAGACTTCTCTTCATTCGTTAACATCATGAAGGTCAAGAACGATGATCCAATCGCACTTATCGGTGAGATGGAAATGGTCGGCAAGAAGGGGGGCGGTTGCGACCCTACCTACGAAGAGAAGGGTATCGCCAACTCTCAGAAGCGGTGGGAACTCGGGCAGTGGGAGATTCCTATCAAGATTTGTTACGAAGCATTGAAGGGTTCAATCGCAGAATACAGCCTTAAGACTGGAACAGCCATTGGCGACCTTACCAGCACAGACTTCATGACCATCTACACCGATGCACTCCAGCGAGCCATGCAGCAGATGATTTGGCGTTTCAGTTGGTTTGGCGACAAGGCGGCAGCACTGGCAGGTTCAGGTGGCGGCAAGCTGACAGCAGGGTCGGACGTTAGCATGTTCAACGTTTGTGACGGTCTGTTCAAGCGCATCTTTACAGCCACAGCGACAAAGAACCATACCACCATCGCAGCCAACAGTGAGACCACGGCAGCAGAGCAGGTTTCAGCATTGCGCAATAAGGGTGCAGCTACAGCAGTCGTAGACGCAATCTTGATGGACGTAGACACACGTATCATTGACGATAGCGATGCAGTGTTGCTTATGACACGTTCGCTTGCTGACGCATTGACCTACGACATCAAGCAGACATACCACGATATTATGCCGTGGGAGAAGGTGTTCGATGGCTTCGATGTAGCGACCTACAACGGAGTGAAGATTGCCCGTGTCGGCATCTGGGACAGAATGATTAATGCATACGAGAAGGGCGAGACGGCAATCAACCTTCCACACCGTGCGGTATTCTGTAATCCTAAACACCTCATGGTTGGTACTGACGCTGACAATCTCATCAGCGACCTCGACATCTGGTTCGACCAGAAGGAGCGCAGAAACTATCTCTATGCTACCGGTAAGATTGGCACGGCTCTCCTCGAAGAGGGCATGATCCATGCAGCTTACTAATCGCTCCAAATTTTCAGTTTAGTATTAAGTTATTTTGACAATCCTCAACACCAACAAAACGGTGTTGGGGATATAACAATTAAAAACGAATTAATATGGCAACAACTTGCGAGAGCCTTATCGCTCAGGACATCATCATCCCTTGCGAAGACCAAGTAACAAAGGGACTGGAGGGCGATGGACTTATCATCAACCGAGACGACATCGACTTCACCAAGTCCGTTGTAGCGGGCAATACAATTAAGACATTAGTTTTGAAGACTGGCAAGAAAGCATACGCTATCCGGCAGGAAGGCAGCAAGCCATTCACTGGAACCAAGACCGAGCTGACCGTTGGCACGTATCGCAACAGCTGGAAGAACACCGTAGCAGTCGTGGTATTGGCTAACACACCTGACGTTTGCGCCAATATCATTGACGGACTGGCGAATGGAAAGTTCGTTATCATCCTTCGCAACCTCTCTAAGGGAGCGGACGGAAAGGCAGAGTATCAGGTGTTCGGATATGCGCAGGCACTGAAGGCAAGTGCAGGCGAGAACGACAAGTACTCAGACGACACCGAGGGTGGCTGGCTTATCACGCTGGAAGAGGAGAGCGTACCGAAGGCAGCTTATTTCTTCTTCGACACAGACAGCGAGACCACAGCAGCCAAGTATAAGAGCCTTCTGACGGAAGCATCAGAGTAGCCTATGACATACAAGGAAGCAACAGCCAAGGTCTGGGAGTTGAAGGCACGTTTCGACAGTCCCTTTGATGCAACCGACAAGGCAGTTATTGAAACTCTCTATTTTGAGGTAACGCACAAGCGGTTTGTACCGACAACCTGCCAGCAGTGTTACCACGATGCTTTAATCGAAATTTATTTAAAACTCAAAAAAGAAAAGGCAATGCCAAAAACATGTAATTACGCTATGAAGGCAGGTTTCATCATTTCCTGCCCGGATTTCTACCATGGTAAGATTTTCACTAATGAGAACCTGACCGACAAGGTAGCGCATGAATATCTGACGAAGTACCCACACATGGAAAGTTACTTTCAGAAGATACCCAGCGATGAACTCATCGAGAACAAGCAGCAGCCAGAAGGCATCGACAGCGGTGCAGATGATACCACCGGGAAAGATCCTGCCGAAAAAGCAGCAGGCAGCGACAAGAAGAAAGACCTCGACCAAGCCGAAAAAGCAGGCAAGGAAGAGTAACAAAACAACAAGTAAAACGACACAAGCAGTATGAACGTTAAGACAGTTAAGAAGCCAAAGCGAAGGGTTGATATTGGCTACGTCAGCCGATTCAAGATGCAGGCATACGGATATGATAATCTATATCCGCAGAACCTCGCACGCATCACTGAAGCCAGCGGTACGGCAATGCTGTGCCTTAACCGATATGCCCGATTCATTGAGGGCTACGGCTTTGATAGCGACATTCTAGCAGCGTTGACGATGAATCAGCAAGGGGACACGGCAGACGATTTGCTCCGGAACGTAGCGCAAGACCTCGCACGCTTTGGAGGCTTTGCCCTTCATGTGAACTACAACGTTCTAGGGCAGGTGTCGAGCGTGAGCCACGTACCCTTTGAGAATTGCCGACTGGAAGAGACGGACGACAAGGGGAACGTGGCGCACGTCTTGCTGCATCCAGACTGGGAGCAGAAGAAAACGAGGAACGGAAAGCGGTTGATGGTGAACGACAAGACTATCGAGCGCATCAACGTCTTCAACCCCGACCCCGACATCGTTCTTAAGCAGATTGAGAACGCTGGCGGCATCGACAGCTACAAGGGACAGATTCTGTGGCAGAGCCTAGACGGACAGTTTATCTATCCGACAGCCAGCTACGATTCAGCCATCACTGAGATTTCAACCGATGAGGGACTTGGCAACGTCAAGATGAGAAACGTCCGCAACAACTTCCTCGTATCGTGTATGCTTGTAACCAAGAAGGGTGTTCCGAAGTTCAACGAGGAAGGAGAAGAGGTGGAGAGCGGACAGATGATTTCCGATGAAGACCTTTTGCAGTTCCAAGGGGACGAGAACACAGCGAAGATTCTTGCTGTAGAGGTGGAGAACGAGGAAGACGAACCAAAGGTTGTCGCCTTCCCGACAAAAAACTTCGACAAGGAGTTTTCCGTGACTGACAGCAGCGTTATCGAGCGCATTTACGCACAGTTCCACCAAGAACTCTTCTACTCCATCCGTATTGGCAAGCTGGGATTCAGCGGACAAGTTATGCAGGACGCTTACGAGTACTATGCAGGCGAAGTAACAACCGAGCAGCGTTTCATAGAGCGAGCCTTCAAGAAAATTTTCAATAGATGGTACGACCCATCCATTCAGAACCTAGACCCGAAGCTACAGCCGTTGAAGTATATCAGCAGCGAGGTTTCAGGGAACAACACGATAGATTAATTTATAGAGCCTATGGGAGAACAAAGAAAACAACTTATCACGGTTGATCAGTTCCGGGAACTGGCACGACCGACCAGCACGCACCTAGATGAGGATGAGGTGAACGCATACATTCGGGAATGCGAAGATGCGAACATCATACCAGCCATCGGGTATGAGCGGTTCAAGGCAGCGACCGAGCAGGGAGAGTGGGGCGATTCAGTATTGCCCGATTTCCAGCCTGCGGTCTTCCTGGACGGTGGAGAATACACCACCAAGAAGGAGGGCGATTGCAGCCAAGACGAAACCAAGGTGCAGAAGTACACCAGCGGAATACGCAAGGCACTCGCTTATTTCACGTATGCGAGGCTTTTTCGTGCCGATGGCACAATTGTAAGCCGAGCAGGTGGAATGCGCCACAGAGACGATTATTCAGACCATGTTCAAGACGTATCGAGCAACAAGCAGTACAACGACATCATGGATATGGCTGAGAGATATTTATCAGATGCACTCGAATACCTCAAGGCATTCACCCAGAAAGGGGAAGTGAAGGCACAGCGAGGAACGAGGGCACATATTCACGCAATAGGCAACTAAAAGCACATAAGGCATGAACGAGGATATTCAAAAAATGCTCCGTATGGCAGAGCAGATACGAGACGCAACGCAGGCTGGGGAGAACACAGCGGTGCGTGTCGGCACGGAAATTTACGACATCGTTGTCGAGTTAAACAAGATGCTCGCCATGATGGACGATAAACTGGAGAACGATGCGGTCGTTAGGATTATCAAGAGTGAACTCGCCAAGATAACAATAACGGAAGCGCAAATTGCGGATGGGGCGATAACGGCAGCGAAGCTTGCCGATGGCTCTGTAAAGAACAGACACCTAGCACCCGATTGTGTTACCTCAGACAAACTCCAGCCGGGAGCTGTCAAACACGACCATCTGACCGAGGACTGTATATCAACTGGAAACATCAGAGACGGCAGCGTGACAGCAAAAAAACTCGGCACGGATATCTACAAGGATATCTCAAACAGAGTGACCGACATCGTGACGAAGGACTTCCCTCCAGCAATCACGGAGGAACAGATAACAGATATTACTAGTAAATAACAATTTAAAACAATAGATTATGCAATTTTTAGACGCAATTGGACTTGCTTCCTTTTGGGAGAAGATTAAGAACTGGGCTAATTCTAATTTTTTTAGCAAGAGAGGTGGTGAAATTCACCCTAAAATCGGTTTGCAGTATACGATTGACGGAGAACAACTAAGTATAACAAAATCTGGTGAGGAAAATGAAACTATATCTATTTTCAATGTGGATGAAAATAGAATGGAAGCCATAGCTATCGTGAAGAGTGGTGGTACTGCAACCCAAGTGTTGATGGCAGACGGAAGTGTGAAAACTTTGAATGCTAGCAATGGCATCGCCGGACTTGATTCAAAGGGCAATGTTCCATTAAGTCAATTAGGTAATCTTGATACTACAGTTGCAGAAGTAGTAACTGCTCTTCCTACAACTAATATTAAGAAGCATATTTATCTTATTAAAGATGCTAGTGGTGTTACACAGAATCAATATGAGGAATATATTTATACTGGTGATACCAGTGCAACTTATGATGCTTCAAAATGGGAGAAACTCGGAGACTTCCGTGCTACAGTAGACCTTGCAGATTATGCTAAAAAGAGTGAGACAGTTAACTTGAGTGAAATTAAAGTGATCCAAAACGTTCTCGATTCTACACCACAAGGACAGGTACTAAAGCAGGTTATATGTTTCTCTGCTATAAAGGGTGGCACTAGGGTAGAAATAGCACTTGAAGATGCCACATCAAATATGGCAGGCTTAATGTCTATACGTGACAAGAATAAATTGGATAGAATAGCTGAGGGCGCCAATAACTATTCCCTTCCACTTGCAGCCAATGGTACACGAGGGGGTATTCAAGTAGGTTATACAGCCAACGGAAGAAACTATCCAGTGCAGTTGAGTGGAGAGAAGGCATACGTTAACGTTCCATGGACTGACACGAATACCACATACGGTTTAGCTACATCTAAAACTGATGGTCTTATGAAGGCTAGCGATAAAGCTAAGATTGATAGTATTGATACAACATACACTAAGAAGAGTGAGAACATTCAGCATGTAAATGTGAATCCAGATACAACTAGTAACCGAAATGGAGTTGAGTTAGAATTTACTAATGTAGATGAAGACCCAATAGTTTATGCATACATTCCTGAAGTTACAACTATGAGCTGTGGTGTCATGAATGTACATGATAAACTCAAGCTTGACGAAATAGATTCAAGAGCTACAGCAGACAGCGCAATCCCAACATCGGTAATTGATGCATTAAAATAGAAAGGAGGTTTGTATGAATTTCTTAGATGAAAGTGGACTAAAGAAGCTTTGGACGAAAATAAAAGCAAGTTTTGGCACAGCTATTGTTAATAATTATGATTATAGAAATGAACTAGACAATGCAGGATATATAAGTATTCCGTTTGTTACAAACCATCAGATTGTTAGAATGGATTATTCAAGGAATATCAACGTATATAATTGGTTTCAAAATGCGTCGAAAGGAGGCATCCTAGAGATAGTCTTTGCAGGAGCGCAAGGAGGTAACACTTATTGCACTAACAAGGACAATGTTAGCTTCATATATCAAAGGGGCATGTCATCACATGGTCCACTTCTTAATAAGATTAATGTTTTGAACACGGTATACAATACCTATACCCGCTTAATCAAGACAGATGATGATAAACTTGTTGTTGTAGAGTTTGTTCAAAACCAATAAAATTGTATAAATAAAATAAATTATTATGAGAAATAAAACAGGTAGAGCAAAACCAGTAACTCCTAAAGCAGGAGTTACTAAAACCTCAAGAAAATATGCTTGTGGTGGTAAACTCGAACTATAAGTAGCTGAGTTTAGAAATTTTAAAAATAGATATATGAAGAAGAATAAGAAACAATTACATGAAGCACTGGCTGTGCTTCTTACTAAATTATCATCAGCAAGGGACAATCCCTTGCTGATGGATAACTACGCAGTAAAAGCCTTGCGCACGGTTCTTTTGGATTTCAAGGAATCGGGCGAGCTTCACGAAGCATACAAGGAGCAGATACAATCCACGCTGGAGAGTGACAACCCCTGGTTAGCTATGATGATGAAGTCAATTGGCGCAGATTCTACTATTAAGAAGGGCATGACCGATGAAGCCATTGACGGCATGATTGATTCTATGTTGGGCAACGATTAAAACATTTTATTATGAATGACAAGGAGAAAGAACTATGGCGAGTTATAGACAACGTAATCAAGTGTTGTGCCATTGAACTACCGAACGGAGAGTTGAGCATTACGAGAGAAGACGTTCTCGGCAAGTCGAGAGCAGAAAACCTCGTTATGGCACGATGTATGGTCGTTGAGCAGATGATACACGCAGGGTTCAGTATTACGACCATTGCGACCGTATTAAACCGCACCGTTTCAGCAGTGAGACATCTGAGCAAGATGGCTTACACCTATATCAGTACGTCTCGAGTTTATCGACTTGCCACGGCACAAGCGACCCTTCTAAACAAGGACGTAGAGCCGATTTGCATTTAAGAAACAAAAAGAAAATAACCAAAAGCGTTCTTTGACAATAATTCGATAAATACCCCTGCACTAACTTTTTGGAGCGAGCCATAAATCAGAGTATCTTTGCAGCGGATTCCAGTATTTGGCTTCCGTAACGTAATTAACTCAAAATTATATGGCAGACACTATCGAGAAAGTTTATTGCACTGGGGACGGTGGCAATGACAACCTAGCAGCAGCCTTGCTCGCTAGAGGTAGAGACAATGATCCAGCGACTATGCTGGCAGCAATGAACGGTGGTATGGGTGGAGGTTGGAACAACCCTTTCGCCTACATGATGATGCTCGGAATGTTCAGATTCATGTATGGCGATGGATGGAACAACGGACAGAACGGAAACGTTCAGAGAGCCGAAATCCAGTCTCAGATTGACAGCCTTCGCAACCAGATGGCAGACAACCACAACAGCGACTTGTTGATGGGAGCAATCCAGGGCAACAACCAAGACTTGAAGACCTTGGCGGCTAACTTGAACTGCGACTTCAACGCATTGCAGGCTTCTGTTTGCGGCATTCAGGCAGGCATCCAGCAGATAAGCGGACAAGTTGGTTTCAGCGCAGAGCGAGTAATCAACGCAGCGAACCTCGGAAACCTCAACATCATCCAGCAGTTGAAGGACTGTTGCTGCACCACCCAGCAGAACATCAACCGTATGGGCTACGAGAACCAGCTGGGGCAGAAGGACATCATCAACGCAATGCAGCAGGGGTTCTGCTACACCAATACTGGGCTGGAGCGAGGTTTCAGTAACCTCGGCAACCTCATCCAGACGGTCGTTTGCGACTTGAAGAACTCGGGCAAGGACAACACCCAGCGCATCGTTGATGTTCTCAACAACCACTGGCAGCAGGACTTGCAGATTCAGCTCGAGGACAGCAAGCGCAGAGAACAGACTGGTTTCATTATCCAGCAGCTGAAGACCACCACAACCACCACTGGAGCGTAGTAGGTCCAAACAAAATCTATCAAGGGGCAACTCGCTGTGTTATCAGTGAGACCCCTTTTTGTCTATTTATCGAATTATCTAAAAAGAGCGCATTATGGAATTTAAAAATATTCAGAGAAATCACCCGGTCTATCTGCTAGACAAGCAGACGGTGGAAGTTAAGGAAGGCAAGGTCGTAGACAACCAGCCGCACATCAACACTGGCATCGCAACCATTTCCAGCAGCGGACAGCCCATGCGAGACGTGACAATCGAGGTGGAGGGAAAGCAGACCATCTACACCATACCCGAACACCTCGGAGTTACCTTTGCAGGCGAAACCGTACTGGCAACCGACAAGGCAGACCTTTTGCCCGAAGTCGGGAAATTGGTAAATGAAGCCGATGAGATAATCAAGGCATACGAGCCAAGCAAGGAGCGTAAAGCCAAGGGCGAAGAACTTCTCGCAGCTTTGAACCCGGCCATCAAGGAGAAGCAGGAAACAGAAAAGCGCTTCAAGGCTCTTGAGGGCGATATAAGCGGCATTCGTGGCATGGTTAAACAGTTACTCGACAAACTAGGATAGGAGGGCGCACAATGAAGAAAATAATCGTTATGCGCCATTCTTGCGATAGCGAGGAAGAGCGACACCAGCACCAAGAGAGCGACATCATCCACGGCTTACCATACGAGAAGGCAGCAAAGGCACTCATGGGAGCCAGCGGATATGTGGCATACGTTGCCAAGCACGGCTACCACTTCACGAAGCAGCTAGCAATCAAGGCAAGCGAGCAGATGAAGAACGTAGACGGAACGAGCCACCGTTGGACGGTAGACGAAATCCGTTTGGCGACAAACAACGAGATAATCTCCAAGGGCGCAACCATCGGGGATATTCTCTATTTGGCTAATATGGCTTATGCGGACTTCTACCCGAAGGTAATCAAGACCGAGAGCGACTGCGTACAGTATGCTATTGCCGTAGCCAGTGATCCGGACGGATACGAGGGTATGGCATTCTGCAGGTGGACGGCAGACATCATCGGAAAGGGCGTTACCATCGACTGGGAAAAATTGGAATAACCCAAAAAAATAAATTGATATGAACGAAGTAATTCAGACATTTGCGGTGGAGCACCTATACCGGTTCGCTTTCATCGTTTCACTATGTATGGCGGCAATGCTTGTCGCCATGGTGGTAGATTTAATTTTCGGAGTAAGGAAGGCGAAGCGGAATGGAGAAGCCACGACCAGCACTGGCTTAAAGAAGACCTGCGACAAAGCGAGGAAGTACTTCTCTCCTTTCATGGCGACCGTCTGCATTGACATCATCGCAGCATGCGCCAACCTTCAAGTTCCGATTTTCTCGATGCTGTGGGCAGCGTATTGCGTCTTCTGTGAGTTTATTTCGATACGTGAGAAGGCTTGGCAGAAGGCAGAGATACGCAAGCAGGAGCGCACGATGAAGGTAATACTGGAGAACAAGGAAGACATCGCCAAGACGCTGATACAATTACTTAACCAAGAACAGAAGGAAGGAGGAGATAATGAGGATAACTAGAGCGCAACTTCTAAAGGTAATGCCGAATGCAGGCAGCAGGGCAGACACCTACCTTCCAATCATCAACGGATGGGCAGAGCATTTCCACATCAATACTCCTCTGCGTATGGCGCACTATCTCGCACAGATTGCCCACGAAAGCGGAGAGTTGAGATACACCAAGGAACTGGCAAGCGGCAGAGCCTACGAGGGCAGGAAAGACCTCGGCAACACCCAGCAGGGCGATGGCGTGAAGTATAAGGGCAGGGGATTGATACAGATTACCGGACGAGCCAACTACCGGAAGTATGCCAATTATTGCGGATTCGATGTTGTGGGCAGTCCCGAACTTCTGGAGCGTTCTCTGGGAGCAACGAAATCCTCGATGTGGGTATTCGACACCTTCGGCTGCAATGAGTTGGCAGACCAAGACAACTTGAAGGCTATCCGCAGAAAGATAAACGGAGGGTACAACGGACTGGCAGCCTGCGAGAAGTATTTGAAGCGAGCCAAGGAAGCCTTGAAAATCAAGGTGCTTGTATAATAAACACATCAATCTAACGTTTTAAAGTATGGAAAATAGAAGGAAAGGGCGAAATTTGCGTTCTGTGGCGTTATTTCTCGTCATGCTTATAATTACCCCACTTTTAATTTTGGGCTGTTCCTGCGCCAAAACAGCGCAAAATAACACGGTTTATCACGACAGCACACACACCAGTGCAAGACGTGACAGCGTGAACCAGCGACAGATCCACTGGCAGGACACCCGGCAGGGCGACACCGTAATCAAGCAGGACAGCGTGCTGGTGTACATCAAGGGCGACACTGTAATCAAAGAGCGGTGGCACAATCTTACGACCACCAGATGGAAGACAACGACCAAGACGGACACCATCGTGGGCGACATTTACACATTCGTGACCGACACCATAAAGGTCAAGTATTACGTGAACCGATACAAGACAAAGGAGGTAGAGAAGCCAGTGGGCACATGGCACAAGATAAGATTATTCGCTGGCGATTGCGTATTGCTATTCCTGACAATCTTTGCGGTTTGCTGGATAAAGGAGCGCATCAAGAAGAGAGTTCAATAGGTTCAATCATAATGTCAATCTTAAGAAGGGCAGGAAGCGCAGGAGAGCGTTTTTCTGCCCATTTTTGTGAGAAGAACACTTTTCATTGAGAGAAAAGGGGTAGGGGATATGAGAGTTAGATTATATTCATTCTAGCTAATGCGTGCAGGCTGTTATTATATAGAGCGTGGAAAACTACCCTAGAACGACCAAAAACGACCAAAAATAGCCGTGCTTACGACATAAACAGCCAATAAAAGTTAAAATATTAATATCTTTCGGGAAAAGTTTTGGTGGAACCGAAAAATATTAATATCTTTGCACCGTGTTTAGGAAATAAGCACACTAAACATTCAGTAATTTAAGCCCTAGGCAACACGGTCAAGCCAAAGAAAATGAAAAAGTCAAATTCAAACGTTTTAGAGTTCACTACAAAGTTCATCAACTCAAACTTTCGTATCAAGGTCTTCGGACGCACAGAGGATGGCAAGAAGATAAACACACTCGTAGGAGTAAGCGGAATTTTGAAGCTCATCGGTGCAGAACTCTTCAATAAGTTTATCAAGCGAGCATTGAAGGCTGGTATGGACGCTTGCCGCTGCGCTTTGAGGCGTGGACTTGTAGTTACATTGTATGCTAAGTAATCAAGGGAGGACAGAGAAATGGCAAGAGCAAAATATTACATCAAGAAACAGGTTGAAGGCGAGGAAATCGATGAGTTGGCAAACTTTACACGCAAGGACCAGGCAGAGCGATTCTTGAACGGCTTGTTTAGGGAATATAGAAAAACCGATAATTTTTATCCTCACTGGGTACGCCAAGGTTATTTCAAGACTGAATTTGCATGCTTAGGATTGAATCGCACAACAGAGTATTGGATTGAAAAGTATTAACCAGCAGGGCGCAAGCCCTGCACAATATATCAAGATATGAAACAATACATTTTGAACGGCAAAAATAGCCTTGGGCAAGTTGATAGTCACATCGAAGACTACAGAACCAAGGAGATAATGGAGGAAAGGTTTTCTCGAATTAAGAAAACCTTCAGGAACAACCCATTTGCAGAAATGATGGAAGAAGGAGACCGACACTTCAAGGTTAAAATGGGTGGAGTGACATACAAGTATTACATCACGGAACGAGAAATTTAAATTTGGCAAGATATGAAGGAATACGACAAGATACCAGCACAAGCAGTGGTTGAGGTAACGACCAGCTGGGGAAGAACCTGCCTGCGAGAGATAGGGCGAGACCTAAAGGAAGGCACGGTGCTCGATGGCTATTATTATCCGGTAAGCAAGGCTTTCGACTTTAATTGGAAGGGAGAGGGAGCAATGCTGTGGATCGGGGACAACGGAAGGCTTGTCAGTCTCGGAGAAGGACAAAAGCATAAATACATGATGCTTGGTCGTCTATTATCCGATTGCAAGTACTTCCTTTGCAACCCATACGAGAGACACCTCTATTTTCCGAGCATCGCCAGGCATTGCAAGGAAATGCGCCAGTACTGGCTGGAACTGAATATCAAGCCGGAGTGGTTATCTTATAAGCAGATTGGCAGGCTTGAGCACAAGATGAACCGAATGAAAACGAAGTTAGATAGGAAATTTAAAAAAGACTTGCATGAAGAATAAGGTTTATATAATTATTAGTTTTCGTGACAAGGTTTTCTCTCTATACTGGGAAGATGGGGTAATGTACAACCCTAGGTGTTGCTACGAATTTGATTGTACGGAAGACGAATTGCTTCATCTAATAGAAGATTACGAAAGCGGAGAGCCAAGAAGATATTATCCTGCCATGGGAAAATTGCACATAGAAACGCTAACTCTCGATGAATGGATAGAGAATGATGAATGGTTAAGACAAAACTTAAAATAACATGGAGAATAATAGAAGAAACATCAAGAGAACGAAGAAGGGTGCAGGCGCAACGGTCAAGCTGGTTGGCATACAGATAGACAACGACCTGCTGCCTTTCCTCAACGCATTGCCCAACAAGTCACGATTTGTCAATGATTTGTTGAGGAAGAAATTTTTTGGCAAATAATTTGGTGGTTTCAAAGGAAAAGCGTACCTTTGCATCACTGAATGTTTAAAGTGGTCTCCACTTATTACCCCAGCGGCTCGACTTTTTCACCGCTGGGGTATTTTTATGCTCTTTTCCCGATTTACCCCGAAATTTGCGTTCTGTGCCGCTTACATGGTAAGCGCGTAAAACTATCCCCGAAAACAATTTGAGCCGTTTCTGCGGCAAATTCGCAAGAAATAAGGGCTATTTGTTGTATAGCACGTAATCAATAACCCTGCGGTTTGCTTCATCTACTCTCGATAGGTCTGCATTGATGTAGGTATCAGTTACCCGGACACCGAACGAGTGACCCAGCGCAAGCGACACCACGTCCTTTTGAATTCCAAGATTGAAGGCGATAGATGCCCACGTATGGCGAGCGTAGTACGTAGTAAGCCCTGGGCGCACCTTTGCGAGTTTCTTATTAATCATGACCGTTGCAACATCAACGTTCCTGAAATGCTCCGAGAAACGAAGCAGCTTCTTTTCCCCTTTGTACTTCTCGATGATTCGGAGAGCTTCTGGATGAAGGAGTATGGAGTAATGCCTGCCAGTCTTCGCCCTGTCGTATTCTAGTCTACCACGGACGATATTCTCCTTTGTCAAGGCGAACAAGTCACTCACATTGATACCAATCAGCAGGAACATCAGCAGGAACATGTCGACCAGTTCATCACCACCAGCTTCGAAGATAGAGCGGATTTCCTCAACCGACAAATTTCGCTTTTTCGTTGTCTCAAGCCGTAGACTGTACCTTCGGAAAGGGTAGTTTTTCGTCTGCTCATTATCTATCGCAAGGTTGAAGACAGCAGCGACACAGAGCATCCTGCTGGCTCTGGTATTCCTAGACAATCCTTCCTTTGCCATGAACGCATCGAAGTCTTCAAGCCAAGAGCGGTTAATCTCATCGTATGTAAGCAGAGCCGCTTTTTCCTTCCCTAGGAAAGCTTCAATCTTTGCCCAAGTGTACTTGTATCTGTTTATAGTATTTTCTTTCAGATTCCTGCCCTCGTAGGCAATGAAGCCATCTCGAAGCAGGGCGACTTTCTCCCTTGCAGGCTCGGCTTCAAGCATGATTAAGTCCCGGAGTTCCCTAGCCGTAATATCGCCCCGATATGTTTCCCTGCATTGCGCCTTCATCATCATTCTATTATAAAAATTCAGACGGTCAAGCAGGAAGTCGTTGATAGCATCACGATCCGGACGCTTTCGCACCTTGCAAGCCCTTTTATCCCACTCATCTTTCTTGCAGTATTGATTTAGGGATATGAAGGCAGTCCCACCATGGTGGTTGACAGCAAGCCGGATGGAGAACGTACCATCCTGCCTTTTTACCCTTGTGTCTAGATATAATCTCAGTGTTGCCATAATTCCGTGCAGTTTTTGTTCAGTTTATTTTCAGCGTTAAGAGCCGCAATTGTGCAACATGGTGCATGATTGCGGCATTTTCAAGTTATACCAGCATCAGAGAACCCCTTTAAACACTGGGAAAACCAGTAAAGTTGTACTTAAAATCATAATCTTTTCCTTTCTTTTTTATGTTATTATCAATGTTATTTATGGCTTAGACGATAAAAGTAGTGAAAAGGTTGCAGAAAATCCAAAAATAATTGTTACTTTTCTCATCGGAAAGTGCATATAAAAAGTGTTTGAGAGAAGAATGAGGAAAGTTTACTGGTTATCAGTTACTTTCCTCATTTTGGTTAAAA
>OJRH01000119.1_pt1 | contig 43346 bp, 15 predicted proteins | sample 1599131 | NCBI WGS metagenome assembly OJRH01 (sample SAMN03922527, study PRJEB24848) | human gut metagenome | isolation source: stool sample | host: Homo sapiens | place: Germany | collected 2010-05
CAAGGAGTATCGTCGGCAGCGTCAGATGTGTATAAGAGACAGGTTTTTGTCATGGAAAAACCTCACGGCATAAAATAAAAGAGCCTTATTTTGCCCCATGGTGGGCAATACAAGGCTCTTTGACTTCCTATACTATTATCGCTATACCACATTATTTGAAAATAATCAATCATTTTGGATGCCAAAATGTTGACATAATGATAATGTTTTGGTATAATAATAATAGTAGTTGAAGCAAGATGCCTCGTAAGATGCCTCTTGTATCATTGAGAGCCTTGTTAAGCGAATGGGTGTTGCAACTTTATATTTGCTTTATCTCAAATCTCTCAAAATCATCGACCATCAAGTGTTACCGCGCTTGGTGGTCATTTCTTTTGCCAAGAAATGAAATTGATAAAGGCATCGGCTCTCGAATGATGCTTTCATCAGACAAATACGAATTTCTTATATTATATCAGCTTTATTCGTTTCAGTCAATCTACGAAGCCAACAAAAAAATTGCCTCCTCTTTGTATGAGGAGGCTTTCGCTTTTCAGGATGTTTCGGCGGGGGACAGAAGCGTCAGGACCTCGTCCACGCTTTTCCCACTTTCCTGAACCGCTGCAATGATACGGGCGGCATCCGACTTTTCTTTTTCGGCCTTTAAGCTTTTGAGCTCTTCCTTCTTGCTGCGGATTCTCTCCTGTAAAGATTCAATCTCAGCACAGGTGGACTGGATGCGGTCTTCCACGGATACAATAGCGCGTTTTCCTCGCGGCATATATCATCAACCCCTTTTCTGAGCATAATCATACCATTTGGGGAAAAAGAAAATTGTAGAACAATGCGAGAATGCTTCAGTATCCTCATCTATCTCACCAAAAAGAAGCGAGGACATCTCAACCGGTCTACCTGACCATGTTCAGATATCCTCGCAAGGGGTGTTCTTAGCGAAATACAAAGGTAGCTAATTTTTCTTTGCTCTTTTTCAGAGAGGCAGATTCAGCAACCATTTTGTGAACGGGTACTTCCTTATCCAAATCTCGCTTCATGTGTTCAAATGCCTTTTGGTCTTTTATAAAAAACTCTTTTGTAATAGATGTGGTCGCCATACCAGCACCTCCTCAGTAGCATATGATTTGCAGCAAGCTTATTCTAACGCTTTCTTGTATTATTATATCTGAGTTTATTGAAAACATCAATCATAATGTACGATATCATGTGTCAGTCTTTTTCCGGATACAATCGCACCATTCAAAAAAAGCATTTTGTAGAAGTATTGTAACCGCAAGCAATGGACATATAAAAATTAAAAATGTATAATAAAGATATACCACATTCGGCATATTGTATATGTGTTGACTATCTCGTATAAATGTGGTATAATATAGGCAGAGGGTAAGAGATAGGCCCTCCATAAACATAAAGGAGGTTCGCGCATGGCAAAAAATGTTCGAAACCAAAAATACAATTTATATAAAAAGGAGAAACTCTATGAAGACTATGTCCGTTAAGGTATTCACCCGTATCGCGTGCCTGATTATGGCAGTCGCGATGGCCGTCAGTCTGGTTGGCTGCGGCGTCGATATCACCTCAGTGGGGCTGCCCACCGACATTGTGCTGGAAAAGGGTGAGACCCAGCAGCTCAATATCGAGTATGGCACCGACGACAAGGCCGAGCAGGAAAAGATTGCCGAGGCAGCATCCAAACTGAATCTCACTTGGACTTCCTCCGACGAAACGGTTGCAACCGTCGATGAGACCGGTTTGGTAACCGCAGTCGGTGCCGGTGAGGCTGATATCACGGTTTCCGTTTCTGACGCAAACATTTCGTCTACGACCCACGTAAAGGTCGTAATCACTCCTACCGGAGTCGAGGCTCCCGATTCCATTGAACTCGTCACGAACGGCGAGAACAGCAAAGCCCTTGGAGCCAAGATGACACCTGAGGATGCGACCGATGTCAAGCTGGCATACGAGTCCAGCGATGAGAACGTTGCAACCGTCGATGAAAACGGCGTCGTGACCGCAGTCGCAGATGGTGAGTGTGTAATCACCACTTATGTGATTGCTGATATCCCCGCTACTGCAGAGAGTGCAGAAGCAAAGCCTGTTGTAGATGAAGTTGCCGCCTCCGAAGCAGAGGTTGCTGATTCCGCAGCAGATTCCGAAACCCCTGACGACGCAGTTGCCTCTGAGCCGGAAGACACTACCGATACCGATTCTTCGTTCGGTGTTGTGCCTGATGGTCTGAGTGCTGAGACCAAGGTCACTGTTACCACTAAGGTCGAGCAGATTACCCTGAACAAAACCGAAGGTACCCTGACCGTTGGTAACAGCGTTACTGTTACCGCTACTGTCACTCCGGATAACGCAACCAATGCTACCGTCAACTGGACATCCAGTGACGAGACTGTTGCTACGGTAGACAGCAATGGGAAGGTAACTGCAGTGGCTGCTGGGAGTGCCACGATTACGGCAACCAGCGAGTCTGATGGGGATGTGAGTGCTGATTATGCGCTCACGGTAAATAAGGCTGCAGCTAAGCCTGCAACCCGTTACAGCGGAACTACCAGTTCCGCAGGTGCAGCAACCACGCCGAGTTACACTGCACCGTCTACACCTTCCGCGTCCACGCCCACTTATGTACCCGAGCCTGCACCGGCTCCTGCTCCCGACCCCGCGCCTGCTCCCGCTGAGCCTTCTCAGCCGAGCGGTGGGGATATCGTACCTGGCAGCACAGAGGATTACGATAATCGTTATAAGGATTTCGGACAGTGGTCCGGAACTGACTGGACGCAGGGTGCGACTCGTTCGTAATTGAAAAGATTACGCACCGCAAGAAATTGCGGGAGAACTGACAATCTGATAGATAGGGATATCTACCATAAACTCCGACATGCGATATATGACGAAAGTCAAATCGTATGAAGCTCGGTAAAGTCGGCAGAAGGTTGGCTCATGAAGCCAACTGATATGCCGGTGGTCCATAAAATACCCATGGTGAGTATGACCATTTCGGTCTGACGAACCTGCGAAGTAAAGGGATACAGTCCATGCAGCGATGCATGTCGATGATGCAGCCAAGTAAGGACTTGCGTACGAAAGGCTGCCAAAGAAGTCATCGGTCCCATAGCAGGCACCTAAAGGTATATGTGACGGATAGGATTGTTGGAACGGGGAAATGTATCGAGCATCAATAGATGTAAACTGACGAAGAACAATAAGCAGTTGAATCGGTGCAGAAAAGTAGAGGTCGAAGTTATGATGGTACTTGTAATGAGTGCCGGAGCAATGGCCTCAAGTCGGTGATAAGTCACCGAGGGAGCGCCGTGTGCGATGAAAGTCGCATGCACGGTGCGGAGTGGGGGAAAACAAAGAAAACCGCATAGCCGACAACGACCATGCGGTACGAATAACATCCGGCACAGAGAGATGTTAGACGATATTTATATTTTACCAGATTATGTTAATATAGTCAATAACAAATTATTAAATATCGTTGCGTCGTGCGTTATTCGTAAAATTGTTACCTATCACTATACAGTTCTTGTGGAACAAATCAAACAGAAGGAGACTAAAAAATTATAAATAGTTAGGGGTGTTGTAACTATGTAGATTTAAAAAGACCGCTTTTGCGGTTGGCTTCTCAGTGTGACCTCTACGTGGCGAAGCTAGGCAACATTGCTTTATAGCAATGGCAAATACACTATAACAGATATTTCAATTTTCAAGTCCGTCTTTTTAGACGGACTTTTTCTTTTATTTTCTTGCGATTTGTGATTGACTATTGCGACTATTTGTGGCATAATATAGATACCGCCAAGTGTGCTGATTATGCGATTTTGCAAATGTATGTGCAGATATGTGAACAAGATTGCGTAAGAGTATAACTTGGCAATATTTTGAAAGGAGAACGCTATGCAAAAAGGCAAAACATGGCAGCGTGTCGCTTCAGCAGTTTTGGCAGTCATGATGACGATGTCTACATTTAGCTCCACAATCGCTTATGCAGCAGAGCCCATCACGACTGACAGTAGTCTTGTTACGGATGCCGTATCCGAGAGCACTTCTACTGAGACTGTTGAAGCGTTAGACTCTGCCAGCTCTGCTTCGTCTGAAGAAGAGATTACCGAACCTGTAGGGACTCCCGTCCCCACAGAAATGCCTGATGAAACGGATTCCTCAGAACCGGAGGCGACTCCGGAGCCCACCGAGGTTCCAACATCCACTCCGGAACCCACCGAAACTCCTGATGCGACGGCTACGCCTGAGCCTACAGAAGTTCCGGAAGCAACGGAAACTCCTGACGTTGATGAAAGTGATTTCGTGGCTGTCAGTTTGGCTGACGATGCGACCGAAGGTCAAGTCGAGGCCGAGATTGGCGATGAAGTCACTTTCAATGCTCACGTAAATCGTAATGACGTCAATCTCCATTATCAGTGGTACAAGAGGTTCATTGAGCCTCAGGATACCGATTATGATATGGATGTGATGGAGTACGATTACAGCGATGCAGAGCCTACCGCATACGGTTATCTGAACGAAGATAAAACTCCTGCCGAGACATTGGCAGACAATCCGGACGCTACGTGGTCCGGCATTGAGTTGTATCGTGCAGTTGCCGATGCGATGGCCGCAATCGGAGCAGACGCCAGCAACATCAACATCGAATTCAATACCCGCAACTATGCGCTGGAAGGATTCGAAATCACCGCAGCAAATGTGGATGGCAATATCGTTATTTCTGCTGATAAGGATAACGAACATGCCACTGCTACGCTGAATGAAAACAATGAATTTGTTTTTACCGAGAGCACGACAAGTGATGCCGCCGTGCAGTCGGCAGAAGCCGAGCAAAGCGAGGAGAGTCAGAATACTCTTACGGCCAATGGCTGGGAAGCTATTGAGGGAGCAACTTCTGACACCTACACTCACACCGTCGATGAGTATGACGCTTACACCACTTACCGCTGTGTAATCACTATCGATGACGACAACTATATTGCTGCCGCCAAAGAAGAACTAATTGCGAACGGTGCGGATGAAAGCAAACTCACCGATGATGCACTCGACAATACCATCACAACAGAAGTTACTATTCAAATCCCATCCAGAGAGAAAGAAGAGTTGGAGTCCTACGATGATTTATCTGTAGAAGACCAGCTTAAAGTACGCCTAGCGCTTTCTGGCATTACAACCTATGCAGCAGGTGTTCAGTTAGACAGTCAGACCAATCCCCAGTGGATTACTGGTTTGTCTGCTGGCATGGAGTATCTGACAGCTGATATGTATGCCAAGATTTATGGGCAGGACGGAAAAGGCGGTTGGCTTGCAGAAGGGAAAATCACTCCGCAGCAGGCCGATATGTACTGGTCAAGAATCAGTAGCAACGGATTCGGTTCATATTACACTGCAAACGAATTAAATAGCGATGGATTTCCTACAGGTGGGACAAGAAAATACAGTTCTTTTAATTTAACAGACGGAAAACTCGAAATCAATTCCGAATGGTATGGAAAAACTGTATACTTCCGTTATCACAACTACAATATTGTAGGTAATACAGCAACTGGTACAGCGGTTTCTATCCCCGCATCCGGACGCGGCACTTCCTATAAGGATGCTGTTCAGGTTCTGTTCTGCTATACCGTTGAGGAAGACGGAAGAACATTCCCGCTTACCATCAAAGAGTATGTAAAGCAAGCCACAAGCAATGGTTATTCCCAAAACGGTATGGCTCACATCACTTTGAATACTGTTTCGTGCAACGTTTTCAACACTGACCCTGACAGATATTTAAAGGATGCAGAAGGTAATTATCGAGTCGATTCTGTGTACTGGGGAACATGCTACTACTCAGAACCGGATTTGTCTGGTAAAGCCTATTATGCATTGAAGAACTATATTGGCAATGGTTACGGCTTTGGTATCGGTCACGATACCATGTACGCTTATGCCGGTGCCTGGTTTGATGCACATGGCGGCGGCCGTGGCTACCCCAACAATATCTATGATGAAAGAAAGATTGACCCGAACGATACAGCCACTCGTTATTATCAGGTAAATAGCTGGGAAGTCAGCGGTGGTCACTGGAATATGAACGCTCTGATGGGCGAAAACAATTCCAACACCCTCGTTGGTTCTGGTTACTACTCCGCGAGCGATGAAGAGTATTTCGGTTGGATTGTCGACCCGTTGACTGTACCTTCCGCTATCATGTCTTCCGGTGGCTCGCATGGACCTTTCTTGAAGACAACAATCTACGGGTCTGAAAGTCTTCGTATCCGTTCTAACGGCGGTTTTACATACGAAGAGGCGATGGTCAACCCTGACATCAAGCATCGTACACCGACCAACTGGCCTTATAAGTTTAGTGTTGGTCAGACAGTTCCTGCTGCTCTAACGCATAGTAATGGTCAGGTCGCATTCGACGATATCTGGGTTCAGTATAACGGCTGTGCGTCTGATTTTACAAATGCAGGACTTGGCAAGCTGTACGAACCCACCGTTGATGGACGTAAAGGTACAAATAACTTCTATCTGGCTGGCTCTGGCAACTTTGTTATGAACCAGATTGGTCACCTTCCTCTGGATGATGGCGGTGGTCATATTAACCGTGCTTCTCCTCAGGAGATGCAGCTTTGCGTCAATACCCTGATGTGGATTTCTCAGCGCAAGCAGTGTGAAGTCTGTGCCGCTGACCAAGCCGACCAGCAGATGACGCATTTCGTCCATCGTGTCAACGCAGCAAACGCCAAGAAGATTCTGACGGCTCTCGCCAACGGCGGCAGCTACTGGTATCCTCTGAGCGATTGCTATGAATTGATGGAAGACCTCGACCTGACGAAGCTGGGCTTTGATTCCACGACTTGGAAGCCCATCAAGAACTTCACAGGTCACTGGAACAGCAAATACTTCGATGTAAAAGTTCCCAAAGACGGTGCTCTGTTCGATAACACCACCGGTGATTTGGGTGCATACCGTACCGGAGACGGCAACGACTGGAACCTTGGTACTGATAGACTGAAAGGCTGGGACACTGTCTTTAAGGACAGCGGTAACAGCTCTCCGTCTGTTCGTACCACCGGTATCGCTCGTATCTACGGCAAGCTGAGCGACGCAAAGTTGTTCAACGATGGTCAGGTTCACGAGGGATACACCGTCCATATCCGGTATGAGGACAATACTGCGCTGCTGCAGCCGGGTGACGACTTTAGCTGTGTAGTCAACAACGTAGACCAGTATTGTATTTCTAACCTGCCCTGTATCTATGTAGGCGGTAAAACGATTCTTCGTGCCCGCGTATATGACAAGGCTGGCAATGAGGTCACTAAATATGGTCCTATCGTTGCAAAGGTTCCTCCTCATTTCTGGAACGACTGCGAAACGGTTCCTCTGGAACTGCTGACAATCGAAGCGACACCTATTGAGAACTACCGTTACTGGGAAGGCGAGACCACCAAGGTTCTCGAAGGTTCCGGTATCATCTACAATCAGCCCATCAGCAATGAATCCGTAACATGGTATTACCGCGTGGTTGACCTGCGCAATACCAATAATGCTCTGAGCGACTGGGTCAAGATTGGTCATTACGGTCAGTTCACTACCGAAGACGGTGCCGTAACAGGTATCATCAAAACGCCGGTATTCCACGACGGCAATGATGGTGTATACAATTACCCGCACAGTTCCGTGGATGTACAGCTGCAAATGCTGGCATATACAGGAAACGCTATTCAGCTTCGTACAGACTACGAGGTTGAGGGTAAGACTTATTCCACCATCGACCCCGGCGTAATCACTCCGGAAGCTTCCGGTATCATCCAAATCGAAGAGCGCCCCATGTCCATGACGCAGGCACCGAATCAGCGTGTTATGACTCAGGACGAAGCAACCTTCGTATTTGAAACAGATTACTGGAAGGGCCTTGATGATAAGGGCTACAGCTACGATGTTCAGTACAAAGACCCCTATGACGACGATTGGCAGACTCTTGCCACATCCGTCACATTCGGCGGTACTTATACACTGAATACCGTAGATAATAGTCAGGTAAACAAGGTTGATATTGAAGCACATACGGTCGATACCCTCGCAAAGGGGAAAGAGACCGCAAGTATGATTCATGACAACAAATGGCTGCCTGCTGATTTCTGGCGTCCTGATGGTTTCACTGACCAGCAGTGTGCTCAGAAACACACTACTATCACCCTTACCCTGCACGCGGCAGATTACAACTGGTCCGGATATTATTTCCGTATCGTTGCAAGCTATCGCTTTAACGAAAAGAGAACCAAGGTCGAGAACTCCTACAGCGCAATCGGCGATGCTGACAACGCAGGATTCGATACTTCCCGTTATGGCCTGTTGCAGGTCGATGCGCCTTTCGTTTCCGCAACTATGCTGGAAGCTCGTGCATTGATGATGCAGGAGCATAACAGCGAGGGCGATGCGACTGGCGATTTTGGTCAGAATTACTGGTCTGTTGAGACAACGCAAGACCAAGTGGATAACTGGAATGCCAGCAGAGGCGATTCTAATAACCCGTTGATTTCTGATAAGAACGTGGCCGTTTATACAACGACTATCACATTCTCTCCCAGCAAATTGACAGAATCCGGAAACCGTATCCTTATCCCTGTATTGCAGTGGGGCTTCCAAGACGACTTGAATTCGGAATCTACCGATTATAAGCCCGTCATCAACCCCATCAATATCAACGGGTACGCTAACAACGGTAACGGTTTGACTACCGAAAACTACAAAGACTGGGCAAATATCGTCAAAACCAGATACGACATCAATACAGATGACAGTTCTGTGATGAAGCAGGTCGTGGACGCAATCGAAACTGAGCATTCCGGTTCTCCGTTCGGCAAGTTCACCGCCTACATCACCATTGATGATATCAAACCTGTTGAGGATACGATGTTGAATGGTCAGCCGTTTGACATCAACAGTGCATATGCTAAGTGGAGCATTACCACGAGCCTGCACATTGAATCCGCAACGAACCCGATGGACTTCGGTACTGAGCACTTCTATTTCCAGTGCAAGCCGTATCTGGAATACATTCGCGGCTACAACAGCACGAAACTGAAGAGTCAGACCATCACAAATACCCTTGCTCATAACTTTGACTATGTGAACGGCGGTATCGATGAAGATAACACCGACACTGGTGCAGAGTTGTGGCTGGATTACAATATCAGTATCCATGCAAACGAGCGCAATCTTGTTAGTTGCGGCGTTGATAAGCACTCTATTTTCATGTATCCCGAACTGACAATTGAAGCGCCTAATGGACTTCGGTACATTATGTCCCGCTATCAGATTGTGAATGAGTTCCCGTATGGCAAGCACAGAGACACTTCTCGTACTGTGTTTAACCAGAGTGACCATCTGAGCGTCAATCTCGGTACTCAGTATCGTGGACAAATGACAACCGTTACTCGTTATGACATGAACGGCAATCCTTCTCAGATTGATGTTCAGGGCAAGACGATGGCTGAACTTGGCATTTCCCTCGATGAACGCGGATATCTGGACAAGAACAACGAGGACTATGCGCCTTATCTGGACCACGGCTATGCATTATGGTCCGATTATTCTTACCCGAAGGAAATCTGGCAATGGTTCTGGCGCAATGCTATCCAGTATCATTGCTACGACATGGAAGAGTTTGACGGCACCAACGAACAGGTTTTCTTCTACATCGATGAAAAGAATGTTCGTGCGGCCGACAAGTCCTTCAAAGCCAATGACGGAAACAATCCCACTTCTTCTTGGACCGCTCCGTTCGATGCAACCTATCAGATTGACCTGTGGGGTGCTGGCGGCGGCAATGCAAGTATGACAGATGGTATCAGCGGCAACTCCGGCAGCCACACCATTATCACAGCAGACATTAAGGAAGGCACGACCCTCTACTTTGTCGCTGGCGGTGCAGGCGGTGGCGGTTCCGGTGGTGGTTCCGGTGGCGGTTCTACCGGCAGTGGTTCCGGTGGTTCCGGTGGCTATAACGGCGGTGGTTCCGGTGGTGTCGGCGCAGTGTTCTATGACTGCTATAAAGGGGGAGGCGACCCTGACCACAGCTACCACAGCAATTCTCCCATAGGCTTTGGCGGTGGTGGTGGCGCTACCACGGTTGCATTCGGCCTTATTGGTGACGGACAGCTGAAGAACTACGGTGACGGCTCGCCGATGTTCGGTGTTGCTGGCGGCGGTTCCGGTGCTGCAATTATCTCCGGCAATGGATACACCGAGCGTGGTGTCGGCGGTTCTGGTTCAGACTACAGTAGTCAGCGTTATCACTGTGCATTAAAGGAAGACAAGGTCTTCAGCGATGGCTACGAATACCATCATGGCGATATCTGTGGCTGGACTTACAGTGGCACCCACAGCAGTGATATCAAAATGCAGCGAGAAGACGAGGAAGGCTACAACAATACACTGCACGAAAACGGCGGCGGTTCTGGTTGGCAGTCTGCTTCTACCGATGGTGCATTGCGTGGTTCTTCTTATGCCGCTTCTGTTGGTGAAAACCTTGACAACGGCAACATCATCATTAAAGCAAACGTCACTGGTGCAAACCAGCTGAATGACGGTGCCGGTTCCGGTATTGGTCAGGCTGGTCGTGCAAAAATCAAGGTCGTTGACCTGAACAAGCGTCTGTATCGTCGCGTTGGCAAGAACGCAATGGATATTGGCTTCGAGGATGCAAACGAATGCACTCCTACTTGTGCCAAGGTCATGCTGACTGTTGCTAACAAGATGTACGACGGCAACCAGTTGACTGTTACCGCACACGTTGTATGGGACGGCGATACCGATGCAGGCATCAACGAACAGGAAGTCCTGCGCGGTGTAAACATCACCTATTCGAACAACGAATCTCCCAACATCACATATCCTACCAACGCTACTACCGATAGCAAGAAGAAGCCTCTCGTTCGTACCGGCTCCTACACTGCTACGGCAACCTACACGGGCAAGTACGAAGTTACTTTCTGCTGGGAGAACACGAAACCCGGCAAGACTTATGTAGTCCGTGGCGAAAGCACTACACCTGATGAATATGTATCCGGCAACGGTAATGTCGTATACTTCGATATTTATCCGCGCCCGCTGCATCTTTACAGCTATGACAACGATAAGATTTACGACAATATCAGTACCGCAAAGGTATCTGATATTAAAATCAAAGCAGCAACTGCTGATTCCGGTATTGTTCACGGCGATACTGTCGCGCTGAACAGCACACTGGCTTACGGCTATTATTGCGAAAACTATGCTCCTGAGGACTTCGCAAAAACGAGTTTCAGAGAGTCCATCCATACGGGTCTGCACAGTATCAAGACCGTTACGATTCTTGAACTGATTAACAACCCGTTTGACAACTATTATATTGCAAGTGAAGATTTCACTGGTACCATCAATCCTCGTCCTCTGTATATCCACAGTCAGTATCATGATGTGAACAAATACAAGTGGAACTACGATGGTAACTCCAATGATATCGGAAACGGCAAGTATCTGACCGATACGACTGTCTACGATAATCAGAATGTGACTATCGAGCAGGCATATGAAATGATTCTTGCTGGTAAACAGGAAAACATCGATATTACCCGCTATACCAAGACCGAACAGGATAACTACCAGAACACGGTAGTGAATCCGAACAACATCAAGGTATATGATTCCTACTACAACGCCAATATCGGTGAAGAAGGACAGGGAAATATCTATATTGATAATATCACCAACTACGATTCCGTTGAACTGAATGCTCAGACCTATGTTGGTTCTTATGCTGACAGCAATGCTGGCGAACAGCTGACCGGGTATGATGCAAACGGCGACAATGGTGTCATCAAGGAAGACCGTTACAATGGTCTTTCGACGAATACGATTCGCCATCTGCCGTATTCTGTAAAGTACAGCTACAGCACGACCACCCCGCAGGTTGGTCAGAAGATGACTGTTACGATTGCAGTAACGAACAAGGATACCGGATATGGTCTGGCAGCGCAGAACAATTATGTTGCTCCTGTTGCTATCCAGAACCTGCGTTTGAAGAGCAGATTTGCAGGTAATGGTCCCATCACCCTGAAATCCACAAATGGCATTCGTATGAACCAGCAGGGTACAGAGTTCTATATTGACACAATTCCGGTTGGCGGCACCGTAAACATCGTATTCGAGTACACTGTACAGGATATCGATGATACGAACGCGCTGGTGCGTGACATTGAACAGAACAATGAAATGTACCTTGTGAACAATAACTACAACGACTACTATATCGCAGACAAGACTTTCAGCGGTGGTATTTACCGTACGACGCTGCGTGCGCAGGTCAAGAGCGTAAGCACCACTTATGGACACGGTTTCAAGAACATCAAGCTTCCGTATGCAGACGATGTCTACTACTGGAATAAGGGTTCTGATAGCTGGCTGACCATGGAAGGTCTGGTCGAAGACCATAAGACCGCTTCTTCGGACGACGAAAAACTCGACCTGAAAGCGAAAAAGACAAACAATTATCAGAGTAAATTCGTATACAATGTAGTACCGAGCGAGACGACGGATGCTGGTTCTTACCCTGTATCTTATATTGGTCTGAACGAATTCAACTATGATGTATTGAAGAACTATGTTGTCACGGAAGACCCCGGTTCTATCGAGGTCAAGCCCCGCAAGATTATGATTTCCGTTGACGAAAGCCAGAAGATTTACGGTACAACGAACCCGTTCTTCAACTCCACCTTCAAGGTTCTTGGCACAGATGACCAAGGCAATGAACTGGATGTTTCGGACGAGAACAACTGGACCGTTCTGGGCGATGACGCTACCGTTGATTACAACAACATGCATCTGATTGGTAATGATACCATCGGTAATGTGGTTGAAGTTGTAAACGGCGCTTCTCGTACCGCTCTGGCATTCAAGAATGGCACTTCTAATCTGCCTTATCTGACAACCGCCACACAGAGCAGTGATGTAATCTATCAGACGGATGTTCCCGAAGAAGAATGCGCTTACTGCTTGGAGAAATACAACGAAATGCACAAGGGTCATGAGCATTATCATGACGATGACCATCCGCATACCCATGTTCCCGTAAACGGATATCCTGTATCCGTGAACGAAAACACCGGTTACGGCAACACTCTTGGCATCAAGACCGTCACGAACAGTGAAGGACAGGTAGTTTCCAACTACGAACTCGTTTACGAGTCCAATGTTCTGAAAGTACATCCTCGTCTGATTCGCATTGCGGCTCTGGATGCAACGAAAGCATACGGCGGCACGGAACCCGCATTGAAGTGGACTGTCGATGGCGAAATCATTAAGCCTACCAGCGAAATGCTCGGCATCAAGGCAGTTCGTGACAGCGGTGAGAATGTCCGTGACGAAGGCTATACCATCCGTATCTCTTACGAAAAGAGCACAGCAAGCAACTATATCGTCGAAACGAACGACGCTAAGATGACCATTACGCCTGTCCCGCTGACAATCGTATTTGGTAATCAGGAGCGTTACTACGGCGAAGATAACAAAAACGACTACACGCTGACCGTTGTTGGTTTGAAGCACGGCGATACTGCTGATGTTGCTTTGAAGAATAACGATGGCGCAACCGCAAAGGTTCTTGAAACCGCAAAGAATACTCTGAGCGATTACATCAACCTGACTTACAATAAGTACACCGATGTCGGTTCCAATTACCTGTATGGCGATAAGAGTTACTGCGAAGAGCATACGATTCTCGTACCTCGTGAAAACGCAGATGGCGGTTATAACTATACGATTGCGAACTACACGCCCGGTGTTCTGACTATCAAACCTCGTCCGATGCTGCTGGAAGTCACTGGTTGGCAGAAGGGACTTGGCGATGCTGATAAGGTTCAGGACTTCACCCTGACCGATATGATTACCCATAATTCCGTAAATGGTCAGCAGAAGCTCGGCGCAGGCAGCCGTATCACGGATGCAAGCGTTGTTGTGAACCCCGATAAGGTTCCCATCGTCTTCAATCTGGTTCGTGCAGAGGGTGAAGAAGTCGGTTCTTATCCCGTCTACTCCACGCCGCAGGACCGTCAGATTGGAAACCTCGCAGCAAACGACCAGAAACAGCTTGAGCTGGATAACCCGAACTACGACTTTGAGTATCGTTACGCAAACGACCTCATTGTCAAGCGTCAGGGTCTGATGATTACCGTGGATGATAAGGTTCGCTATTACGGCGACCGTGTCAACCGCTTCTACGATGGTTCTACCGATTACACCTATCATGTGTTTAAGGTAGAAAACGGCGAGGCTGTTGAAATCACGGCAGAGGAAGCCGGTATCAACACCAATTCCTTTACCTTTACCCATCTGGATACACAGACCAGCTCCAGCGGCACTTACAAGGATTGCATCAGCCTGTCCGGTGTCCACAGCACCATCTATGATGATGATGACATCACGATTACCGCTGGCAACCTGACTATCATTCCTCGCCCCGTTTCCGTTATTGCTGAGGATAACACCAAGGTTTACGGCGACGCTGACCCCGAATTGAAGTACACGCTCCATGACGGTGTCCGTGGCGAAGATGGCAACTACTACATTGAGTACGCAAACGGTCCCGTTCTCACCGAGAAGGAAGGCGCGGATGTGCCTGTCCAGCCCGGCGACCTCGAAGGTACTGGCGTGACTCGTGAACCCGGTGAGGATGTCTGGACTGGCGAGCATTCGTTTGGCAAGGCTTACGCCATCAACGCCAACGATATCAGCCCTGTCAGCAAGGATGGTATCACCAACTACGTTATTACCATGGAGAACGGCAACTTTACGATTACTCCGGCTGAGCTGGTTGTTACCGTAAAGGGTGGCTATTCCAAGACCTATGGCGAAGAGAATCCCGCATTTGATGCCGATATTACCGGCTTCAAGCGTGATGACACGAAGGAAACCGTTCTGAACGGTGAACTTGGCTTCGCTACTCTGTGCTTCGACCTGTCTGACGCTGGCAAGTACATCGTAACTGCTGGCAACAACAACGAGGATGCGGTGAACCCGGATTGCGTTGTTCTGGAAGACGGTGAAGAGCATATCGGCTCCACTTTCGAAGTCAAGAGCAACACAAACTTCGAGAAGAACTATGTTATCCGCTATGTCAATGGCGATATCACTGTCAACCAGAAGGAACTGATTGTTCGTATTGACCATAAGGTCAAGACCTACGGCACTGCTGACCCGGCATTTACCTTCCATTACGAAGACAATGCTGGCAATGTGATTGGCCTGATTGACCCCGAAAACAGCCCGCTGAATGTTGAGTTGTACCGCACCAAGGGTGAGAATGTTGTGCGCGGCGATGTCACTGCAGCAGATTCTCTCAATAAGTGGGGAACTACCCTCTATGATGGTGATTACCTCATTTCCGCAAAGTACGATACAAACAACAAGAACTATGCCGTTACCGTATACGATGGTTCTCTGAAAATCATCCCCGCAACGCTCACTGTTACGGTCGATGGCGGATACAAGACCACCTACGGCGATGAGATTCCCGAATTCACTTATTCCATCACAGGTTTTGTCGGTCGTGACGTTAAGGACGAAACAGGTACCGGTATCAAGGACGATGAATCCAAGGTTTCCGGCACTGCTACAATGTACTGCAACGATAACGCTGGCAATCCCGTAACGAATAAGACGAAAGTTGGTAATTATCCCATCAACTACGATAGACAGCAGTTGGTTGCTGACAACAGCAATTACAAGTTTATCTATGTTGGCGGTGACCTGACGATTGGTAAGAAACCTATCCATGTGAAGGCAGATGACCAGCAGAAGGTTTACGGAGAGAAAGACCCCGACCCGCTGACTTGGACGATTACTGACCCCGAAGAGCTGGTCAATCCCGGTGACGAAGACTTCTTCGATATCACCACAAAGCGTCCCGGCGCTGATACTGATGACGGTGAGCAGGTAGGCAAGTATCCCATTACCATTGATGGCACTGACCCGTCCGGCAACTACGAAATCATTACCACTCCCGGAACTCTGACCATTGTTCCTGCAACCATCGTTGTTACAGTTATTGACGACGAAAAGTATTTCGGCGAAGATAACCCGACACCCAACGTAACTATTACCGGCTATAAGCGCGGTGACACCATCGATGATATCGGTGGTAAAGATGCGCTCAAGACCAAGACTGATGCAGAGAAGTGGAGCCCTGTTGGTGAATATCCTGTATCTGCCAAGGATTCTACTTTCCATAACCCGAACTACGATTTCGTTTACATCGATGGTAAGTTGACCGTCAAACCCTTGATTATTAACATCAAGGCAGAAGACGACCGCAAGACCTACGGTGATAACGACCCCGATAAGTTCAATGTTTCCTATACGCTCACGAACGAGAAGGATGAGCCTTACACTCCGGATAAGGACCTGCGCGATTATATCGACCGTGCCCTGAATCTGGATGCAGCTCGTGTTCCGGGTGAGAATGTTCGTACTGAGAACCCCGGCTATTCCATTGTTCCTACCTATACCGAGGTAGATAATATTGAGATTGGCACAGTAACTCCCGGACATTTCTTCATTGACCCGCGTGAGGTAACCATTACTGCAAACTCCGCAGAAAAGGTATATGACGGCACTCCGTTGACGGAACCCGGCTATACCTACGCTCCGGAACTCGTAGATAACGACCTGCTTGGCATTCACGATAAGATGGATTCTGTGACCGTAACCGGTTCTCAGACCGAAGTGGGTTCCAGCAAGAACGTTCCCAGCGATGCAGTTATCATCAACACAGAAGATGGCAGCGGCAGCAATGCCAACTACATCATCAAGTATGTGGATGGTACTCTGACCGTTCGCGATAAGGAAATTGTCTCTATCGAGAAATCTGCTGACCGTGAACGCGCTACGGATTACGATGTGATTCGCTACACGATTACCGTTACGAACGCGACCAGTCATGACCTGCACAACGTCATCGTCAAAGATACCAACAACTTCGTTGGTGTTCCTGCCATGTCTCAGGCAAACGGTGTGACCTATGATGCAGAGAAGGGCGAGTTCGTTATCGCAGAGATTTCCCATCTGCGCGATGAAACCCATACCAATGCCGTAACGTTCACCTATACCTACACGGTAGACCCGACCGACCACGGCACCAACAACAACGATATCCTCGAAAACAACGCCAAGATTACCGATATGAAGGTAGTCGAGAGCTATACTGAGAATCCTGATGGCAGCACCACTCCGAACTATACCGAGCCTAACAAGGATTGGTTGGTTGAGACTCCTGATGTTGATGTGGAAATCATCCGTCAGAATCTGACCATCGAAAAGAGTGCTGATAAGACTGAGGCTGGCGTAGGTGATGTCGTCACTTACACGCTGAAAGTCACCAATACGGGCAACACGAAGCTTGAAAATGTTGTCGTAAAGGATACGAACAACTTCATGGGCGAGCCTGTCGAGAACACGAAGCTCCACTTCGGCTATCGTGTCAACGATGATGGAACATGGACAATCACCAGCCTTGGCGTTGGTAAGTCCGTAACCATCACCTATAAGTACACGGTTGTTGCAGATGACCTCGCAAACGGCAAGCTGGATAACATTGCTACCGCAACGATTCCTGCTCGCGAAGACCCGACTATTCCTGAGAAACCTGTCGATTCCAACGAAGTAATCGTGCCGCTGTACTACAAGCACCTGACGATTGTCAAGTCTGCTGACCGCGACCATGCTTATCCCGGCGAAGTCGTCAAGTATCAGGTCACTGTCACGAACGACGGCACTGTCGATATGACGAATGTTACCGTCTCCGATGACACCAATGCTCTGGGTATGTTTATCGTCTCTACCGGCGACGGATATACCTATAACCCCGAAACCAGACTGTTCACCATTCCTGCTCTGAATGTCGGCGATTCCGTTACGCTGAATTACCTGTATATTGTGCAGAACGGTGACCCCGAAACGATTATCAACGTAGCTACTGCTCACGCTCCCAAGAATCCCGATACTGAGATTCCGGGTGACAAGGACATCGAAGAGCCTTCTAAGCCTGTTGAGGTTGATGTGCTCCGTGATGAACTGACCATCGTAAAGAACGCTGACAAGAGCTTCGTTGATATGAACGGCAATGACACGACCGTAACCTATACTCTGACCGTCAAGAACAGCGGCAATACCAAGCTGACGAATGTTATCGTTACCGATACATCCAACGGCAACGGCACTGTCGAGTACACTGGCGATTTGATGTATGACGGAAACGGCAAGTGGATGATTCCTGAGCTGAACGCAGGCGATTCCGTTGAAATCACTTATGTCTATACTGCTGTGGCAGAGGACATGAACCTCGATAACGGTAACATCGTGAATACGGCTGTTGCTGAGGGCAAGAACCCCGACAACAAGACTGTTACGAGCGACCCCGATACTGAGACTGTCCATGTAGGCGAAGTGCCTGACCGCGACATTCGCGTTGTGAAGACTTCTCTTGAATCCAGTGTGATGATTGGCGATACCATTCACTACACCATTACCGTTACCAACAACGGCACAATGACTGCTCAGAATGTAGTTGTACGCGACTTCAATGACGGCATTGGCGAAATCAATGCTGCAAGTTCCGACAAGTATACCTATGACGCAGCGACTCATTCCTTCACCATCGCAGAGATTGCGGCTGGTGAGGTCGTTGAGATTCCTGTCACCTATACCGTACAGGAAGGCGACAAGGGCACCGTAAACAATGCTGCTGTCGAGATTCCGGAAGTTCCCGAAATCGAGAAAAAGGCAGATAAACAGACCGTAGTGGTTGGCGAGGTGGTGACTTACACCATTACCGTTACCAATACGACTAACGAGACCAAGACGAATGTTGAGGTCAAGGATACGAACAACTTCACGGGCGTTATCACGCCTGCCGAAAACACTGATGTTGTAAGCTATATTGGCGACAAGGTCTGGAATATTTCTTCTATCGGCGCTGGTGAGAGCGTAGACATTGTCTACACCTACACGGTAATGAATGAAGATGCTCCCAATACCATGCTTGTCAATAACGCCGAAATGACATATGTGACGGATTCTGGCAAGGTAAAGATTCCTTCCAATGAGGTTGATATCCCTGTCATCCCCGAAACTCCCACGCCGGAACATGTCGGACCCACCGTTGTGAAACAGGCAGACAAGGCCATTGCAAACATCGGCGATACGGTGCATTACACCGTCGTCATGCACAACAATGACACTGTTGACTATGTGAATGCAGCGCTGCACGACAAGAACAACTTCAACGGCGTTATCACGAATGTCAAGAACGGCACTCTGGAATCTGCATCTGCCGGTTCCGCAGTCATCAAGGTTGGTACTATCCCGGCTGGCAAGACTGTCACGGTAGAATATGATTACATTGTGCTGAACACCGATGCCGGTAAGGGTCAGGATACCTACAACGAGCTGAAGAATATGGCTACGCTGCATTACTGGTTCGCTGACGAAGACCAGACTCCTGAGAATGAAAAGACGAAGCCTTCTAACGAGGTCACCGTCAAGGTTCCCGGCAGTGATGTACCTGTTCCTGTCAACCCGCCCGAGGGCAAGCTGAAGGTCGAGAAGTTTGTTGACAAGAAGAGCGCTTCTGTTGGCGATATGTTGAACTACACCGTTAAGGTGTCTAATGTCGGCGATGGCGAACTGAAGAATGTTCTGATTGAAGACTTCTTCGATGGACACGGAAAGCTCAACTACATCCCGACTGTCGGTGTTGTAGTAAACGGTGATGGCACCTACACTATCAACAAACTGCCTGCCGGTACATTCATGGAGCTCCGCTTCACCTATGTTATCGTGGAAGGCGATGAGCCTGAGGTCCTGAACGCCGCTGTCGTCACGACACCGCCCGTTGACCCGCCGCTCGAACCCACCAAGACGGCTGACAAGAAGTTCGCATTTGTCGATGAAATCGTGACTTACACCATCAGCGTGTATAACCCCGATACCAAGGCAAAGACGAATGTCACTGTCAAGGATACCAATAACTTTGTTGGCAGCATCAATGCCGCCAATACAGATAAGTACACCTATAACGGCGATAGCACTTGGACGATTCCGGAAATCGGAGCAGGGGAGACTATCAACATCACCTATACCTACACGGTACAGAGCAATGATGAGAAGCTCCTCGAGAACAAGGCTGATGTGACGTATTCCGAGAACGGCGATACCGTGAAACTTGATACGCAGACTGTCGATGTGGTCGTACCCGATAAGGGCACTGTCTCCATCCACAAGGAAGCGGACAAGAAGATGGCTAAGCCGGGTGAGGTCGTCACCTACAATGTCACCGTTACTAACAACAAGGGCTTCGATGTTCACGATGTTGTAGTAACTGATGCTAATAACTTCGCTGGCGAAATCACTGGCGTTGACGGCGCAGATTACACCTTCGAGAACGGCGAGTTCCATATCGCTGAGATTGCCGCAGGCGCTTCGGTCACTCTGACCTACACCTACACGGTTGAAATTGGTGATGTGCCTACTCAGATTCTGGAAAACATCGCTACGGCTGATGTTCCCGGCACGAACCCCGAAGACCCGAACAACCCCGGTCACGGTAAAGACCCGAACAAGCCTATCGATAACGATGAGAAAATTCCTTCGAATCCTGTCGATGTTGAGGTTCCGGGTTCCGAAACTGAAACCAAGATTCCTGACCTTGTTCTGACGAAGAGTGTAGACAAGAGTGAAGCCGCTGTCGGTGATACTCTGAACTACACGATTACTGTCAAGAACAACGGCAAGGGCGATGCTGAGAATGTCACAGTCAAGGACTTCTTCGACGGCAAGGGCACACTGAACTTCGTGGCTATGGATGGCGTCACCGATAACGGTGATGACACTTACACGATTGCAAGCGTCAAGGCTGGCGAAAGCGTAACGCTCAACTTCACCTATGTGGTAGTTGACGGAGACGCGCCTGAGGTTTTGAACGCGGCAGTCATCACAACTCCCAAACCGTCCACGGATATTGTGAAGAGCGCAGACAAGCATATCGCTAAGGTTAATGAGATTGTTACCTACACCATTACGGTGAAGAACAATTCCAAGGACACCTTGACGAATCTGCTGGTAAGCGATACGAACAACTTCAAGGGCGAAATCGAAGGCAAAGATGGCAAGGGCTACACCTACAACGGTGATAAGACTTGGACCATCGCAACGCTCGAATCCGGCAAGTCCATCGACATTACCTACACCTATACGATGCAGGCAAACGATGAAACTGTCATTGAAAACACTGCCGATGTGCGTTATAGCTACAACGGTACTGACTACGATATTCCGTCCAACCCCGTCGAAGTCGAAAAGCCTAACGATGGTGTCGTTACCATCTTTAAGACTGCCGACAAGACCAAGGCTGAGCCGAACGAGGTCGTTACCTATACGGTTACGATTCACAACGGTAAGGATTACGACATCAAGAATGTCCGTCTGACTGACGCGAACAACTTCGCGGGCAAGATTGAAGGCGTAGATGGCGCTGGCTACAAGTTCATCAACGGCGAATTTGTCATTGACAAGATTCCTGCTGGCGGTGACGCAGTGGTTCACTACACCTACACAGTCCAGATTGCCGATGTTCCGACCAAGATTCTTGAAAATGTTGCAACGGCTCATGTCCCCGGCAAGAACCCCGGCGACCCTGACGAGGAGATTCCTTCCAACAAGGTCGATGTTGAGGTTCCCGGTGACGGCACGCATGTTGATGTGCCGGAAGGCAAGCTCGAAATCGTTAAGAGTGTAGACAAAACGGAAGCCAAGGTTGGCGATACGCTGAACTACACGATTACGCTGACGAATGTTGGTGGACAGGCAGTCAAGAACGCTGTCGTCAAGGATTTCTTTGACGGTAACGGTGTCCTGAACTTCGTTCCGATGGACGGTGTGACGGATAACGGTGATTACACCTACACGGTTGCGAATGTGGAGAAGGGTCAGAGCATTACGCTCCGCTTCACTTACACGGTCGTTGCCGGAGATGCGCCGATGGTCCTGAACGCTGCTGTTGTGAAAGACCCGACTCCTCCCGTTGACATCGAGAAGACCGCAGACAAGCATGTAGCGATGGTCGATGAAGTCGTCAACTACACCATCACGGTGAAGAACACGACTGATAAGACCGTTACCGACCTGCTGGTCAGCGATACCAACAACTTTACAGGTGCAATTACCTCTAAAGACAACGCCAAGTACACCTACAATGGCAACCATACTTGGACTATCCCCAGCATCAAGGCTGGTGAAAGCATCGATATTCTCTACACCTATACGGTGAAGACTACCGACCCCTCTACGCTGGTCAACGAAGCTGATGTTCGCTACACGACCGATGACGGCGAGTATGTCATCAAGGCAGACCCCGTTGAAGTCGTTGTTCCGAAGGATGGCGAAGTTACGATTGTCAAGAGCGGTGACAAGAAGATTGCAGAGCCCGGTGAGGTCGTGACCTACACGGTTACGATTCACAACGGCAAGGCGCATGACATCACCAATGTGGTCGTAAGCGATTCCAACAACTTTGCTGGAACGATTACCGGCACAAATGGTGTCGGCTACAAGTTCGTTGACGGACACTTTGTAATCGATAAGATTGCTGCTGGTGCAGACGCTGTTCTGACCTACACCTACACGGTGCAGATTGCAGATGTACCCACTCACATTCTGGAAAATGTTGCCACGGCACATGTGCCCGGCACGAATCCGGAAGACCCTGAGAATCCCGGACACGGCAAGGACCCGGATAAACCGATTGACCCCGATACAGATATTCCGTCTAACAAGGTCGATGTGAAAGTCCCCGGTTCCGAAGTTGAGACCGAGATTCCGGAAATCTCTATTACCAAGTCTGTAGATAAGCCTACTGCCAAGATTGGTGATACGCTAAACTACACCGTCACTGTCAAGAACGGCGGTAACGCGGATGCTGAGAATATCCTGATTAAGGATTTCTTTGACGGAAACGGAACGCTGAACTTCAAGGCCATGGATGGCGTGACAGATAACGGAGACAACACCTACACTATTTCTACGGTCAAGGCAGGGGAGAGCGTAAAACTTCGTTTCAGCTATGTTGTAGTTGAAGGAGACGAACCTCTCGTACTGAACGCCGCAGTAATCAAAGACCCGACACCGCCTATTGATGTTGAGAAGGAAGCCGACAAGCACATTGCAAAGGTAGATGAGGTTGTAACCTACACGATTTCCGTGAAGAACACCACTTCTGAGCCTGTTGACAATGTAACTGTCACCGATACTAACAACTTCAAGGGCGAAATCAAGGCCGAAAACGCTGACAAGTACACTTACAATGGCAATAAGACATGGACTATTCCGACTATTGCCGCTGGCGAGACCATCCATATCACCTACACCTATACAATGCAGGCTGAGGATGCCACCGTCATCGAAAACATTGCAAATGTGACTTACAGCAAGGATGGCACAGATTACAATATCCCCTCTAACCCCGTCGATGTCGAGAAGCCCGATGATGGTGTTGTTACCATCCGCAAGGCTGCAGATAAGACAAAGGCTGAGCCGGGTGAGGTTGTAACCTATACCGTCACGGTTCATAACGGAAAGAATCACGACATCGAAAACGCTCGTCTGACAGATACCAACAACTTTGCTGGTGAAATCGTAAGCGTTGACGGTGCAGATTACACCTTCGAGAACGGCGAATTCACAATCAATAAGATTCCCGCAGGCGGTGATGTGGTTATCCACTACACCTATACGGTTGAAATTGCTGATGTGCCCACGCAGATTCTCGAAAACATTGCAACAATCCATGTTCCCGGCACGAATCCCGAAGACCCGAATAATCCGGGTCACGGCAAAGACCCGAACAAGCCCATTGACCCCGATACGGAGATTCCGTCCAACAAGGTTGATGTGGAAGTTCCCGGCTCTGAAACCGAAACAGAGATTCCTGTAATCGAAATCACCAAGTCCGTTGATAAGGCAGAGGCCAAGGTTGGCGATACGCTCAACTATACGGTTACTGTCGCCAATAAGGGCAAGGCTGATGCGGAAAATGTTGTGGTCGAAGACTTCTTCGATGGCAACGGAACGCTCAACTTTGTGCCCATGGATGGCGTTGCGGATAACGGCGACAACTCCTATACCATCAGCACTGTAAAGGCTGGCGAGAGCGTAACGCTTAACTTCACCTATGTGGTAGTTACCGCTGATGCTCCTAAGGTTCTGAACGCTGCTGTTGTGAAAGACCCGACACCGCCTATCGATGTTGAAAAGGATGCCGATAAGTATATCGCTAAGGTGACAGATGTTGTGACCTACACCATTACGGTGAAGAATACGACAGACGAAACCGTAAACGATATCACTGTCGCAGACCATAACAACTTTGCGGGTGATGTTACGGCTGAGAGTTCTAACCGCTATACCTATAACGGAGACGGTACTTGGACTATCGGTTATCTGGATGCCGGTGAGGCTCTTGATATCGTTTATACCTATACGGTAGAGACGACCGATGAGAGCGTTATGGAAAATACCGCAACCATTAAGTACACGCACGATGGCGAGCAGTATAATATCCCGTCCAATACAGTCGATGTGAAGAAGCCTGATGATGGCGTTGTCACCATCTGGAAGTCTGCAAACAAGACTGTCGCAAAGCCGGGTGAGACTGTCACCTATACCGTAACGGTACACAATGGTAAAGACCACGATATTCAGAATGCTGCTCTGACTGATGAGAATAACTTCTCCGGAAGCATTTTCGCAGTGGATGGCGCTGGTTATCACTATGAGAATGGTGTATTCACCATCGACACGATTCCTGCTGGCGGCGATGTGGTTGTCCACTACGCTTATACTGTCGGTATCGCCGATGTGACTACGCACATTCTTGAAAACGTAGCGACGATTCATGTTCCCGGCACGAACCCTGAAGACCCGGAGAATCCCGGACAGGGTAAAGACCCGACGAAACCGATTGACCCTGATACGGATATTCCGTCCAACAAGGTCGATGTGGAAGTTCCGGGTTCCGGTACGGAAACGGATGTTCCGCTCGAAAAGAGCCTCACGATTGTGAAGAGTGCTGACAAGACGAAAGTCAATGTCGGTGAAACCATCAATTATCGTGTGGTAGTAACCAATACTGGTGAAGTAGACCTTGTCAATGTAACCGTAAAGGACAACAATGACGGCGCAAGCCATATTGAAGCTCAGAACGGTGATGGATATACTTACAATAGCGCAACGACAACGTTCACTATTGCTCGTATCCCTGTTGGCGAATCCTTCACGCTGACCTACTCTTATGTCGCAGTTGACGCGGATGCCGGACACGATGTCATTAACGTGGCTGTCGCTAAGGCTCCGGGTCAGAATCCCGAAGACCCCGAGAATCCGGGTCATGGTAAGGACCCGTCCAAGCCGATTGATGAAGATGTAGAGAAACCTTCCAACGAGGTGAAAGTCCCTGTTGTGAAGCCCTCTACTCCCACAACGCCTGACGAGCCTAAACCGACTCCGACTCCCGACAACCCGAAGCCTACTCCGACCCCTGTTCCTACTGAGAAGCCCAAGACCCCGCCGATTGGTTGGCTCGATATCTTCAAGGTAGACGGCAAACCCTTCTCCCTCTTCTCTATCTTCACGAGCAACAAGAAGACGGGTATCGGATTTGCACAGAGCATTGTTGGTCTGGTAGCAATGGTTGGCATTGGCGTCGCTGCTCTGGTGGTAGTAAACCACAAGCGCAAGAAGGACGAAAACGACAACAAAGATAACCATAAGGATGATTCCGCTGAATAAGCGGTAAAACAATAGAGCGGTGGTTCGAAAGAGCTGCCGCTCTTTTTTTTGCGTAAAAAACTTCTAATTTTCAGAATAATTATTGACCGTTGCTGCAAAGTAAGTAATATAATAGATATAAATACAGCATCAAATTTCTTAGAACAAATAATAGCTATAGTCAAGCAGGTTTTGCGTTAATGTTTCAACCATCCATGTCCATACGAAATATGAGAATGCGTTCATGGGTGGCATTTTTGTGCCAAAATTTTTGATTGATTTTTCTGTCTTTTTGTGGCATATTGTAAATATGCAATTTGATTGCTTGTGTTTTGATATACTTTCTTATCTACAATCGAGGCTGCACACTAGGGAGTAGGTAAGGGTGTATATAAATCCGGCTGTGGTAAAACCACAGAACACTCACATTATTAGGAGGGCAACTAACATGCAGAAACCTCGTAAGCGGTTTTTGAGTGCGATTGTCGCCGTAGCAATGTGCCTGTCTCAGTTTGCTCCTGTCACTGCTTATGCAGTGGAGAGCGCGAGTGGAATCACGCAGAGTGAAGAAGCTCCGAAGGAAACTGATGCACTCAGCACTACGACAACAAACTCCGACTCTTCCGCTACTACTCCCGCGCCGAAAAGCGATGTTACCGACACAGCAAGTTCCGCGTCCAGCGACACTTCTGTGACGAGCGATGTTTCTTCTGAGGCTACAAGTCAGGCAGGGTCTGAAACGACCACTGCCTACGCAAACAGTGCTGCCTCTGATACTGGTGCAAGCACCAGCACTTCCAGCGAAGCTTCTACCACTGGCAGCATCAGTGAAGCAGCACAGGCATTTATCGATGCGGCTAACGCCCTTGTAAGCCGTAAAGATGAAATTCTGACTGCTGCAAACAACTTCGGTCTTGCAAGCAAGGCATGGCAGGCTGACAAGGAAAACGCGGTTCTTGATGCGATGGTCACGCGTCGCACTGAGGAACTGGATGCAGTTTATGACTGGGAACCCATTGAGGACATGTATTATTCTCTGAGCGAGGATGAGCAGGTCGCAGAGCCCGTCATGGACGCATACCTTGACATGTCTGACCTGTATCTGCAGGTTTGCGACCGTCAGGAAAACCCCGTAGACAACAGCGGTGCCAGCGCGTTTGATGGCGGCGGTTCTACGACTGTCATCGGGGACTATCAGGCAATCACCGCTGCTGAGACTGGTAAGCAGATTGCCGCAGGCACTGGTATTCAGTATACCAAGATTAGCGGTCAGGAGAATGTTATTCGCATTCTGCCTCAGACTGTTACCTACACCTACGGTGACTCTTTCAAGTCTAAGGGTCTGACCATCGAATACAGCACTGCTGATTCCCGTACTTCTCAGGAAGTCGAAAAGGATATTCAGGCAGCTATCGACGGTCTGAGCTTCATCATGTATGCTCCGGCTGATGGCGACGGCCAGAATCCCACAGACATTCATTGCAATGCCGGTACTTATCCGACTTATGTTGATACAGGTGCCACAAGCGTTACTGTGAATGGTCTGAATTACACCATCATTGATGGTTCCAACTTGGATTCTTCCAAAAACATCCGCAATGACACGGGTGTGACTATTAACAAGCGTCAGATTTACATTGTCCCTCATACCACCTATGTTACGAAGGGCAATACCATCAGCCAGATTAACTACACCGTTATGGATACCAATGGTGGTCTGGTTGACGGTGACCTGCTTCCTGCGGATGTTCTGACTACAGAGAGCTTTGATAAGGACACTACCGGTTCTTACAAAATCATCTTAGGTTCCTCCGCGAAGAGCAACACGAACTACAACATCGACATTCAGCCCAATACCGGCGATGTGTATGTTGTCGTTTCCGAAAAGACTCTGACCCTGACTCCCGTATTTGTCTTCAAGGGCAATGATGGCGTACAGACGACCGGCAGCAAAGCTACTCGTCAGTATGGTCAGCAGAATCCTCAGGTTGACTTCGTGATTACCGGTTGGTCTGATACCGATAAGACGAATTTCGAGTATAAGACCAACAATGAGCACAAGTCCAACGCAGTTGCTCTGAAAGAGATGCTTGGTCTGAGCGGTGAACCCACCGTTGTTCTGCCCAGCATCACCTCCGCTCCCGGTGGCTATACTGTTACAATCGGCAATATCCAGACGAATGCGCCTATCAATGGTTATAACATCAACCTTGCTACCGCAACGTTTGAAATTACCAAGCGTAACGTAACAATCACCAACGACCAGATTGATGCCATCTATGGTGAGGCTGAAAAGGGCAAGTCTTCTACCATCACCTTCGACGCTGTTGCTTATAACGGTGCTGCTCAGGCAGTGGCCTCCGATAAGCGTATTGTCGCCGGTTCCGACATCACCGCTGATGACGGTGTGAACAAGCTGGTCAGCATGGTTCTGACAACACAGCGTCAGGATATCGACAATAAGAATGTTGGCGAATATCCGATGACTGTCGAAGTTCCCCCTGCATGCACTGCTTACTATGACGTCAAGGTCATCAACAGCAAGTACATCATCCATCCTGCAATGCTGACTGTCACTCTCGATGACCTGTCCGCAATGTATGGCGCTGCTCGTTCCGGCAAGATTAAATCCATCGAAGGTTTCAAGCTGAACGATACACAGGCAAGCATCGGTTTGACCGAGGACAAGCTTGGCTTTACTATGGTAGATGCGGCTGGCAACAGCGGCACTCCTACAACTGCCAATGTTGGCGAATACACCGTCAGCGCATCTGTGCAGGGTGCTTCTCAGGAGCGTTGGTCTTCTGACTGGGACCCCAATGCCGATGGCAAGAACTACGACCGTTACGACAACTATCTGGTTCGTTTTGTCAACAGCAAGCTGACCGTCACCAAGCGTCCTATCGCCATCAATGTGATGGGTGGTCAGACGAAGGTTTACGGCGACAGTGATGCCAAGGGCGGCGTTGCCTTTACTCTTGACCCCGTCAATGGCAAGGGTGGCCGTGTTGGTTCCGACTTTGCTGGCTGCGTTGTGACTCGTGAGGTCGGCGAGACTGTTGGCTCTTACGCTTACAGCGATGCACAGTTCCAGACTGCTGAAATCGCCAAGAACTACGACATCACCTTCAATGCTCCCGATAAGTACACTATCACCAAGCGTACTCTGACCATCACCGTTCCGAACCGTGAGCGTCTGTATGGCGCAGAGAATCCCAGCGATGCCGACATTACCGGCGCACTGGAATACAAGAACTTCGCAAGCAACGATGAAATCGGCATCCATGATACCGTCGCTTCTCTGGGCGGCACTGTCACCATCAAGTATGGCGTTGACAATACCGTTGGTAAGCTGACTGGTGTCGGTACCTATCCTATCGTTGTTTCCGGTTACACCAACCCCAACTACAACATCGTTTACACCGGTACTTACAACGATGGTACAAGCGGTACACTGACTATCAATGCACTGCCTGTCACCATCAAGGGTACTACCAACAGCGTCCGTAAGTACGGCGTTGCCGGTAAGAACACCCCCAGCTATGCGCTGTATGACGAGACCGGTTCTCAGGCTATCAATGTGGTTGACCCGCAGGGCAGCCCGCTGAACATCCACATCGACCTGACCAAGTGGGAAGACCCCACCACGGTTGTCGGCAACTATGAGGCTACCATCTCTTATGATGAGAACCCCAACTACATCGTAACGATTGCTCCGCAGGCCACGTTCCAAGTCACCGAGGCTGATGTCTCTGTCACCTTCAACGCACTGCAGACTACTTACGGTGAGAAGAAGCCCGACACCATCGCCAAGGAAGTTTCCGTCAACGTGAATACCTCTGATGGCACTCAGATTTACCACGATGGCGAAACCGTCAATATCAAGATGGACGGCAAGGATGTTTCTCTGGGTGTTGTTCGTATCGCCGTTGAGGCTACTGCGAACGCTTCTGGTCTGTACGATGCAGGTTCTTACAACCTGACCTTCCGTCTGGATAACCAGCCCGCAAACAGCGTTAAGCTGTCTGAGCCCGATGGTAAGAACATGCTGATTGTTCACCAGATGCCCCTGACCATCACTCCTCGCTATAGCCTGTCCAAGACTTACGGCGAGACTGACCCCAGCTTTGCAGTCAACGATACCTATGTCATCTTCGACTACAACACCACCAGCTTCGCAGAACCCAAGGCCGACTTCGCACAGGCTCGTCTGAGCCGTGAAGCAGGCGAGAACGCTGGCACTTATCCGATTTACAGCGGTAACATCTATGAGCAGACGATGGCAAAGAACTATCGTATCAGCTTCACCAATGATGTTCGCTTCACCATCAATAAGCGTACTGCCGTTATCAACCTGCTCGAAACCGAAAAGACCTATGGTGAGACCCTCACTTCTATGAACGTGAAGGATTACATCAAGGGCGGCACTGGTCTGCTGACTACTACTGATGTTCAGGCAGCAGAAGCCGAAAAGATTCTTAAGGGCATTACCCTGACTTCCGGTGCAACTTCTGCTTCCGCAAGCGTTGGCACTTATGCTCTGAAAGCTATCTACGCACAGCCTGCCAACTACGACCTGACGGTGATTGATTCCACCATCACCATCACTCCTCGTCCCATCACCCTGACTTTCTCCAACTACGAGAAGGATTACGGCGATGCAGACCCCGCATTCTCTTACAGCGAGATTTCCGGCAACATTTCCAACGATGGTCTGAAGAAGAATACGCTGGAACTGACTACTGGTGCTCTGAGCGGCTCTGTCACTCGCAAAGCCGGTGAGGATGTCGGTGAATATCCCATCAGCTCTACTCTGTACAACAAGTACGGCAACTACGCCATCACCATCGTGACTGGCTCCGGCACTTCCGTCGATGTTGGTTCTTCCACCACCGAGCCCGAAGCTATGGAAGTTGCTACTCTGACCATCAAGCCCGTTAAGGTCACCTTTACTGTGGCTGGCGGTTACTCCATGATTTATGGCGGCACCGTTCCCACGTTCAGCTACACCGTTACTGGCTTGAAGAACAATGACACCGTTGCTTCCGCATTCACTGGCTCGGTTGTCTACAACATCAAGAATGCTGACGGTTCTCTGTCCGAGATTCCTGCTCGTCCTGCTGCTGGCGATTATGTCATCACCATGAGCGGTCTGGAAAACAAGGGCGCAAAGAACTATGACCCCATCGTCTTTGTTGATGGTTCTCTGCATGTCGATAAGCGCGATGTAATCGTGGTTGTTGACGAAGGCCAGAAGAAGGTCTACGGCGAGGCTGACCCCGAACTGACTTGGACTGCAACTGGTGACGGCGCTTACTATGTGAGCGAGGATGCAGGCGACCTTGCAAATCTGAAGGTTGTTCGTCCTGACGCTGGCACCGATGCTGGTGAAGATGTCGGCAAGCACCCGATGATTATCGAGGGCGATGATGCCAACTTCAATATCACCCGCGTAAACAACACCTTTGAAATCACTCCTGCTACGCTGAATGTTACTCTGGCTCCCCAGAGCAAGATTTACGGCGATGAGAACCCTGTTCTCTCCGGCGACGACCTGATTTTCGATGGATTCGTTGTGAAACCCGTCAAGGGCAACACCACTCCTGATGATGCTGGTGTCCTGAGCATTGCAAACCTGACCTTCAACTTCACAGATGCTGAGGGAGCTCCCGCAACGGTAGCTTCTCACGCTGGTACCGGCAAGGTCGTTCCTGCAAATGTTGAGAATGCCGCAGCAAACAACTACACCTTTGTTTACGCTCCCGTTGATTTTGTTATCGACAAGCGTCCCATCACTGTCACCGCTAAGCCCCAGACTTCTATCTATGGCGACGATGTTGCTGTTGAAGATTGGTCTGATTACGGCACCGTGAACGTTCTGGAATACACTGGTGACACTGCCAAGGCAGCTCTGGTCAATGGTGATATTCTGGAAGGCACGAACCTGTGCCTCGTCACTTCTGCAAGCCATGTCGGAGGCTATGACATTGTTCCTTCCTTCTCCGGTCTGGCTCACCGCGTCGGTCAAGCTTCTTATCAGGATTATCTGGTAACTGCTATGAACGGCACTTACACGGTCACTCAGCGTCCTCTGACTTGGACCATCGGCACTGTTGGTTCTGTCTACGGCAATGAAATGGCTGAACTGAGCAATACTCTTACCTATACTGGCGATGCCGATAAGAAGACCATCGTAAATGGCGATGACCTGAAAGCTATTATCAGCATCACTCAGAAGGATGTTGAGAACGCGGTTGCCGAAAAGATTTCCATGAAGTCTGCTGATGGTGCTGCTTCTCTGGTTGCGGAGAGCGTGCCCGAATCTGTCAAGAATTACGGTGCATACGACATGGTCGGTTCTTACGACAATGACGATTACCTGATTACGATTGTCAATGGCGTCTACACCATTGGCGAGCGTCTGGTAGAAGTCACTGTCACTGAGCCCAAGGATATCGTCTATGGCGATACCACTAACCCCGATTTCACCGTTAATGCTGTTGCCACCAATGGCGACGGTACACACGGTGCAGCTGTTAAACCTGATTCTCTGGGCCTGAAGATGGCAATTGTTTATACTCCTTTCGAGAACGACAAGACCACCGACAATGCACAGACTGCTCCCTTGACCGCTGATGCAAAGGCGACTCTGACTCCTGACATCGCCAGCGGCGATGACGGCGTGGAGAGCGACAGCCAGTTCAAGACTGAGAATGTCAAGAACGCTGGTACTTACACCTACACCGTTACCTCTGATTACGATGCTGCTGTTGAGCAGAATTACGCAGTAACAATCAATGTCGTCGATGCCGATAAGAACGAAGCCGATGGTCAGTTCGTTATCGCTCGTAAAGACCTGACGGTTACTCTCGACCCGAACCCCGTCGTCAAGCTGTATGGCACTAAGACGGAGGTTCCCGAAATCAAGACCAGTGGTTACGCTTTCGACGAGACTGCTGAAACCGTTAAGCTGCCTTCCTTCGAACTCATTGTTGCTTCCAGCATCGATGGTATCTTCGGTAATGTTGGTTTGACGAAGGACGCTTTCAAGTATGTTGGCGGCGCTTACGACAACTACAATTACCTGCCTACCACCGGAGACCTCGAAGTTCAGCGTCTGCATCTTGCCGATGTAGAGCCCGCAACTATCGTTGGTACTGTGGCTGACGAAAAGACCGGTAAGCCTGTTGAGGTTACCAAGAAGACGACTGATGACCTGAGTGGCCTGTACTTCAACTCTAAGGTTGAAGTTATCGCTCCTAAGGGCTACGCAATCGGAACCAGCGATTCCCTGACCGATGCTGAGTGGGCCGAGAAGATGGTCATTTCCGCTAATAGTGAGAAGGTTACTTCTACCTATTACCTGATTGACCTGAAGACCGGTGCCATTACCGAGATGGGAACTATCACCACATCTGTTGATACCGAAGCTCCTGTCGTTGCTTCTGCTTTCGCTGCCGATAAGGTTGATTCCACCAATAAGACCGATTTGCTGAACGAGAAGTTCGTCAAGTTCGAGAGCACCATCAATGTGTTCATTACTGGTGAAGAGACCGGCAAGGCACCTGAGAAGGAAGACGACAAGAAGGACGATACCGACGATACCGATAAGAAGGAAGATTCCGACAAGAAGGATGAAACCGAATCCGGTACCGAGGAGAAAGTTCCCAGCGAGTCCGAGAAGACCGAAACAACCGATGACAAGACCGAAGCCACTACGCTTCGTATTGCTCATGGTAAGCCCGCTCTCTTCACAACCGGCGACGAGACCGGTGATGAAAACGGTAACGATGTCGTTGCTACTCCCGACGAAAACGGTGGCAAGGATGATACCGAAGACCCCGACTTCGTGCCTGTTGTAAAGGTCAAGGATTCCGTTCCTGCTATCTCCGCTCTGGATGGCGAGTACAACTCCGGTGTCGCTAAGATTCAGTATTACAAGGTCAATGGTTCTGCTATTGCCAAGAGTGCTAAGGGCGATTACACCTTCGACGAAACCAAGTTCGAGACTGTCGATGTCACAAGCATTGATAAGGACAACGGTTACGTTACCTTCAAGCTGAGCCCCGATTGGACTGGTTACATTGTGACCCGTACAGTCGATAAGGCAGGCAACTACGGTGATGTTCGGGTAGCAAGTGTTAAGCTGGAGAATCCTCCGGAAGAAAGCAGACCGACTCCGACTCCTGTAGTCAAGAATGAACCCGCTCCCACTCCGGCACCTGTTGTAGTTAACTACAAGACTGGCGTTGGTTTTGGCGCAGACATCATCGTTCCTGTTATCGTTGTTGTTGCTCTGATTGGCGTTGGCGCATTTGTCATCGTCAAGAAGAAGAAGGGCGATAGCGAAGAAAAAACTGCTGAAAAGACCGAGGATAAAACCGAGGAAAAGAAGCAGTAACCAACTGAAATAATCTCTACTCCGCGTAAGAGATAACATATAGCGCTCCGCAGGTAAATCTGTGGGGCGCTATTCTTTGTTGACTATTTACGCTTTTGGTGGTATAATATAGGCATAGTGCATGAAGCTTGTTTATGCACATCAAACAAACACACATGAAAAAGGAGAAGTTACTCATGCAGAAGGTTAACAAGAGTTCTGTAAAGAAGGGTGCTGCGCTGTGTCTCGCTATGGCAATGGCCTGCACTGCATTTGTTGGTTGTGGCAAGAAGGATGATGCTGCCAGTGCAAGCGGCGCGACCAGTGAGTCCGCAGTTGAGGTTCTGGATAACAGCAAGCTGACTGAGATGCCCGATGGTGTTTCTCTGAGCGAGGACCAGATGAAGACCACCATGAACGCTTATGCCGCTTATATGACCGAGGCTCTGGCAAGCGATGGCTATACCGTCACCGTTCGCTATGACGAGGATGGCAGCGTTCATTTCGACGGTACCAAGACCGTTGATGACGGTTCTACTGTTGAGGTTCCTGACCTGTCCAAGTTCGACAATCTGAGCGCCGCGTTCGCATATCTGTACAACTGTGGTCAGGCTGATGCCGATGGCAATCTGCTGGTGGCTACCTCCGTGCCTGCTGAGGAAGCGGCTACATCCGAGGCTGAGAGCACTGCTGAATCCGAAGCTGCTGACAGTGAGGCTTCCGACAGCGAGGCTGAAAGCGCCGAGACTGATGGCGATGCCGCCGAATCCACTGAGGAGGCTTCCTCTGAGGATACTGCCGAAGCCGATTCTGCTGCTGAGTCCGAGGCCCCTGCTGACGAAACTGCAGTAGGCTAAAAGACGCCTTGTGAGGCTGGCACATAAACTCGATTATTTTCTCAAAGTGCGATGCAGGATGTATAGACCTGCGGTTGGCGAGCAACGATAAAACCAGTCATCAGGGAAGCAGAACAGGGTTTAGGCGCTGAATGTGGACCTCAAATCTTCAGATAGCCGCTCAGAAATGGGCGGCTATCTTTTTTGTATTATACAAGTTGACCCTTAAGGCAAAATGTGGTATAATATAGAAAAGAGGAGGAATGAAAATGCCGATTATTCTTTATTTAGGATTGACTTTACATCTTTGTACGAAGGGGCTTGGCTTCTTACACTTCATTGCTAATCTGCTGACTACCGTAACACTTCTTTTTATTTTTGTTTGTGTTATGAAAATGTCCTATAAGGCATATAAGAAGGGAGCTTCTCCGCTCATTTTCGCCTATGGTACCTATGGCGTGTATCCGCTGGTATACGGTGTAGGCTCTATCATTCAGTGTGTTCCGTCTTGGCTTTGGGTGTGGTATTTTATGAACCATGTCGAGTTGGGAACTGGATTTACAATGTTCCAGTTCGATTCCATTGCTTACACTCTTGCATTGTCTGCTTATTGCTGGTTCTTCTACAAGAAACTGGCAAAAGCGTTTGATAAGGATGAAGCATTTGCCAAGAAGCTGTTTTTTGCCTATCCGTTAGCATTAAAGGAACTTGCGTTTGGCGATAGTGAATATGTACTCAAATGTCGTTGTGAGCCCACACCTAAGTACATTCCGAAAGAGGAACGAGTAAACACGACTGTCAACGAAGACGTCGATGAAGATTGATATGTGATGGGGATGCCGAGCGGTGATAAGCCGCTCGGCTTTTTTCTTTGCTATTTGCTGCAAAGTAGATACAATAAAAGGAGAATTCGAAAGGAGGCGGCGTACAGGCAGACAAGCTGCTAAGACGCCAAAAAAAGCTATGAAGAATATAATGAGAGTGCTTGCTTTTGTAAGTGCGCTGCTTTGCGTAGGATGCATTTCTACACAAGCGTTGACTTCTCTTGGTGATATTGATATTGATATCACTCGTGAGTTCAATTACAAGGACCAAGAAGAAGCCGATGCCAATCCTCTTCCGAAGGAAATTGAGGAGAACGGTAATACCTATGTCCTCGACGAAAACAGCGTAGATTATCAGCAAAGGGAACTCAATACCAAGTATCAAGAAACCGTAGAATATACGGATTTGACTGTAAAAGAAGTTCCTCAGACCTATACTGTAACGCTGGGCGGAGAACAGTATGAATTGCCGCTCGAAGATGTTCAGTACACGGAAGAACAAGCCGATATTCCCACAGAAATGACAGTGGAGTACAAGGGCGAAGACAAGAAACCGAACGCCCCGCAAAACAAGACCTTCACTCTTGATGATGGTACGGAAGTTGAAGGCGTTCTGAAAGAGGTCAATGAAGTCGAGGACACCGATACATGGGTCGATTTCACGATTGATGGACAAGTCGTAATTCCGGAAGGTGCCACCGCATATGTCTATCTCGGAAAAATCCACACATACAATCCCGCCACACCGCTTTGGGATGGTTATAAGAGCGATTTGATGTCTGCCATCGGTCTGAACAGTGATTCCTATAAAATCACAGGCGGTAAGTGGACAAGCGACCCAGTAGCAAGGGCAGAAGGCGGATTCTACCGCACACTGTCTTTCTACGGTCAAAAGAATACCGGCAAGAGCTATGTAGCTGTATATGAAACTGCTGCACCTATCGAAATCAAGTATGTAGCCAGCGCAACCTATTCCATGTCGCTGCTCAGCATCGGTCTTGATGAATCGTTCGGTAACGCTTCTGAACTTACGATTTGCGCGATTGCACACTATGTATTGGAGCAGGTAGCTAACGCCAATTTCATTGTAGGCGCTGTATATCGAAACAGACTCATCATGCCCATCATGGCAGTAATCTTCGGAATTTCCGCAGGCGCATGCGGTTTTGTTGGGTTCTCTAAGGATAGTCGCAAAGAAGAAGATAGCGAAGACAGCGAAGAAACCTAACAACACAGAAAAGCAGAAGGCGAGCGAGAAGTATCTTGCTCGTCTTTTTAATTGATTCTTTTGCTTATTTGTGGTATAATATAATATATCAATTGGAAAGACAGGGGGAATTCCATTTATGACATCGAACAGCAATACTGGAAGTGCGAGCGAGCACGACATTTTTAGAACCTGTTATCAATGCCCACATCGCAAAGCTGGATGTCATTCCGTATGCGAAGGCTATTCGGCTCGTGTTGCCAAACAACAGGAGATATATAAAATGCGTTTGGCACAATGTGATGAATATGCATTCAAGAAAGAGGTCGCCAGCAAAGTGTCAAAATATTGCAAATCCCATTGCAGATAAGAAAAGGAGTATACCATGTTTTTAGGAATCATCATTGTCGTATTGTTTGTTTTGTTCGCATTCACATGCTACAAAAAAGCGCCTCCCACAGCAGCCATCGTTGTGACTGGATTTGGCTTGAAAAAGCCCAAGGTCGTTTGCGGAAAGGGTACATTCGTCATCCCTGTGCTGCAGCGTGCAGATAAGCTGAATATGCGTCTTCTGAAAATTGATGTCAAAACCCCTGAGACGGGTGTCAAGACAAAAGAAGGTGTATCGCTCTGGATTGATTCTGTTGTAACGATTCAGGTATACAGCGATAATTCTACTGTTCTCGACTCTGAGGTTCAGGCATCTGGTGCAAAGGATGTCAAGGAATATATTACGGGTCGTCAGCAGTCGGCTATTTCGAACTTCCTTGGCATGGACGAAAAAGGCATCAATGACAAAGTAAATGATGTCTTGCAAGGCAACCTGCGCGAAATCGTTTCGGATATGACGGTTGACCAGATTCTCACAAATCGTAAACAAATGGCACTGTCTGTAATCGAAAATGCCCGTCCTGACCTTGCAAAAATGGGTCTTGAAGTTGTGACCTTCAATGTGCAGGATGTAAAAGACGCCGTCGATGCGCAAGGTCACAATCACGGTGTCATTGAGGCTATTGGTATTGAGCAGGAAGAAGCCGTCAAGAAACGTGCAGAGATTGCTCGTGCCGAAGCCGCTCGTGATATTGCTCGCGCAAAGGCTGACGCTGAAATGGCAGCCAATGAAAAGGAAGTTGAAGCCCAGACTGCTATTGCACAGCGCAACAATGAATTGCAGCTGGCAAAGGCCAAATTGAAGGCCGAGGCTGACAAGGCTGCTGCTGATGCCAACGCTGCAGGACAGATTCAGACAAATCTTCGCGCCAAGGAAATCAAAGAAGCCGAAGCTGATGCGGAAATCGCAAAGCAGAAAAAGATGGTCGACCTTGCTGCACAGGAAGCCGAGGTTCAGCAGAGAAAACTGGATGCAGAGGTTCGCAAAGCTGCGGATGCCGAATTGTATAAACGCCAAAAAGAAGCAGAAGCAAAAAAATACGAAGCCGAACGCGCTGCTGAGGCTCAGAAATTTGCAAAGCAGCAGGAAGCCGAAGGTATTGCCCTTGTAGGTAAGGCAGAAGCTGAGGCTATCCGTCAGAAGGGTATTGCTGAAGCCGAAGCTATGAAGCAAAAGGCGGAGGCTTACAAGCAGTACAACGATGCCGCTGTCGCTGAAATGCTTATCAAGGTCCTGCCTGATATTGCTAAGAATGTGGCTCAGCCCTTGTCCGCAATCGATAAGGTATCTATCATTGGCGGCGATGCATCTGGCGTTTCCGGCGTGTCTGGGAATGTTCCCGTGCTGATGGCACAGACCATGCAGACTGTCAAGGAAGCTACCGGTATCGATATGGCCGATATCGTTCGTGCGAACAGTATCAATGCTAAGACCGACCGCAATATCAACATTCACGGTTTGCCTGCAATCGAGAAGGCTGATGACAATGCGCACATCGAACCTGACGAAAACGCAAGCGATATAAAATAATTTGCTCAAAAAAATATAACTTCAGCCGTCGTAAATGCGAAAACTAACATTTGCGACGGTTTTTGTCGTTGACTACCTTGTTTTAATGTGGTATAATATAGATATGTTCAAGATGAACAGGGAATATCGGTGATATTTCTATGGTGGAACAGCGCAGAAGAACATCTGTGCGATTTTTTGCGCAGTTTTTTGATGTTGACTATATTAGAATAAATAGGCAATATCATACGAATTAACAAGCAAATACGGGGGACAGATTCAATGGTAGAAAAACGTTATGTAGCAAAGAAAAGAATTCCGGAGTATTGCCCTTTCGGGTCAGTTATGTCCCTGAAAGTAGAAAGTGAAAACGATGCGCCTGCATGTTTTGGTCGTGTCGTTGGCTATCAGTACGAGGGTTCTGACGAAGTCGTTTCAACGATTGAGGGCGACAATCTGAAAGCCAAGGGCGAGAGAATTATTGACCGTCTTATGTACGACGGCTATCTCGTCAAACATCAGACTGTCAAGAAGATTGACAATCTCGGCACCGTCAACGTTACACAGTACGGAATCATGTACGAGGCGGAGAGTGCGGCGCAGCACAAGGGAACTCCTACGCACGGAATTCCGTCACCGACAGCAGGGCAGTTCATCTGTACCTTTGAACTTCTGATGGTTACGGAAATCAACGGAGAGCTTTACGAGCGGTACATCACCATCCGTAAGAAAACGCCTCCGGTATTCCGGTTCACTACAACCGATTTCTTCTGCAACATGGGTAGTTATATTACCACGATGCTGTGCAGAGGAGAGAGCGGATTCAAAATGCTGGATACCGATGACAATCCGAATCGCTGCTCTGCTCAGTTCTATGATACCTTTGGCGAGAAGAAGAACATCATCTTCAATAGCACCAAAGACCTGCTTGCTACCATTGTTTCTGTAAGGCTTGTTGATGTAAAGCCATTCGAGGTTGCTGAAAGCAGCATCGCAGGATAAACAGAAACGGTGGTAGACCATGAGCAAAAAGAAATTCTACGTACTTCAAAGCGACGCAGATACTCTCCCCGCAGAGATGAAGGGAATTTATACAGGAGATGAGTTCCCTGAATATAAGGGTGCAGAAACAATCACCTTTAACAACAAGACTTACATCAACGGATTGGATTATCAAACCGTTAAGTCCGGAAAACATGTCCGAATCGAAGAATGCCCTATTTGTAATAGGCTTTCTATCATATATGCGCGGGGTGTATGCAAAGCCTGTGCGCAGCGAACATTGTACAGGCACAGAAGAGATAAGACCGGCGATGTCATGACAGAACGGAATATCCGCGAAGCAAACATTGCCTTCCGTAAGGGTTGGCCCGTGAATATCATTTGCGGGCTGGACGGGGTCAGGTATAACATCGACGATTATCCTTATTCGAAAAAAGAAGAAGCGAGAATTGTCGATGCTATTCTTGCAATCAGAGATACGACTGTTACAGATTATCTCTTGAAGCATTACAAAGACGGCATCAAGTATTCTGATATGGCTTATGCCGAAAACAAAAGTAAGCAGAATGCACATGGCTTTGGCAGAAGACGCCTTGCATATGTGCGGAACATTCTCAGAACCAAGGGGCTTTTAAAAGGCCCAAAGACCACGAAATAAACATCATCAATCGTAAGGGGAAGATTGCCATGAACAGCGTAGAAACGAAAACAACGGATAAGACTTATGCAGTCAAGAATACTCACAAACAGGAATGGGAGACGCCTCAGGGGCTTTTCGATGACCTGAACAAGGAATACGGTTTCACTCTGGATGCGGCTGCATCGGACAAAAATCATAAATGCAAGAAATATTACACGGAGCGTGTCGATGGTCTCTTGCAGGACTGGAAAGGTGAAACAGTATTTTGCAATCCCCCGACAGGGCATAAGTCCTTTAAGTTGTGGGTGCGCAAGGCGTACGAGGAGTCAAGGAAAAAGAATACCACGGTCGTCATGCTTTTACCCGTTTCTACGGACTCTGACTGGTTCCAGAGATACATTTATGGACAGCAGGGAGTAAGGGTAAAGTTTCTGCCTGCCAGAATTAAGATGACGAACCCTTATCTGTTCATTGATTCTGAGAATCGGAAAGAGACTATCGGCAGTCGTCGTCCTTCTATGATTGTTGAGTTCACAAACAAAAAGCGTAAGTTCTCGATTATTTAAGCGAGGCAAACAGGCCATACCGCCATTTCTTATAGGAAATAGAGCGCATGGCCTTTTTGCCGTATTTAGAGTGAGGGTTAAATCATGTACGGAAAATTTGGCTGTGGCGTAACGCATGAACAGGCTGTAGAGGAATTCAACGGAGGAAAAACGGTCGTTCAGATTGCCAGAAAGTATGGTATCACAACAAAGGAAGTAAAGACCATTCTTCGGGAAGGCGAAATCGAAAAGAAGAAAGAAGAGAAGAAAACCGTCAAAGCCCAACGCGGTGTTATTTGCAGTCGAGCGCATTGCGAGTGGGGCAATAACACATACGGTGTCTGTTGCCTTCCTTGTTGTATGAAAAACAAAGTTCATCGAACTTAAACTGCCGGTGAAGGAGTTGATAACTTGGTTACACAGAATGTGATTAACGGCTTTGTGATTCCTGATGATATTGCTGAAATCAGGGATTTCCCGCGAGAATTTAAAATCAGCACCGTTGATTTTGTGTATCAGCGGATTGCTTTTCTAATCGAGTGCTTCCCTTTGAGGAAGGAAATCATTGAACTGGCTCAGTCAGACAACGATTGCCAGAAGATGAAAAGGAAAATCCTTAAAGGCGAAAATGACCTTACCATCATTCTTGCAGGGAATGATGGATTGACAGATACGGCACTTGACATCCTTTCGTATCTGGTCATCAAAGCCGATAAGACGAATCCCACGCTGTACCAGATTGTAAAGAAAATCGACGGCGAATCGGATAAGCTATTCGAAAAGATGTTCCACGAGAATGATTTGAGTAAGAGAACCATTACGCGTGGATTTAAGGCTGCATTGGACATTTTTCAGGCAGCATCCGTGAAGGACGGAGACAGTATCAGGAAAATCGTCAAAGATTTTGATAACTCCTTCTCTGACAGCGGCACGGAAGCGATGATGGCCTTTGTGAAAGAAGCAGTGTCCGATATCTGGGATGTCGCCACACTCGGCGATATGATTTATGCGCTGCGATACGACAGTGACTGTAACAGCTGGGATATGCCGGAAATGGCGGATTTCTTTACGCAAGCCGTCAAGAATGGCGTTGCTCCAGCGCCTCCGTTAAATATGTCCAGTCGTCCACGTATCGATATGTGTATGAGTTCTTTTCGGATTTCTACCAGTATTGGTGTCAATCATCATTCGCTTTATAAGTTCCCCATCACGGAGAAAATGAAAGAGCGAATTTGCGCAATTATGGCAATGAGCTGCACAGTAGACCCGAGAAAGATGGTACATAGAGCGTCTATCGACAGAGGAATTCGTGATGCTTATATTGCTCTTGTCTGGCAATATGTTGTTTCTTCTTTTGGAGAAAAGCAGCAAAAGAATGCGATTCTCGAAAAGAGCACTACAATCTATAACCAGAGAAAGCTGAGAAAACGCGAACTCGAAAACAAAAAATACGAGGAGCAGCTAAAGCAAAAAGCTTCCGAAGTCAAAAAAGAAGTGGCTGAGGCAAGTACAAACGCCAAACTGGAAAAGGTCAAGAAAGAACTTTACGATTTCAAGGCCACATCCATGAAACGAGAAACGGCTTTGCGCAAAAAGAACGATGATGCCGAGAGTAGAATCCATGAACTGGAAAAGCTGTTGGCGAACGCAGAGCGAAAGCTCATTCAGCTTCGGCCAGAAACTTCCGAGTTTGATGACTTTGATGATTCCGATGCAGGTATCTGTGAACAGGAAACAGAAGTCATTGACTATCATAAAGAGCTGAATCAGATGGCAAAGAACAAGAAAATTGTTTTCTGCGGTGGACAGCAGAACTTTGTCAACATGCTTCGTAATGCACAGCCGGACATCTCGTATGTTGACCAGTGTAATCTGGCTACTTGCGATGCGCTTATCGCAAACAGTGACATTGTTATTTTTCGTGTTACACAGATGAGCCATTCTTTGTACGGAAAGGCGAAGCAGATTTGTAAGGCTCGTGGTATTCGATTCGAGCATCTGCCCAATGTTACATCTATTCCTCTTACAGAGGAGTTAATCTATACACTCATCACGAAAAAGGAGGCAACCGGTAATGAGTAAGGAGTCTTATATCGCCGAGTCTGAGGCGTTGAATAAGCTGTTCAACAATATGACCTGTCTCTTATACACATCTGACGCT
>OJRH01000126.1_pt1 | contig 42378 bp, 36 predicted proteins | sample 1599131 | NCBI WGS metagenome assembly OJRH01 (sample SAMN03922527, study PRJEB24848) | human gut metagenome | isolation source: stool sample | host: Homo sapiens | place: Germany | collected 2010-05
GACCTGCAAGAGCGACTTGACAACATAAGCAATGCACCTCAGAAGAAGATTGTTACCCATCGTTTCGAGCCAACTTCAAAGTGTGTTCTTCTTTTCATTGGTGGCTTGGCTCTATCTCTTGTTATCTCCATTTGGGGCAATCTCACCCAATGGCGAGAGCATCAAGATTGGGAAGAGGCAGACTTGAAGTATCGAGCATTGCGAATGGTATTGCCATCTGACGACCCGAATATTCGCTACATAGAAAAGCATTTCTCTGTGCAACGTGATGAAAATGTTATTGACGATGTTCGAAATCGAGTGGCTCTTTATGAGGATTCTATCCTTCGTCACTATGAAATGGTAAAAATGGGTACATATAAAGACAGCGTTGTTTATAAAAACCTACGAGGATTTCACTAAGTAACATGTAAAAAATATCTTGTGCAATTTTTATCGTACACTCTTAGGAATAGCACACTACTATCGTTAATTTTCTGCGCAAGTTATTTTTTGAACATTACTAAAATAAAGATTAAATTGAAATAGCTACCTACAATTTATAATAGAAATAGGCAATAGCATTCTCTATGCCTATTTCTAGAAAAACACCTTTTATATGCATGTTTATTAATCTTTAACATAAAAAATATGTGATAACTCTGAAAAAATACTTATATTTGCATTATGAAATAGTCTTTAAGTAATAGTTGTTCATTTTTTAAAAGATTGCAACATATAGGAAAAAGACTTTAGTAAAATAATAGGCATTAATTTGTTTGTTAATAACAATAGCATTATGAATAAAAAAATTGTATTGAATTGGCTTCCTCCTGCTAGTACAGACATGCCTTCACCGGCCATGACTGTACTGAAAGGTGCATTACAAAAAGCTGGCTTTAATTGTAAAATCTTATATTGGAATATTCTCTTTGAGGATATTATAAGATTTTATTTGCGAGAGTCTTCAATGGACAAAATATCAGAAGTTGATTATTTAGGGGTATTTTATGCCTACATCGCAATAGAGAAAAATGACAAGGATGCTTTGTTAAAACAAGAGATTATTTTAAAATCATTAAATCCACACTATTTTAGTTCTTCTTTTGATTTTAAAAAGCATATAAGGGATGCTGTGTCATTATTGAAAAATCGTATTAAGGAAGTCTTAAGCTCTGAGTTACAAGAGACTCCTTTTATGATGGGATTTTCTATGAATCTTTTTCAATGGATTCCTGCTTCAATTTTAGCAAAAGAAATAAAGATTCTTTACCCAAACTGTAAGATTGCTATTGGAGGAATTGGTAATCCAAATCTGGCAAAAGCTTTTCTCCAAAATTTTCCTCAATTTGATTTTGCATTATGGGGAGAAGGAGAAATTAGTCTTGTGAAATTGGCATTTAATTTGGATAATCCTGCGATTGTTCCTCATATGGCATATCGTGTAAAAAATAACAATATCGAATTGTCACTTCAACGTATTGAGAGTTATCCTTCACTAAATGACTGCTTCAATAGTGATTTCGATGATTATTTCAATGTATATAAGGGAACGAAGGATAAAATAAATTTAACAATTGAAAGCAGTCGTGGATGTCATTGGAATAGATGCAAATTTTGTTTCTTGAATCAAGGTTATCGTTATCGAGTAAAATCGCCAGAAGATATCATAAGCGAAATTCGTTTTTTGATATCCAAATATAATGTGTTCAATTTTTCATTTCTTGATAATGATGTTATTGGCAATGATTATTCTCGTTTTCATAACCTATTAACCTTGTTATCTGGTTTAAAGCAAGATTATCCTAATTTTAAGATTAATTTGGCAGAAATTATTACAAGAGGTATTTCCAAGACGGAAGTAAAAGAAATGGCCTTGGCTGGTTTCGTTTATGTTCAAATAGGATACGAATCCGTCAGTGACAATATACTTGTAAAGATTAACAAGAAAAATAGTTTTGCTAGCAATCTTTTGTTCATTAAATGGGCAATTGAGTATGACATTAACGTAGTAGGATTAAATGTACTAAGAGGTTTATTAGACGAAACAGATGCAGATATACTAGAAAGTATTGATAATCTGTATTTTATGAGGTTTTATAAAAGTGTAGGCAACATCAAGCATAATGTGTCTATGCTAGCTGTTAATGAAATGTCACGCTATTATAAGGAAATATGTTCAAACGGAAAGACGAACGAAATGTATTATGACCCTGTAATGGAACGACTACCTAAGGGGTATGTTCGTCATGACGATGAATTTAAAATCTATCAATTGGTAAGGAAATATCAAAATCCACTTTGGAATAATTTTGTTGCAACAGACCATTTTTTTGATGTGCATACCTTCTCATACAAGTTGATTGTGTTATCAAATAATACAATAATTTATCAAGAGAGACGAGATAACATAGAGGTTAATACTTTATCTTTTGAAAGGAACGGTATTCATTGGAAAATATTGATGTTTTGTAATGAAAAAGTTCGGTCAATAACAGAAATTTTAGAACATTTTAAAGCAACTTCGGAAACAGATATTAAAGATACAATAACTGCCCTATATAGTCAAGGGCTTCTTTATTATAGCATTTTCAGAGAAGAATGCGTAAGCATAATAAATACGAATAAAATAATTTAGGTATGAAAGAAATTAAGAAAATTTCGGTGCAGGAGTTGGATATTCTTGCCCAAGAAGCTGCTTCACTTAAAGGTGGACAGACCGTTAAGCCATTCACCAATGATGTCCAAACTAATAAGCATAGTATTGTTGCTCCTGCACCTTACAAAGGGGAACCCGGGGTACACGGTTCTTTCTATATTTAAAAAAGGTATAAGAATGGTTAAACAAAACGACAAGAATAGTCTCGGCCATTTTGCATATTAAACTCACTGCAGTTTAAAGTTATGACAGGGCTATTCTTGTATCTATTTAAATGGTAATATGAGACATCTTCGTTTGTTATTTCTTTTAATATTAGTTTTTGTTGGTATCAAAATGTGTGCAAGTAACAACTGTGATACAATACCAACTCAACAACTTAATGAGATTATCATCAAAAGCAATAAGCCTCATATAAAAGATGAAAATGGCATTTTAGTTGTGAACTTAACTGAAATTGTCAAAGATAAACCTGTAAGCAATATATTGGAGGCTCTTGGATATATGCCTGGTGTCACAAATAATAATGGCATGATTTGGCTGACAGGAGCGTCTAATGTCACAATTATTGTTAACGGAGAATTGACAAATATGCCATTGCAAAATCTTTATCAGTTGCTCTATACAACACCTGTTGACCGTTTAAAGAATGTTGAAATTATGTATTCTGCTCCTGCAAAGTATCATGTCAATGGAGCAGTTATTAATGTTGTTTTAAATTCACCAAAGCCACTTGATGGATTACAAGGGCAACTTCGCACAGGTTATAATCAGGCTCATTATTGTTCTTATGGTGGAGCTTTGTCTGCTACATATGCCATTAAGGATTGGACATTTGACCTTAATTATGGTCTGTCAAGAACTAAATCTTGGGGACACGAACATACATTTTCTAACCATCTACTTAACGGAACATATACAATGATAGAAGATGATATGCACCGAATTGGAAATAACTGGGCGAATACTATATACACATCAATGGGGTGGAAATCATTAAAATTGACCTATAATGGGCAAATTGTATCTGATTCAAAAATAAGAAGTTTATATGTAGGCTCCCTTGGTCGCTTTAACAATAACTACAATTTTGAGTCACCAATAAATTATCACAACATAGCATTAAGATACGAAACTCCTATTGGTATGACAGTCGGAGGTGATTATACCTATTATAATGAAAATAGGGAACAATTCCTTTCTCAAAATTTTACAGACTTGTTAAATTCGACAAATAGTCAGATTATTAATCGCTTTCATCTTTATGTGGACCAAGAGCATCTGTTGAAAAAATGGAAACTAAATTATGGCGTTGAATACCAGCGCTCAATTGACCATAGTTTACAGGTATATCAATCTGTAGAAATGGGTAAATTCAAGAACACACTAAATGAAGATGTAGTCAGTGTATATGTTGGCACGGAGCGTTCTTTTGATTGGGGACTGTCATTCAATATTTCGAGCAAAGGTGAATTTTGCCACAATAATTATCAGAACAACTGGAGCTTTATTCCGCAACTTGGTGTTACATATCACAAGAATCCCAAAAGTATATTCCAAGTCAATCTTAGTTCACAACGTATATATCCATTATATTGGGAACTTCATGGTGGAACAAATTATATAAACAATTATATTGTGTCCATAGGAAATACATCTCTCCTGCCATATGTCAACTATTCTACACAGTTTAATTACATTTTTAAACAGAAATATGTAGCTACGCTGTATTTCCAATATGATGACAAAGCAACAGTTTGGTTGCCATACCAGTCTCCGAATACGCAGAATCTAATCTACCAGACTATAAATATGAATTACAAACGTTTGGTAGGTATCAATCTACACTGCCCATTCAATATTGGGGATGTTTGGAATGTAACAACCACTGCCAATTTTTTTAATCAGAGAGAAAAAGCAAGCCATTTCCATGATATAAGTTTCGATAACGATAAATGGATTTTCTATGGCAAGTTTAATAGTTCTTTAAAATTTAGCAAAAATAGTCCCATTTCATTGAGCGTAGATTTTTCATACATATCACCTTCATTACAAGGGATTGCAAACATGTCAAGTATGTGGAAGGCTGATGCGGGAGCTAAATGGCTATTCGGTAGAAAGCTTTGCTGTGAACTTGATTTGAAAGTCGATGATATATTTAATCAGTGGTCACCAACAATGACCATCAACGACAAAGGGCAAGATTACAAAATGAAGGTATTTGATATGACTAGTAATCTTAAGCTGACTTTTATTTGGCGTTTCAATGGCTTTAAGCCTAAGGATTATAGCATTGACACATCACGCTTTGGAACGGGCAAATAGAATATTTTTCACTTGTAAATCGTTTAATTATGAGATATATAGAAATTATTTTTACTTTTTTTGTAGCAATTAGTTGTCATGCACAGTCGGAAGATAGAAAAATCATTTTGATGCGAGAGAATAATATTCCTACTCAAGAATTCCATAATGAACAGATAGATAGTCTCTATAACAATTATAGTATTAATACCTATAGTCCAAAGTTGTGGTCCATAGCCCCAATTCATCCATTAGTATTATTATCTTATTGTAGAATCCCTATATATAGTAGTTCGTCTGCCGAACAGGGAATAATATATCAAGGTCATGACATGACATTGTCAGGGATGGTTGCAGTTACTGCATATCCTGGTATGATGAATAAAGAAGAGGGGATGTTAGGATTTTCTTTCAGAAAAGAAAAACTACATTTTCAAGTATCTGGTATAGTAAACAAATATGGTTATTATAACAGTTTGCTTAGACAGTTAGGTATCTTCGGGCAATTAACTTATCAACTTTCGTCTCCGTTTTCATTTACAGCATTTGCATATTACTATGGTAATAATGTTATGCCATTAATGCCAAATGGGGATTTTATGACACCCTCTATGCTTGGCTATTATGAAGTTTCTAGGTTTGGCGGTTATATTAACTATAACCCATCAGAGCATTTTGGAATACAGATGGGAGGACAAGTCGTTGAACGAATGGGACCCAAAAACCATTATGAAATGGAACCAATTGTTACGCCATACATAAATGTAGGACATGGAAAGAAGAAAATAGGAATAGGACTACCTGTGGGACAAATAATATATGGCATATTTGGAAAGTAAGATTCTAACCAATTGAGGTTGTCAGATAGTGTCTTATAGGATAAATGTTTCCAATGAACATCTAGCCGAATAAGAAAAGCTGCATTTATAAATGTTACCTTGTATCATATATTGAGAAATGAGTCTTCTGTTTTATAAGCAACATGACTCCATGCAATGTGGCGTAGCTTGCTTGCAAATGATATGTAAATATTTAGGCAGAGAGTATACGGTGGACTCTCTGTCGAAGCTTTGTTTTGCCACAACTGAAGGGGTTTCTCTGCTAGGTATCAATGAGGCTGCAAATACTCTTGGGCTGCATACTGTATGTGCGAGAGCAACTACTGATATGCTAAGTAATGAACCACTACCATGCATCCTTTATTGGAATCAAAATCATTTCGTTGTCCTATATAAGGTTAAAAGGAAAAAGAAATTCTATGTGGCTGACCCTGGAAAAGGATTGGTAACTTATAGCTTAAATGAGTTCAAGCAACATTGGATAAGCACCAGTTCCAATGGTGAAGACAAGGGCATTGCTATGTTTCTGGAAACAACTCCTGCATTCTTTACCTATAATATGGAGTGCGAAGAGAATGTCAAAGAAAAAAGATCTTTTCGGTTTCTCTTTGGGTATGTGAAGAAATACCGCAAGTATTTCGGACAAATCATCTTGGGATTAGTGATTGGAAGCCTTTTGCTACTTGTTTTGCCTTTCCTTACCCAATCTATAGTTGATGTTGGCATCAAGAATCAAAACATAGGGTTTGTTTGGCTTATCCTGTTGGGGCAGTTGATTCTCACTATCAGCCGAACGGCTATCGACTTTATCCGTAGGTGGTTGCTGCTTCACATTTCGCTGCGCATCAACATTTCGCTAGTGAGCAACTTCTTCATTAAGCTTTTGAAATTGCCAATGTCTTTCTTTGATACGAAACTCATGGGCGACTTGATGCAGAGAATGAACGACCATAGCCGTGTGAACAACTTCCTCACGCAGCAGACGCTCAACATCACCTTTGCCATGCTCACCTTCGTGGTGTTCTCCGTAGTGCTGTTTTTCTACAACAAGTTGGTGTTTGCCATCTTTCTGTTGGGAAGCATCCTCTATGGAGGCTGGATGACATTGTTCTTGAAGCGGAGAAAGGTGCTCGACTATGAACTGTTCGAGCAACAAGCCATCAACAACAACAAGACCTACGAATTTATCACCTCCATGCAGGAAATCAAGTTGCAGGATTGTGAGCAGCGTAGAAGATGGGAATGGGAGGACACGCAAGCAGACTTGTTCGGTGTGCAGATGAAATCGCTCAAGCTCCAACAAACTCAGGAGGCAGGAAGCATCTTCATCAATGAGGTGAAGAACATCATCATCACGGTAGTGGCTGCAACAGCCGTGATTCATGGACAAATGACACTCGGTATGATGCTTGCCGTACAATACATCATCGGACAACTCAACTCACCAGTGGAGCAACTGATGAACTTCTTCTATTCTCTGCAAGATGTGAAGATTAGCTTGGAGCGTATCAACGAGATTCACCAAATGGATGATGAGAACGGAAAGGAAGGTTTGCAAACTTCCATTGAGGACAAGAATGATGGCATTGACATCAAGACCATCATGTTCAAGTACGACCCACATGCTTTGCGCAAGACCATAGATGATGTGAACATTCACATTCCGCAAGGTAAGGTAACAGCCATCGTTGGCGCATCTGGCAGTGGAAAGACCACCCTCATCCGTTTGATGCTTGGTTACTATCCTGTCTTGGAGGGAAAAATCAACATTGGAAATACAGACATTAACAAACTCAACAAAAAGTGGTGGCGCAGACAATGTGGTGTTGTCATGCAGGATGGTGTTATCTTCTCGGAGAGTATCGCACGAAACATTGCTGTTGACGATGGCGACATAGATAAGAAGCGATTGTTGAAAGCTGCTGAGATAGCTTGCATCAAGGATTACGTGATGGCTTTGCCTCTGAAATTCAACACCAAGATTGGGCGTGATGGCGTGGGACTTAGCCAAGGACAGAAACAGCGCATCTTGATAGCGAGGGCGGTGTATAAGAATCCTGACTACATCTTCCTTGACGAGGCAACCAACTCGCTCGATGCCAACAATGAGAGAAGCATTGTGGAGAACTTGGATAAATTCTATAAGGGTAAGACTGTTGTGATTGTGGCTCATCGCCTAAGCACGGTGAAGAATGCCGACCAAATCGTGGTCATCGATCATGGAAAAGTGGTTGAGGTAGGCAATCATGAGTCTTTGACCGCCAAGCGAGGGGCATACTATAACCTTGTGAAGAATCAGTTGGAATTGGGAAACTAAAATGTTTTTGACATGGAACAGAAAGAAAAAGAATCAGATAATATCGAGTTGAGAAGCGAGAAGGTGAGGAACGTAATAGGTAAAGTTCCTCCTCGCCTCGTCAGCTTGGGGACAGTTATCATTACCATAATAGTCCTCGCTCTCGCAGTTGCTTTCTACAAGATACCTTATCCTATATCCATAGAGGCTAATGGTGAGGTCATCAATCAAAGAATAGTGCAAGTGTTTGTACCATATAAGTATTTGCATCTTTTCGATGAGCCAAGGACGGCTCATGTATCTTTCGAGGGCAACGATAATGCATCTTATAACTGCGACATCACAAGCCATAAAGCCAGGCTCATACATAGGGAAGATGGTAACTATTTTATGGCTATAGCCACAGTGAGTACACAGGGACAAAATACCCCAATATTGCACCAGTACATGAAAGCCGATGTCAGGATCATCGTAAGCTACAAAACGTTGTGGCAGCAGGTATTTGGATAATTCTAGTAAGCAAATATAAAAAATGACACTTTGTGGTTATTCTTTACAAGAATTGCCACAAAGTGTCTTCATTGTTGTTGTAAAATCAAAGAGAACCACTATAATGTATATCCCAATGTCAGATGATAGCTGTGGTTCTTGAATTTAAACTGAGGTGACTTGTCAAGAAAGCCACGAGAATAGCCTAATGTTACAGCATAACGATTGGCATAAACAAACTTTCCTTCAATTAAGCCTCCAACATCCCATCGCTTATAACCATCAAGGCGATTGCTATTATGTTGATAGTTGTTGAAGCTGTTCCATTTGAAGCTATTACCAGACTTTCCATCTGTATTCTCGGTTACATTCTCCTTGATAGATACCATGGAAAATCTTCCATACGCACCAACAGAAGGAATGAAATGCAACTTCTCACCCAGAGTGAAGTCATATCCAAACTTGACAGGAATTTGGATGGATAGTTCTCTTGAATTTACCGCAGGAAATGCAGCTGTAAGTCCACCATTATAATAGTCTGACATGGCGGTATAGCTACCTGCCGTCATTAAGAAATCAATTCCCGAGGAATAGACAAAGTTCTTGCTTGTTTCATAGGATACCCCAACACCTACACTAGCACCCATTTTCATTTTTCTATCTTGGGCAGCATAGGATTTTCCACCAGCAAAACCAGATAAGTTTGCACCAGTATGTACATCTACTTTGACTCCCTGTTGTGCCATGCTGCACAAAGGAAAAAGGCTTGCCATAATAGCAAGACTTATTAATGCAATTTTCTTCATTTTATTATGTTGCTATTTTTGCGAACTAAATATATTATAAATAATATCCAATGCCTATAAATACCTCATCTCCTCTTTTCTTTTTCTCAAATTCTATATGCGTGTTTCCTAAGTACGCATTTCTAGCACTTCCGTAGATGTCAAGGTTGGAAAAGGTGTATCCTAAAGTAAATTTCCATCTGTCACTGACAAGATTGGCTGAAACACTTGTCTCATGATAAAATGGCGTTCCGCTTTTTATGTTCTTTATATCTATTGGCGAATATGAATCTGGTAGTTGCCCATTGTCAGGCTGGGGATATGCATGCCCTTTTGTGAAATGATTAAGAGGTAAAAGAATTCCATACTCCATTCTAAATATCAACTTATCTCCAACGTTATCAAGTTTTATAGCTGGAGCGCATAGGTGGATAGATGGATGTAAGATAAAATGATACATAAATGTGGAATATTCGTCAAGTTCATATTTACCTTCGGGGCATACTATGTGTAGGCTTTCATCTTGCTTACACGGATTGAGAAATTTCATCCCTACATTTATGCCAAGGAAAGAAATAGGATTATATTCCCCTTGTACTTCCAAGAACCAAGTATTGTAATTCGCGCCTAACCCTGCATTTATATTTACGCAGAAGTGATGTACAGGTTCATCCATCTCTTTCTTGTTCTGGCAAAGTGCTGCCGTTGTAGTGAGAAGTGCGATACCTATAAAAAACATTCTTAGCATATTCTGATATTTTTCATAGCTATTGCCCTTTGGTTAATACAAGGACAATAGCTATATATTAAACATAACTTTAACGATAAATGTGTTCGTCTATACCTTGATAATTTTTATCTATTACTAGCCCACCCCAGCTACCATCGATTTTTGAGAGTAATATAACTCTGCCAGATTCTATATGCTTTACCGGAATACTCTTTACATTTGTAAAGAAATCAGCAGCACTCTTCAACTTTAAAGGGTTATTAATAATGTTATTGGATATATAGAATTGCCAACTATGATTAAATACTTTCCGTAGCTTTGAACTATTTTTCTCAGATGTCTTGCATTCCAATATCTTAGTATAACATTTAGTCGGTGTCAAAATCCTAATAACTTCTATATCATCGGGAATTTTATCTCTGTTTAATTCTTTGTTTCTGTTTAATTCTTTGCGAACCATATTTAGAATTTGCGGAGCTGTACCTTTCAACGTACTGTAGAATGCTTTAGCTGGTACATCATACCCAAGAATATCTATAGCTCTCAGTGGCTTTTCACTTAAATTAGTCTGAACATAATTTGATGTACTAACCAATTGTAAATTGGAAGGAAAAGTCAATGTGTATGGAACATTGTAGTCTAACACAAAAGAAAGATCCTTACATACTATCTCTAACTCTTGGGCATCTATGTCCTTCCAACCATTAATTTTCCTGAAAAAGCCTCCTCTCTTTCTGCTGGCAGAAACAAATGCACCACTCTCTGCATAAACTCCATAATTATAATCATACAAAGAGCCGTTCACTCTTTTTTTATGTAAGTATTCATAATGCTTTGTGGAACGATCTCCCAAAAGATTAGATAATTGTTTCCATACCCATCCATTACTCTTATTTGAGGCATAGTGTTTTAATGGAACTTCAGTTGAAGCTCTAGATTCTAGCGAAGTTCCTTCTAATTTATATTCTGGAAAACTATTATATAACAAAACGTTGTCAGTTAACTTTATATAAGTACTATCATTAAAAGCCAAACTGTCTTTTTGCAGAATTTGCTGATATAAACTCTCTATCTTTTGAGAACCTACAGGTGTTGCATCACTTGTGCAAAATGTTCCTATTGGTGTAATTCTGTACAAGGAATCATCTACGAGGATTTCTCCTTTCCAGTTTAAAAGTTTGGCAAAGTTTTCGTTTGGGACAAGATCTTCATATCCAAATGCCTCATAATAAGTCAGATGTTGGCTTAGAATTGTGTCCTTTTCCTCTGTAGTCAACTCATCTAAACAAGGAGCATTTGAACTCACTTCATCAAGTAAAGACGTAAATTCTCCATTCTCAACAAAACTGGAAATAGTGCTTCTAGTCATAGTTCCTTGTTCTATGGCATCTTGTAGTGCATCTTTAGAAGGAAGACTAAGGAAGCCATCTCCACTAGTTTGGAATTTCTCTGTTGTTGTCTCTCCAAAGTGTTGAGTCATTGGCTCATCACTACAGCCGCTTAATATATAAAGCAGCATAAATGAGAAATAAATAATAAATCTTTTCATTTGTCTTATTTTTGATTTAACCTAAATTTTTCGAGTGCAAAAGTATTAAGATATTTCAGACTATGCAAGTACAATCATCGGGATTCGGAGAAATTGAGGTGTGAATCACTCAAAACCACAGATGAACCTTATCTTACTATGCTATGAATGGTTTATAAGCGAAAATAGCGGATTCATGAGCGTTTTTTCGTCATTCATGGTTCTTACTATTGCCTATCTCGAAAAAAAACACTAAATTTGCAAGCAAAAAAATGAGTTATATGAAGAAATATCATGGTTTTATAAAGAGTTGGTTCATCATATCCATCGCTACATGCATCTTTTCCTACTTGCTATGGGCACTGATGGACTTTGATACGTTTGTGGGTACAGGTGTCACTTTCAAGGACTTGTGCTTCGACATAGTATATTGTTCTTTTTATACATTATTCTCTTTGTGGATTTCTATTTCTTTGGGTAACATTTTTGTTAAAAACAAGATAAGCTATCCTCGCTTTGCCACCCATATTCTATTGTTGCTGCTAGCCAATTCTGTTTGGGCTGTTGCATTTGAAAACATATTTGATAATCTTTGGCATGCTGGGAACGATGTGTATTGGGACAGATTATATATTTTTGGATTAATCGCCACATTGCTGACCATGGTGAATGCGTGCCTATATTATTGTTCCATCCTCATCAGAAAAGAGAAGGAAACCGTAGTGCTTACCAATAATCTCTTGCGGCAACAGATGAATCCGCATTTCATATTCAACAGCATCAACACGTTGGCAGACTTGATTGAGGAGAATCCTGTACAGGCAGAAAGTTTCACTCTGAAATTCTCTGAAATCTATAGATATGTAGTCACACATCTGGATGATGAGACGGTGCCAGTACATGAAGAGATTCATTTCGTGAAGAACTATTGTGAGCTTCAAGAGATAAGTTCTCCTCATACCATACATGTGGAAATTGCCGAAGAACTGGAAATATGCAAGAATAAGACCTTGCCATTGGCGATACAAATGATGGTAGAGAATGCGATAAAGCATAACTGTCATACCAAGGAAAGACCGCTTTTTATCTCAGTGTATTGTCATGGCGAATATATTATCGTTAGAAATGTAGTGAATCCGATAAAGAGCACTTTACCTACAACACAAAAGGGATTGTCAAACTTGCGTCTGCGCTATAGTCTATTAGGAAAGGAACTAGTCGTTAGTAACGACAATAAATATTTTGAAGTTAAACTTCCAATCTTATCAAAATCATGAAAGTTTTAATCATAGAAGACGAAGAACGTGGCTTTTCAAGACTGAAACGCCTCTTGCAAAACATAGACAACTCTATGGAAATACAAGGACCGTTAACAACAATGAGAGCGGTCATCGACTATCTGCAAAATCCGCATGACGAGGATGTAATCTTTGCGGACATAAGACTGGGCGATGGTGATGTGTTCGAGGCTTTCTTGGAGATAGCCCCAACTTCTCCTGTGATATTTACCACGGCTTATAATGAATATGCCTTGGAAGCATTCAAGAGCAATGGCATCGCCTATCTTCAGAAACCGATATTGACAGAAGAATTGGAGAAAGCTCTAACAAAGGCTAAAGCCCTGTGCAATAAAGCCATAGATTACTCAGCTCTGATGGAGAAAATGGGGATGGCAACAGGTAAGAAATGGAGAGACTATTTCCTTGTGCATGTCTATGATGGCTTCAAACTTGTCAAGACAACTGACATTAGTTATTTCTTATCAGAGAATGGTGTCGTTAGGGCATACCTTAGTGATGGTAATTCTGTACCCATCAACCAATCTTTGAATGACTTGGAGCTGCAATTAAATCCCAATTTGTTCTTCCGTGTCAGCCGCCAATATATGGTAAATATCGAGCGCATTGACAAACTCACCAATTTCTTCAAATACAAAATGACCATTAGCCTTCATGGATTTCCTGAGTTGCGAATTGTGGTCAGCAAAGACAAAATCATGAAATTGAAGAATTGGCTCGACAGATGATGACAAGAATTGACTTGATGTTTTTTCGCACAACTATATAAAAAAAGAAGTGTCACTGTGGTACATATTGTTGAGAGGCGTACCACGGTGAAAATTGTGGAAACAGACAATATACATTAAATTTGGATTCACTGATGTTTCTAATCTCAAATTACTTGCGAAGCAAGGTTTTACTATAAAAAGTTCTAATTTCCATAAAATTCCTCTTGTAAATTATTGGATATTTAGGAAAATATCGTATCTTTGTCCCCGAATTGAGGCGTTCTTTGCATATTGCAAAATACAGAAACGAGCAGAAGTCCGCTCGTTTCCATATTGTTACCTATATAATATAGGCAAAACGCCCAACTTCTTGATATTCAATTAAAGACAAGTTTAGAGCGAGTTATAAGTTTTAACAGGTTTCGGATTGAAAGTGTGCTGAAAATCGCCCCTTATCACACGCTGAAATTTGGTGGTATCGGGAAATTGCAGTATCTTTGCTTCGTCGTTCGAAGAAAGGCTGCACTCTTTAAAGGTAAAAAGACCTTAGCTTATTAAAAGTCCCTGGTGCACTGGGGGCTTTTTTGCCTTCGGGGGACCAGCGATGGAATCGCTGGGGACGGGGGTGCGAAGGGGTTAAGGCTCTTTTTACCTTTTTACTTTTTTACCTTTTTACTTTTAATTAGTATATATCATAGCCAAACATTTTCCACCTATTTTGCTAGAATTTCCCAAAAACTTCGTATCTTTGCAATGGCTTTATGCAAGATAAGCTGTTTATAAAATCATCAAACGTAGAATTATGGAAAGAAAAAGTTATTCTATAGATATAAATCGCATTGCACAATATGCCATGTATGCATATTGCATTTTCGCATTGTTTTCGCTGGCATTTTCTGTTTGCAGACAAGCGGGCTTATCCTTCAGAACAAGTCCCATCCTGATTCCAATAAGTCCCATCCTGGTTACCATCAAGCAACTGGTCTTGCAGCTCGTCCCTATAGCTTTATGGGGAATATTCCGCTACACGCTACCGGCAGGCGTAAAATTGCTACGACGCTGCAGCGAGTTGATGGTACTTTACTATGGGCTCTCATTCATCCTGGGCCAATGCTTCAATCTTCATCTCGTAAAGATGATGCAGAACGGACAGATTACCCAAATGGCTTCCATACTCACCTGGACAGAAAGCACGATGGGCCTGATTTCCGTCATCGCCTCCCTGGTAGCCGGCTGTCATCTGTGCAGCAAGCACAGGGGCAACATGCGCAAACTGGGCATAGCCCTTATCCTGGTTTTCACGGTATGGCTGATATGCTCAAATATACTCCCTGTTGCAGTGTTTTATCTGGCAGGTAACACCCAGCAGGCAGCCTTCACCTGCATGAATCTCATCAGTATGATAACCACAACATCGGCTTATATATACGCATACTATAGAATGTATCGGGCGATAAAAACGAAATAATTTGGCGATGCGGCGTTTTTTTCGTATCTTTGCCGCAAAATATGCGGCGTTTCTTGATAAATAATGCCGCATAAGATAAAATTAGAAATGCAGCAAAATGATGGAAAAGAATCAGATTTTTGAAAATATTATGAGCCGTACATCGGTGAGAAGCTATACAGACATGCCACCGCTCGCTATCGTGGTTTGCGGATGCCTGGACAAGACGCTGGAAGGCACAGAGCAGGAGTTCTGGATTCAAGACTGTTCGGCAGCCACGGAGAACATTCTACTGATGGCTCACGGCCTGGGACTTGGCGGTGTATGGACAGCCCTCTACCCCCTGAAAGAACGATACGAGGGAATGCAGCAACTGCTGCATCTGCCCAAGACGATGATTCCGCTCAACACCCTCATCATCGGATATCCGAAGAATCTGGCGGAAGCAAAGGATAAGTGGAAAGAGGAGAATGTATCCTATAATAAATGGATGGAGAAAAATTCATAATACTAGAAAAAAGTTATAAAAAACTCCGTTTCTGAGTTTTCAAGACATCAGGAACGGAGTTCAAACATTAATCCTCGAACAGTTTATGAAATTCAACGGCATCCATAAATTGATAATTTGGATTATTTCCTACATTTCTTCTAAGCCTATTTAAATTGGAAGGAGTTGTAGCTTTCTTTGTCAGCAAAACATAGAAACTGTTATCAAAAGAATAGTTAGAAGTAACCATTGCCTTTGATTCACTAACCTTTTTTGCTATCTCCTTTGAATCCAAATTCCTGGTATTGCTTAGTCGGAATTTTGCATCGGCCAAAAGTAATCTCTTATCATTCACATGCAATAGCATATCTGCAGAAGATTTCTTATCAGCATGATGCTTTTGAGAAATTCGTCTCTGAACATCATCAAGTTCTATTGCCTTATCTGTGTCAGAGAAAAGATTTTCTGAATTTGGGCATCCCTCCTGCTTCATCAAATGATGCAAGCCGACTAAATCTTTTGCTGTCCAACAATCAATCTTGATTCCCTGATAATTGCCAATCTTAAATTTCGCCATAATTCTCTACGTATTTCTGAAGAGTATCAAAAGACTTGTTGAATGATTCAAATACAGGTTCGATGTCACAGCCCAAATTCTTATAGTAGAACGAGTCTGTACCTTCACTTTGCTCTGCCAGATAAAAACGAGTAGTATTCAACAAGCCCTCTTTTTCAGAGATATACCTGATAGCCGATACCATATCGGGATTGTGACTCGTGATGAGTATCTTGGTTCCAAATGTTTTGTTGATGCGAACAAGAAGATGCGCCAACTCAACCACCCATTGTGGATGAAGATTTGTTTCAGGCTCATCAATCTCCAACAAAGTGTTTTCTGTCAGCCACCCGTTTTCTATCAGACGAAGCATATAAACCAGCGGTTTGAAGCCCGATGCTATATCTTCAATTCTAATATCCTTACCATTGTTGCTGTGATAAACTAAATCAACAGCATCGAAATTTTCTTTTTCTACAATAGAACCATCTATCATTTTATTAATAGAATGAAGTAATTCCTGTTTGCCGGTAATCTCACTTCCTTTTTCATTTACATGAACCACTTTATGTGCCAAGGAAGTCATCAGAACCCTATCTGATTGACGAAGAGAAATAGCTGCAGGTGTTCCTATATATATGGCATTATTTAAACTATATATCTTTCCAAGTCTATCAACAAGCAATTCCACTTCATCTTCCTTAAAGCTTATGCTAGCAGGAAAGCCATCCTTTTCCCGATATACAGAAGCGATTTTCTCTTTCAAGTAACTGATGGGACGATTTTTTTTGTTGTTTTCATATTTCTGAAGATATTCAGAAAACAACTGAATGGAATTTCGTTCTATATCCTCATGAACATGATTTTGTTCAGTAATCCCAAAAAGATTAAGCACTCGACGCACCTGCTGAGGATTCTGCTCTTTCTGAAGAAAGTTAACCAGCATGTCATCAAGTGAACCAATCGCTCTTTTATAATAAAAATCGAGCTTCTCCACACCACCATTACTCAATGTTACCATTGTCATTAATGATAAGGTATGGTCAAAAAATCGTTTTTTATCATCATCCAGATAATTTGAGATATCATCCAGCGCATTAGAATATTTCTCTAATGATTTGATAATCACATCTCTGAAATCAGAGAAAAAGAAACTGTCTAACACAGACAATGTATTGACGATATAATACAACCAACGGGACATAGTGCTTTTTCCACAGCCATTGCTACCCACAATAACTGTGATACCCACTATTTCGATATCAGCATGCCCTATAGCATGATAATTGTCTATATTAAAATTATACTTGCTCATTATTCAAACTATTTTAATGCAAAAATACGATGTTTTTGTGTAACCTCCAAATTTTTCTGCTATTTTTAATTGAGTTCCCCAAAATCTTCGTATCTTTGCAGCATTTTAATTCAAGCAATTATGGAAAAATATACCCCTCCTGCTCATATCCCCTGCGATAATGATGAATCATATTGACCAGCGGTTGAAGGCGGACATCCGTTACTGCCATATTCCTGAATCTGGCATATTGCTGATTGTAAAGCGCGGCATTGCCTTCGGCCAATCTTTCCTCGATATCAGATGGCACCAGGAAGGAAGACCGATTACCCAGATGGGCATAAAACTCTGAAAGATAAATATGAACTCCTGCCAAATCAAAATCGCCGAAATGAATGTAATGATTGGGAATGCGGAGAAGCCATGACCTGAGATGCTCCAGGTTTTCCTGTGGATAACGGCAGACAAACAGGAGTTGCCTGCCAGGAAACAGGGCATCGAAAAGCCAACGCTGCAACCGAATCTGCATGAAATTCTCAGCATTCTCCATACCCACAACTATCACGTCTTCCGGTATCTCGAAACGATCCGGCTGATTGATGAAAACGGAACTGCCCTCCATCGGCTGAAGTCTGAATGCCTTTCCATTCAGCATAGCATCTATCTGAACATAGCAATCTACCAGAAAGCCACGAAATGTATTCACCTTCTTAGCCTTTGAATCACCTACCATCCTAACCATATCAGCCCTCGTCTGCATAGAGGAAGAAGCAGAAATCCATTCTTCTAAAGAACATTTCAAGCCAAAATCCTGAACCAATAAGGTACGGCAACTCTCTCGCATGGCCTCGGCTATGCGATATTTGCATCTACTGCCATTGTTCTTCAACATCAGGAGCCCTTCCTGCCTCAGCAAAGCCGTGAGGCGAGGAGACAGCTTCGACGAAGCTATCTCCTCACCCTTCAACATTGCCAATATCTGTCGGGCATCGCCCAATCCTAACTTTTCCATATCATCCAGTATTTCATTTTATCCAGTATATCATATCAGCCGATATTTCCATACACGAGAGGTTTTATAATCTCTTGATTAATTGAGTTACCTTTGTATTTGCCCTATTGTCCTTGCTGAGCAGATAGGTGTATTTGTAATCCTCCACATTATAGGTAGTTGGAGAACTGTTTACCAGCAGGATGTTGCGGCGATTGGCAAAGTCGAGGATTCCCTTCACGTTGTTAGGATGCAACTTGCCTATCTCGTCCATCATGCAATGAATCTTGAAATCACCCGATTTCTTCGATGCCTTCTCCTTAAACACGTTGATGAGCATGATGTTAACCATCGCCTTCACCAGAATGTCGGTGCCATCAGAGCCCACATTTGCTATCTTCTCTACCCATCCCGTATCATTATCGTTTTCCTTGATGCGAAACTCCAACTTAAAGGTATCAGCCACCTGCAACTGCTTGCGGTTAGGCTCATCCAGAAGCCCCTTCATGAAAGCAAGCAGATATTTCACCGCCTTGGCATTCACATCCTGGCGTGACTCGGTGGCAAAGAGATCCATCTCTCCCATATTGAACTGATTCTCTTCCGCAAAGTCTCTGATTCGCAAGAGGAGGATCATCAGCTGATCGTTGCTCTTCAACGGGCGCAAGGCGATTTCCCTGATAACACCTGCGAAATTCCGCTCCTCGAAATCGTGGTTGATATCGTTGATGGTCTTGCCGATGTCGCCTTCCCTTCGGGTAAGATCACCCACCTCCTTGGAGATTCGGAAGATGATGTCGGTATATCTTCCACTGATACGCTTCTGATATTCCGAGATTTTATCATTATCCACAAACTCGCAGAGATTGGATGCGAAGGCGATGAACTCCTCTTCCGTTACCGGACTTACATTGAAATGGAAGGTGTTGTGAGCAGAAAACATACCCAGGAACTGCTGCGATTGCTTCTTGAAATTGTCGAGCGTACGGCTATCCTCATATATCTGGCGCTTCAGCTCTTCTACGATGGCAAGACAATCCTTGGTGGTGATTTTCTCCCCAATCTCACTACTACCCAACGGGCACAAGGTTGCATCGCTCCGGAAGTTCTTTACTGCATTCAAGCCCGCCTCCAGCTTTCTTAAAGCAGCCTGCTGTTCAGCCAGTTTTTCCTGTGCCACAGACAATTGCAGCTTGAGTCTTTCACTGCGCTGCCTGAATTTATCTTCAATCGTCATCAAAGCTTCAGCCTTGTTTTTCCGTTCCTGTCTTACGGAAGATTCCTGGTCAAAGAGTTCTATCTTGTCGTTTCGGTAAACCGCCACCACATCACGATTCTTCCTGATAAACGCCAATTCTGCATCCAGTTCTGCTATGCGCTTGTTGTAAGCATCCAAAGCCTGGGTATCCATACCCTTGCCATGCAGTTCATCGTGTTGTGCTTTCATGATTTCCAGTCTGCGGGCATCCATCTGGTTCTGCTTATCTTCTATCTGGGTACGAATATCCTGGGCAAAGACTTCATATTTCTGAGTCTCCACCTTAACCTGCCGGTTGTATTCCGCCTGATGCGCTTTCAGTTTGCGCTGTAAATCCGTCTCCAGCTGGTGCTTCAGTTCTTCCTTTTTCACCTTATCGGCAACCAGCGCATTCTGCTTATCTTCCAATTCAGCCATCTGTTGGCTGCGCCATTTCTCCAAACGGTTTTTCAACTCCATCGCTTGCATTTTGAGCTTCTTTTCCGTCTGAGGCAGCAGTTGCATTTCAGCCATTTTAGCATAAAGCGATTCATTCAGCTTTCTTATCTGAAGCTGATATTTCCCCTTCAAGTTTTTATTGTCCTCCTCATGCTGGTTCTGTAAATCATTCAGCAGCTTGATGATGTCTGCACGAAGTTGTTCTTTTTCTGCGAGTTGCTCCTTCAATTCCTTGGGAGTTCTGAATTTTCGCTCTACCGCTGCCAGATTGATGCTTACACCATAGAGAGAAGCAGAGGTTGATGATGAAGATGAAGACGATGAAGACGAAGAAGATAATGATGACGAAGAAGATAATGATGACGAAGAATCGGCAACCAATTGCGGATTCAATACATTATTATATAGTATCGCCTCCTCATCTACCACTTTTCCGATATTCTCCTGCCATCCCTTTCTGTTCTGGTCGAGCCATTCGGAAAACGAGCCTTTGCTCTTCTCCAGGAGATTCTGAATTTTTCTGATTTCAGCCTCAATATCCGCTTTCTGCTTCTTGGGTTCATCGAGCGAAGCCTGGTATTTCAGTTCTGCTATCTCCAATTCCTTCTCAGCTTCCTGACGCAAGGTTTCAATGCGCAGTTCCACTTCCTTAATCTCGGTTTCTACCTGAAATTGTCTGGCTGTAAATTCGGCAAACTCCTGTTCGTTTGTCTCCATCTCCCGGGCAAAAGGATTCTCGTGAGCCACCTTTGCCTTCTGAATCTTCAAGGCAGTTTCCTCATGCACCAGTTGCGCCATCATCTCATCCACAGCAGAAATTTTCTTCTGAAACACCTCTCGGGTTTCCGTTTCAGCCTTTCTCCATTCCTGCATCAGGACTTCCTTCTGGGTCATCAAGGCTGCCTGATGTTTATTGAGCAAGGTGGTCTTGCTGTTTCTGAAAGCACGCAAATCCATATCCAGCTGTTCGAGCAGAGCCTTATACTTATCCACCACGTTCTGATAGGATTTCTCCAGTTCTGCCTTCATCGCTTCCTGTCGCCTGCGCTCATCTTCTATGATGGTTTCCTGCTCTACTCGCTGCAAGATATCTTCTATATGAATTTCCTCATAATGCTTGCGCTTGGCGGCAGTTTTCTTTAGCTGCGCATCGAATACGCCCAATTCACGGGAGAGTTTATCACGCTCCTTTCCATATTTTTCCTGTTCCTCACCTATCAGGCGACTTACCCGGTTGCATTCCGCTTCACTTTCCTGGATATCAAGACGATATTGCGGCAGGAGTTCCTGTGCCACACGCTCTGCATAATTGAGTTCCCTGCGCCCCTCGCCAATCAGGCGGCGATTGTTCAGCAAGGTACGATAAGCATCTATCACCTTATCGGCTATGCGGCGAATCAGCACTTCGCCATTTTTCTCTTTCTTCGTCCAGAGGCTCACATCCTTATACTCCTGTTCAAACTCCTTGATCTGTTCACGATAAAAGTTGAGGTCAATGCTGTTATCCTCATCACTCATCGAGCGGATGATGGTATTCTTGATGAAATCGGCATCCAACTTGGTATTGAGGAAGACATTCTGGATGGTGCGGGGGATATTCTGATACTTGGCACTCTCAACAATGGCATACTTGCGGAAAGACAGGAGTTCCTGGCGTCGATTGTTGCCGAAGATGATGTCACGATACATCTCATAACTGCTTACGAGCGAAGATATATCATGTTTCTTACCCACCTGCTCACGTATCTGACTCCACTCGCCATACACCTGCTTACGCTCATCAATAAACCATTTGCTATCAAATGGGGCATCGATGAAACGGAACATCACTCGTCCCTGATTCTTCAAGGCAAGCACACAGTAGGCCCCATTCTCACGCATCACCTCATAGACGATATATGAATTGGGATATGGAAAATAAAAGGCATCAAACGATTTCTTCTCCTTCGGGATGCCCAGACGCAACTTATCAGCATTATAGAAGAACAGCAGCGCACGGAGCAAGGTACTCTTGCCCACACCCTGGGTGCCGATGAAATGAACGTTTCCATCGAGCTTCACCTCGGCGTATGGGATATGGGCACTATTCAGAAATATGATTTTATTCAGATATCTCATGGCTGTTCCTCCTTTTCCTTATCCGTTTCTTTATCTTTTTCTCCGGTATGTTCGGCATCATCAGTATCATCGGTAATAGATATGCAATCTATCAACTCCTCAATATAATGGAACGAAGCCAATACCTTCCAGGTTTTCTCCACTTCATCCTGCTGCTCAACGAATCCCATTCTCTCCAATTCGCTAATCAGTTTTTCCACTATTTCATCATACGATTTTTTCTCGCTGAAGAGTTTTCCTGCCAATTCCTTCAGTTCCATATCACAATTGATTCTCACCACGATATCCGCCGCAGAGAATACCAAACCGGCTCCGAAGGCTGAATTGTAAGTCTTCAGAAAGGTGAGATAATCTATCCACTTGCTCACCGCCTCTAATTTACGCAGCAAATCCACCTTGGTTTCCTTACGGGTAAAAAAGAAGTAGCCGTCGCCTGCTTCCAGATGGAATCCGATGCCCTGGTAGTACTCATCGTATTCTGCCTGATGGTCTTCGATGGCATCGTAATACCGCTTGATTCTTGCCTGAACACTGTTGTTGGATATGAATCCACCCCTGCTCAGAATATTAAAGATTTCTTCTGTATAATTCAATTTATTCATTGTTCTGTCTTCTTTTATCGTAGAAAGAATCGTATTTTTATCTCGGAAATATCACAGGATATTCCACTCCGTCAGCCTCTGCATAATTGCCTGTAAATTTCAACTTATCCACATATTGCGAAGCTATCTGGCAAAAATACACGAGCTTATCTTCCCGGCTTTGTTTCTTATCATAATGATAATTCATGACGAAAGCAAAGAGATGGGTACTCGATGCAGAGAAGGCATTATAGATTTCCTGCAGATTCACCGCCTCCAACTTCTGCCTGTTACCTTTGAGATAATCATCGGGAATAGGTTCTGCCAAAGAATCGAGTCGGCGACCTTTCCTCTTTTTCAGTTTTTCTGAAAGAAGGCTGATGCATTGCAGAGCCTCATCAGATGTGCGAAGATTATCTATCGACAACTTGATGTAATACTTGGGGTGCGGTTCCATCCAAACGGCATTTCGGGTGGCAATAACCTGTCTTACATCCGTAGCCTCTTCCCATCGGAACTGGTCTTTCAGATATTTCAGTTTCTTCACCTTTTCGAAGATGCGGTTCTGATAATCTATCATATTGAGGTATTGGATAATCTGGCGTTCTATCTCCAGCAGATTATGATAAGACTCGTTAAGCTGAAGGCGCACATCATTCACCACGTTTTTCATCCGCACATCCATCGCCATGGAGAAGAAGACGGGCTGATCGGTATCTATCACCCGTTCGCTCTCGGTGATAAGCTGAGATATGTTCTTCAACTTCTCGCTCAGTCGCTGGAGTTTCGCTTTCTTGATTTCGTAATTAGGCTCATTCTTATAAGTATTATCCATATTACGCTTCAAATCCAACACATTTCGAACGGTGGCAAGGGCTATGGTCTTCAGGCACCGGCGAACCTCCTTGAGATACTTATATTTTCGGGATTCGTTATTTTCCTTGAGATAATAGTCGATATTCTCATTCAACACAGAGATGTAATCACGCACCGAAGAAACATTGATTTCCTCGTTCACTTCCAGCACATCCTCGAAGAACTTCTGATACACGTCTTCCATCTCCAGACAGTCGCCCGTATCACGAATCACTCCATTTTCTATCAAATATCGGATGCGCTCCTCCTTGTATTCGGTCATTTCCAAGGCATAGTCATAACGAAACTGAAGGGAATGTCGCTTGGCAAACATCTCCTTCAGCAAAACCTTTTCCCGGTCAAGAGTTTTAATCAATTCATCTATAGAATGGAAAGTACCCATTGGCTTGTCATTTAAATAGCTATTTTTATTTCGGTGCTAAATTACTTATTTTTTATAGAACAGCCAAATTTTCATAGCACTTTTTACTGCCAAGGGTTCATAAAAGCCAGATTCCTATCACGAATATAAGTATAAAAGACTTAAAATGAGAGAATTTATTTTGGAAATCTAGATTTTATCCCTAATTTTGCACATCAAAAAATTCATAATAAAGAAAAAGAATGAATATCAAGGAGAATTATCAACAATATGTAAGCCAATATGCTTCTGAGGTGGCTGCCCTGAAGCGTAAGAATACGGGATTTATAACGGGCGAGCTGCTGGCTTTTGGCGGCATCCTCGCCTTCCTGATCTGCTATTTCGCAATGGATGGAGATACGCAGAACTATCTGATGGGGGCGGCGCTGTGCCTGATTGCCTATCTGGGAATCAGACGACTTGACGACAAGAACAAGGAGAAGATAGAGCATCTTTCGGCTTTGCTCAAGGTTTATCAGGACGAAATCAAGGCTTTGGAGGGCGATTTCTCGCCTTTCGAGACGGGCGATTCCTATCAGAATCCGCAGCATCCTTATTCCTTCGACCTCGATGTTTTCGGCAAGAGTTCGCTGTTCAACCGCATCTGCCGAACCATCACATCGGGCGGTTCGGAGGCACTCGCCAGGAATCTTACCCGGGAAACGCCTCTGAGCCTGGAAGATATCAAAAGAAGAAGGGATTTGCAGAAGGAATTGGCTGGAGAAGGCGAAAACTGGCGAATGGAATTCCTGGCACTTGGCGAAAAGAACAGAAGCCAGACTGTGAATGGCAAGATGAAGAAGATTGATTCTGCTGCGGTGGTGGATGCGATGCAGAAGGTTTCGAAGATGGAGGTGCCGGCATGGTTTGGGTCTCCGATTTCGCTCGTTATCGGATGGCTGCTGATTATCGGAGTCATCGGTTCCGTGATTTTATCGATATGCAATATGGTTTCGGTGGATTTCGCCTTGTGGTGGGTGTTGGTTCAATACATGGTGGTGTTCTTCGTCTGCAAGCAGACACTTGACAAGATAGACAGCAATGGAGGCAAGCTTCGCCATCAGCTCATCGCCTATGCCCAGATACTTCAGCTTATCAACAGGCGCAATTTCCATAGCGAATCAGGCAAGGAGATGCAGAATTCCCTGGCAGATGCCCTGCCTTCCTTTGCCCAACTGGAAAAGATATTGAAGGGGTATGACAGAAGAGGCAACTTCCTCGGTCTTTTCTTCACCGATGCCTTCATGCTGAGCGATTTTTTCCTGGTTCGCAGTTTTCTGAAATGGAAGAATACCTATATGGTGAAGATGGAGGAATGGATGCATATCATCAGCGAGATGGATGCGATGGTTTCGATGGCGAATTTCAGATATAATCATCCAGAGGCGGAAGAGGCGGAATTTGTTTCGGGAAGTCCGGAAGCAGATACCGAAAGCGATGTTTCTGAAAATGCAGGAATCGGAAGTCCGGAAATCGTGTTCGAGGGGAAGAATCTCTATCATCCTTTCCTGGGTGCCAAGGCGGTGAAGAACGATTTCACCATCAAGGACGACAACTATTATATCATCACCGGAGCCAACATGGCTGGAAAGAGTACCTTCCTGCGTTCGCTGGGCGTGAACTATATCCTGGCAATGGCGGGTATGCCGGTGTTTGCGGATCAGCTGAAGATTTCCCGCTTCAGATTGTTCTCGAGCATGAGAACCACCGATGATTTGACGCACGGCATCTCTTACTTTAATGCTGAGCTGATAAGACTGGAGGAGCTGCTGAAGTTCTGCAGGGAAAGTGCTGAGGGAAAGTGCTGCAAGGAAAGTGGAGAAGACAATAAGGAGCCACTCCGAACGCTGATTATTCTGGATGAGATTCTGAAGGGAACGAATTCATTGGATAAGCTGAATGGTTCGAAAAAGTTCCTCGAAGCCATTGCCAAGCAGCCGGTGAGCGGCATCATCGCTACCCACGATCTGGAGCTCTCCAAGATGGAGAATGATGCATCAGGAAAATTCCACAACTATTGTTTCGAGATAGATTTAGGCACAGATGTTACCTATACTTATAAGATACAGAAGGGTGTGGCAAGAAACCAGAATGCCACCTTCTTACTGAATAAGATTCTGGAGAAATATTAGAATAAAAAGAGAAACTCCCGATAGTTTGATCAGTTTCAAATTATCGGGAGTTTTCCTTTTAAAGAATACATTATAGCTCCACGCTATCCAGGCGGAATTTGAGCAAGCCGGCTGGTACCTTTACCATTACCTCTTCACCTGCCTTCTTACCCAGAAGGGCCTTGGCGATAGGCGACTTGATGGAAATCTTGCCACTATGAAGATCTGCCTCGTGAGGATTTACTATGGTATAATTCATGCTGCACTTGTTGGCGAGATTGGTAATCTTAATCTTGCTCAACAAGCCAACGGTATCGCTCTTCAATCGAGACTTGTCGATGACACGGGCATTCTCCAAGACCTTCTGTTTGAAGCTGATGCGGCTCAAAAGTTTGCCCTGCTCACGCTTGGCTGCATGATACTCGAAATTTTCACTGAGGTCGCCCTTATCGCGGGCCTCAGCTATCGCATCGCGAACGGCTGGCAACTCTACGTTAACCATGTGTTGAAGTTCGGCCACGAGCTCATCGTAACCTTCCTGAGACATATATTCCATTTTCTCTGATAATCTTAATGAATGATGTTTTTAATTTTCGGGGTGCAAAGTTACTAGTAATTCATGAAAACACCAAACATTTTTGATAAAAAGTAAATAAAAAAAGAGAAGATGTGCAGCCATGACAGACAACACATCTTCTCCTTGAATATATCATTATCCCCAAACGTCCTCGGAAATCTCTCTCACCAGATCTATCTTTGCCCACTGCTCAGCATCGGTCAGTTTATTACCAATCTCGCAAGAGGCGAAACCGCATTGAGGACTGAGACTGAGCCGATCGAGGGGGATATATCTGGCTGCTTCTCGGATGCGGGCGATGACCGTAGCCTTATTCTCCAACACCGGAGATTTGGAGGTTACCAGACCCAGAACCACCTTCTTGCCATCTGCCACATACTTCAACGGCTCGAAACCACCCGAACGCTCATCGTCATACTCCAGATAGAAGGTATCTACATCTTCATGAGCGAAGAGATAAGGAGCCACGGCATCGTAGGCACCCTTGGTGGCATAGCAGGAATGATAATTGCCACGGCATACGTGGGTGTTGATGGTCAACCCCTCCGGTTTGCCCTCGATGGCAAGATTGTTCACCTTCAGATATTGCAGGGCTTCCTGCTCAAGGGTGAAACCTGTGCCCACCTTAGCCTTCCAGTAATCGCTATCCACAATCATTCCCCAGGTGCAGTCATCCAGCTGGACGGTACGGCAACCGGCTGCATAAATCTCCTGGAAGAAGGTGCGGTAAGCCTGAGCAATATCCTCAATCAGCTGGGTAGTGTTAGGATAGAACTTGCGGGTATTCTCGGCATTCTTGCCACGGAACAGTTCGGCAAGGAACTGAGCCGGAGCAGGAACCGTCTGCTTTGCCTCGAAGATATATTCGCCATTGGCATCCAACTCCTCAAACTGCTTCACAAACAGGAAATCCTTGATAAAAGGATGATTCTCGCCGGTAATCTTGCCGGTCAGTTGGATAGAACCCTTGGTTGTCTCCTCGCCATGAAACTGATAGCCATGCTCCAGTTCGATATGTTCCACACCATTGAATCCCCACATAAAGTCGAGATGCCAATAGCTTCGGCGGAACTCGCCATCGGTGATATAAGGCAGGCGATGCGCCTTCTGCTGACTGATGACCTCAGTAATCAGCCGGTCTTCTACGGCGCGAAGGTCGGTGGCAGAAATCTTGCCATCAGCAAACTTGGCTCTCACTTCCTTCAACTCTGCAGGGCGCAAATAGCTGCCCACTGCCTCAAAATGTATATTTCTTACGTTGCTCATATTTTTATCTCCTTATTATTATTTGATGTGAATGACTCTTTATCCTGTCATTACCGATGAATGACGCTTTGCATCCGGAATTGCGGGTGCAAAGGTAAGAAGAAGAATTTTATTTGCCAAATATTCTCCGTAATTCAGAAAAATATACTATCTTTGCAGCGAATTAAGCAAATCAGCAGAATATTATTCTGCAAAAATGAATAAAATCAGTAATAAAGAAACAATGACAACAGAAGAAAAACTTGATGAAACAGACATCAGAATACTGAAGTTACTGCAGCAGAACTCCCGACTCACAGTAAAGGAACTTGCCGCAAGAGTACACCTCTCCCCTTCTCCCACCTTCGAGCGGCAGAAGCGGCTGGAACGCGAGGGATACATCCAGCGATATGGAGCCATCGTAGACCATCACAAGTTGGGGCACAACGTAATCGTGCTCTGCAATATCCGGCTCAAGCAGCATACCCATGACCTGATTCAGCAATTCATGGATACCGTGCAGGCCATCGACCAGATAACGGAGTGCTACAACACCACCGGCGATTATGACTTCCAGATCAAGGTATATGCCCGCGACATGAAAGCCTATCAGGACTTCATGCTCAACACCCTGGGAAACATCGACTGCATAGGAAGTCTGCACAGCATCATCGTGATTGGAGAAATCAAGGATTCGCATTATATTCCCGTAGCAAAATAAGGAGAAACGTGATGAAAGCAAAAAATATATTGATGATATACCTGTTTATTTCCGGACTTTTCTGCCTCCCATCCAAGGCACAGCAGCCTGGAGAAACCGTCAGTTCTCAAACCATCAGAAAACTGGGCGAGAAGCATTTCTTCTCCATCTCCACTATTCCCGATGATATCTTCCGTCTGATGCAGGGCAAGACATACAAGAAGAACTGTACCGTGGCAAGAAGCGAACTGAGATACATAAGATGTCTGCACGTAGACAAGGACGGCAGAAACATCGTGGGAGAAATGGTGGTGAACAAGGCGATAGCCACAGATGTGCTCGACATTCTGAAAAAGCTCTACGAGGCGAAATATCCAATAGAACGGATGAGACTCATTGACTACTGGGATGCCGACGATGAAAGGGCGATGAGAGCCAACAACTCCTCCAGCTTCAACTTCCGCTTCATCTCGCATACCCATACGGTATCGAAGCACGGAAGGGGACTGGCCGTAGACATCAACACCCTCTACAATCCTTACCACAAACGACTGAAGAACGGCAAGGAAGTGGTGGAACCTGCCACCGCCCGCCCCTATCTGGACCGCAGCAAGAACCATGCTTATATGATAAAAAAAGGCGACCTCTGCTACCGGCTTTTCAAGGCAAAAGGATTCCGATGGGGAGGTGACTGGAAACACAGCAAGGATTACCAGCACTTCGAAAAATAGAAATGCAGGAAAGAACAGCCAGCAAGGAAAGGACATAAAAAAAGACTATGCCTATGTTACATCATTTCTTTAGTAACTATGGCATAGTCTTTTATTATCCTAACGATCTTTTTTTATATGTAAAACAAATTTAACAATCCTGCTACAGCCTTATTATAATACATTGCAACTAGCTGTACCAGACTGAATTATATTCTCTACGTTCATCGTCCTCATTATAGAGGTTCTCATATTCAAGGTTCATAGCCTCGAATGATTCCAATGTCTGTTTCATGATAACTCCTCCTCTATTTATTAAGTTCAACTTTTAATATGGCAAAATTACTAAAAAAACAGATTTATGATGTCAATATTTCAGAAAACTTTTGTATTTTTGCACCATCTCTGCACATAAGGGGCAAAAAGTGCAAAAAAACAGCTCTGTTCAAGAGCCATGCAAGATAAAAAACAAGAAACAAGATGAAGATATTACATACTTTACGACTCGACAGAATGAAGTGGCGCCACTGGGTACTGCTGCTGTTGCTCATCCTCGTCACCCTTACCAAGATGATTCCTCTCTGGGGAGTTATCTACACCTACCGTGTTTATCCCGTTATCGGCAGCCTTCTTTCGCCCATCTCGGGCATCTTTCCTTTTGCCGTGGGCGATATTTTCATAGCTCTCAGCATCGCCTGGGTCGTCCTCTATCCTATCTACGAGATTGGATTACGGAAGAAACTCGCCCGTCGGTTTATCTTTCTTGCTGCCAAGAGCGGCGGCTATCCGAAGAAAAAGGCGGTCTTCGGAAGGGTAATTGAATATCTGCTGTGGGTATATGTATGGTTTTATGCTGCTTGGGGACTGAACTATTCGCAGCCAGTTATCTATTATAGAGTAGGCATGCAGCCTGCTGAGGTTTCGGAAGAGAAGTTCCGGAAATTTGCCTACCAGTATGCCGACAGCCTCAACCTTTTGAGTGAAGAACGGAGAGGAAAGAGTGAAAAATTCAATTATATTGTGGATGATAAACTGAAGAATCGGGTGCGGGATGCGGTTCTGAAGGAATATAACAGGATAGGCTATCGGGAGGGCATCAATCCGCCTTTCAACCAGCATCCGCATGCCAAGACGATGGTGTTTTCGCCCATCAGTTCGATGTCGGGTGTAACGGGCAGCATGGGACCATTCTTCTGCGAATTTACGCTGAACGGCGATATTCTTGCACACGATTATCCTGCTACCTATGCCCATGAGTTTGCTCATTTTCTGGGCATTGCCAACGAAGGAGAGGCAAATTTCTACAGTTATCTCGTCTGTACGGCATCACAGGATAAGGCGGTGAAATTCAGCGGATATTACCACATTCTGCCCCATGTATTATATAATGTATTCGACATTCTCGGCGAAAAGGAGGGTGAGAAATATCTGAAACATATCCGGCCAGAGATAATCAGGCTGCTGAAAAGCGACCGCCAATACTGGCAGGGCAAAAGATGCAAGGCACTGGATGCTGCCCAGGATTTCTTCTTCGAACTCTATCTGAGAGGCAACCATGTAGAAGGCGGCAGAAAGAGCTATGCCGGCGTCATCGGTCTGATTCTGGCTTGGGAGAACAAGCAGGAAACTGTAGAGAAGATATGCCCATGAGAAGAAATGATGTCCGAATGCATGCGCTGCGAGGAAGCGACTGATAATAGCAATAACATATTTAATAATAAGAAGAATATGGAAGATATGAAGAAGGGAAGAATCACTCCTAGCTGGATTGATTCATTGAAGGAGAACGAGATTTTTGTGTTTGGCAGCAATCTAGCTGGCATGCATGGTGGTGGAGCAGCCCGCATTGCCCGCCTGCATTTCGGTGCCGTCATGGGACAGGGTGTAGGCTTGCAAGGTCAGAGTTATGCCATCCCTACGATGCAGGGCGGCGTGGAAACCATCCGTCCATACGTGGATGATTTCATCGCCTATGCCAAGCATCATCAAGAGCTTCATTTCCTGGTAACCCCAATAGGTTGCGGCATCGCCGGTTTCGAAGCCGAAGACATCGCCCCATTGTTCGAGAAGGCAAAGGAGATGAAGAACATCAGCTTGCCGGAGAGTTTCTGGGAGGTGATAGAATAAAGTTATAGAGAATTAGTAGCTTATGTTAGGAGCAATGATAGGAGATATTGCTGGCTCAAAATATGAGTTCAACAATACGTTTGATTATGATTTCGAGATGTTCGGCGAGGGATGCGACTTCACCGATGATACCATCTGTACGGTAGCGATAGCCGATGCGATATTGAACGGACGAAGCTATCAGGAAAGCCTGCTGGATTGGTGCCGCCGCTATCCTTCTCCAAAAGGAGCGTATGGCGGAAGATTCGCGGGGTGGATTCGTTCTCTTGATCCGCAGCCATACAATAGTTTTGGCAATGGTTCGGCAATGCGAGTATCGCCGGTGGCTTGGCTATTCGATGACCTGTCGCAGGTGTTGGAAGAGGCAGAGAAAACGGCTCTTCCTACTCATAACCATCCCGAAGGAATCAAGGGAGCCAGAGCCGTGGCTCATGCCATCTGGCATTTCCGCAAGAGCAAGGAAAGCCATCTGCCAGATGATGAAGCAATGAAAGCCTTCAAGGATATCGCCCGCAGCTATTACGAGGATTTCGATACCCGAGATTATCCGAAAGGCAAATTCGATGAAACCTGCATGGATGCCGTACCATTATCTTTCTATCTCCTCTCGCAAGCCTCATCCTTCGAAGATGCCATCCGCCTAGCCATATCTCATGGCGGCGATAGCGATACCATCGGAGCCATCGTCGGCTCCATCGCCGAAGCCCGATTCGGTATTCCGCAAGAAATGAAAGAGAAGGCAATCTCTTATCTTCCGGATGATATGAGAGAAATATCGGCTAGAATAAAGTGTAGCAACTAGGCTCAGCAAAGCTGCTGACTGCAGTCAGCAGACCTGCCGACTAGGCTCGGCAGACCTGCTGAGCCTAGTGGCAACTTCTGAGAAGGTATCTTCTGGAACCCAAGGAGTAATGTCTTTCAACTCACGAAGACGCTTGCATCAACCTATAGAGTTGACTCCTTTATCCCATCGAGCCGACTCCGTCATCCAGTAGAACCGACTCATTCTGCTAAACCAACCCTATCTACAACCTTCTCCAGGCAGTTAATCATTATAATTCTGCTTATCAGAAATCGTGGTCACAATAGCACTCAGCTTCTGCATTTTCTCCTCATTTATTTCCTGCACATAAAAGTTTTTTTCGAAAAAACTTTTCTCGTGTGCGTATAAACTCGACGCTAAATCTAAAAAGAATCTGATACAATACCTTATAGATACCCCCCAAAATACGTCCCGACGTAGACTTTACTACATGGCGACGTAATCTTTCCTACGTCCCGACGCAGAAATTCCTACATCGCCATGTAATTTCAAGGACAACGGGAAATGAAAGATGTATTGAAACAATTTGCAGGAAAAGCGAAATAAAGCCCAAATAATTTGGTATTATCAAAGAAAAACCGTAATTTTGTAGCAATTAAAACAAGTAAATATGACGAACCATGATTTTTGGATGTCCATCAGCGACATAATCAATGAAGGATTTACATCTGAAGGTCTAGCAAACTAGATGATTATGCAGAACAATTCAGTACTGGAAAGATCTTATATAAACGATTTTCACCGTCAGAGCAGCTTGGCTGCGTTAAAGGGGGAACAATACATGTTATTGCATCCTTACTCGCGGGAGCAGAAGTTGGCACAGATCAACTCTCTGCGCCAGAACACAGTTTCATAAGAGAGCAGCAACTCGGAAAGATCCAAGAGAAGAGAATAGAAGATTGGGCGAAAGCTGCTGGATTTTGGATAAACAACACAGATGAAACCTATGAACAAACCTTGGGCAAAATCTAGTATAAATCTGTCTCTTTACTACCTTATCATCGAAAAAATGTATGATTTAACATTCGTTATCATCGAAAAAGTGTGTAATTTACTTGTTTTTATCATCGAAAAAGTGTATCTTTGCAACAGAAATATTTAAATTCCAGTTAGTTATGAAAAGAAAGATATACAAGCAACTCCTGAAATGGAAAGAAAGCAAGGACAGAAAGCCCTTGATGTTACTAGGTGCCAGACAAGTGGGTAAGACTTGGATCATGCAGCACTTTGGAAAAAAGGAATACAAAAACGTAGCATATATCAACTGTGACGATGAACCAAGAATGAAACAGCTCTTTGAGCTTGATTACAACATAGACAGAATCCTCATAACCATCCAAGCCATTACTGGCGTAAGGATTACACCTGCTACTCTCATCATCATGGATGAAATACAGGAGGTTCCAAGAGGACTCCATAGTTTGAAGTACTTTTGCGAAAAAGCTCCCGAATACCATATTATGGTAGCAGGTTCCCTCCTTGGGGTTACCCTGGGTAAAGGAGAGTCGTTTCCTGTAGGGAAAGTAGATATGCTTACCATGTACCCCATGGATTACGAGGAATATCTTGATGCAACCGGCAATGAAAATTGGATAGAATTACTCCATTCAAAAGACTGGGGACTTATCGACATCATGAAACCCAAGATGACGGAACTGCTCCGGCAATATTACTTTGTGGGCGGCATGCCAGGAGTGGTAAGCAAATTCATCGAAAATACAGACTTGCAGCAGGTTCGCACCCTTCAGCGTGATATTCTGGAAGCCTATCGCAGGGATATTTCCAAACATACTTCAGCTGCGGAATCTACAAGAATCCGGGAGGTGCTGGATTCTCTCCCTTCTCAACTGGCACGTGAAAACAAGAAGTTCATCTATGGAGCTGTGCGCAAAGGTAGCAGAGCCAAGGATTTTGAACTGGCCATACAATGGTTGGTAGATGCCGGCATTGTATATAAGGTGAACCGCATCAAGGAACCTAAAATGCCGCTTAAATTTTATGAAGATAGGGATGCCTTTAAACTGTTCTTATTAGATTGTGGTCTCCTGGCATGCATGACAGATGCCTCAGCAGACCAGATGCTGATAGGCGACAATGCATTCACTGAGTTCAAAGGTGCATTTACAGAACAGTATGTGCTACAGCAACTGTTGGCCTTGGGATTAAAGCCCTATTACTGGAGCAATACCAAGACTCCTTCGGAGATTGATTTCATCATTCAAGATAGCCAAAGGGTTATACCAGTAGAAGTGAAGGCAGAGGAAAACGTACGTGCGCGTTCTCTGGCACAATTCATCAAAGACAACCCAGGCTTGAAAGGGTTACGTATCTCCATGAAAGGATATGTAGACCAAGAATGGATGGAAAACATCCCTATCATAGCCATTGGCACATATTTTGAGAAATGAATAGCGGCAAGGCTGATAGTATATACAAGGAAATATCATACAAGTTATTATATATTATACATTATAAATAAGGAGATAAGAAGATGAAAGAAGTATTGATAGTAAGCATTGGCAGCTTCTTCGGGGGCGGCATGAGATATTGGATTTCAAAGTTGGTGCAATCCTGCACGGTGATTGCCTTTCCGTTCGGAACGATGGCGGTGAATGTGGCGGGATGCCTCATCATCGGGTTCCTCTCGGGATTGAACTGGCGGGAAGGGGGATGGATGTCGCCATCTGCCAAACTGCTGCTCACCACGGGATTCTGCGGAGGATTCACTACCTTCTCTACCTTTATGAACGAGGGAGCAGGACTGATGAAAGAAGAGAATTACCTCTATATGATGCTCTATCTCTTCGGAAGTCTGGCGCTGGGACTTATCGCCGTTCTCGCCGGACATTATCTGGCGAAAATGATTGCATGAGAAGAAGTAGGAGAATAGAAGAAAAAGGCCCAGATTGCCGAAGAATATACTGAAGATAGTATTCCATCAAATGAAGAAATGATGAAAATACTATCTTTTTTATTATTTTATATTTCCAAAATGCCTTAATTACGAAATTTATTCGTAAATTTGCAGAAATAATCTGCATTCGACAATTTGAAAGCAAGCTTTCATCATGCTCGTTTGCTTAATTTTTGCACCAATGAATACATTAGATACAAACAATATAAAATGGAGCGAGAATGTAATTATCGCTGATGCCGACTATATCGACCGAGTGGCTTTCGACCTGATAGTCAACTTTGAACGAATGATTAACCGTCGCATCCAACCAGCCGACATGGCACAATGGGCAGTCTGCATTGCCCTTGACGGAGGTCTGAGAGAGGGCGAGCACGAGACACAGGTTGTGCTTATCCACGACAAGCAGTCGATGGCGATGAAGAACTTCCGCCCTGCCAACTATGAGAAGGATCTGAACGCTCAGGCTTTCAAGGATGATAAGCTCGGAGAATTCATCATCTCTTCTTATCCTACAGAGGAGAAGATGGTAGGCAAGGATGACTTCCTCGTAGATGTGGCACGCACCGTATGCAACGCCAAGGAGGTGAAGCGAGTGATGGTAATCCCAAATTCTGAGGATGGAGATGCTTACGACCGACTCCGCGAGATACTCCGTAAGGTAGATGACGACGACAAGCGCATCACACTCTTTGCCATGCAGCCCATGCCAGGCGGCAACTTCAGACAGGAGATTCTCGGTTATTCGCTCATGAATGCCCTGGGGATTTCGGCAGATGAAATAAAATAAACATTAAAATAATAAACATAAAAAAATAAGATTATAAATGAGTAGAGTACTTATGATTGGCGCAGGTGGCGTGGCTACCGTGGCTGCCTTCAAGATTGTCCAGAACCAGGACGTTTTCACCGAGTTTATGATTGCTAGCCGTCGCAAGGAAAAATGCGATAAGCTGGTTAAGGATATCCATGCCAAGGGCTACAAGATGGATATTCAGACAGCTGAGGTGGATGCCGACGACGTTGAGCAGTTGAAGGCTCTCTTCAATAGCTACAAGCCTGAGCTTGTCATCAACCTCGCTTTGCCTTATCAGGATCTCACTATCATGGATGCCTGTCTGGCTTGCGGTTGCAACTATATGGATACCGCTAACTATGAGCCTAAGGACGAGGCTCACTTCGAGTACTCATGGCAGTGGGCATACAAGGATAAGTTCGAACAGGCAGGTCTCTGCGCTATCCTCGGCTGCGGTTTCGACCCAGGTGTATCAGGCATCTTCACCGCTTATGCAGCCAAGCATCACTTCGATGAGATTGAGGTGCTCGACATCGTGGATTGCAACGCCGGTAACCATCACAAGGCTTTCGCAACCAACTTCAACCCAGAAATCAACATCCGCGAGATTACCCAGAAGGGACTCTGGTATAAGGATGGCGAATGGATTGAAACCGACCCTCTCTCTATCCACAAGCCTCTCACCTACCCTAACATCGGTCCTCGCGAGAGCTATCTGATGCACCACGAGGAGTTGGAGAGTCTGGTGAAGAACTACCCTACCATCAAGGAGGCACGCTTCTGGATGACCTTCGGTCAGCAGTATCTCACCTACCTCGACTGCATCCAGAACCTCGGCATGAGCCGCATCGACGAAATCGAATACGAGGCTCCATTGGCAGACGGTTCTGGCAAGACTGCCAAGGTGAAGATTGTTCCTCTGCAGTTCCTCAAGGCCGTATTGCCTAACCCACAGGATCTCGGCGAGAACTATGACGGCGAAACATCTATCGGTTGCCGCATCCGTGGTAAGAAGGATGGCAAGGAGCGCACCTATTACGTATATAACAACTGCAAGCACCAGGAGGCTTACAACGAAACCGGCATGCAGGGCGTAAGCTACACCACCGGTGTGCCAGCCATGATTGGTGCCATGATGTTCCTCAAGGGCATCTGGAAGAAACCAGGCGTATGGAACGTAGAGGAGTTCGACCCAGATCCATTCATGGAGCAGCTCAACAAGCAGGGATTGCCATGGCACGAGGTGTTTGATGGCGATTTGGAAATTGACTAAACTTTAAACTAAATAAGATATGGCAAAAGAAATGCAAGAGGGAAAATTGAATCCCAATGAAGGCAAACTGAAAGCTCTTCAGGCAGCCATGGCTAAGATAGAAAAGGACTTCGGTAAGGGCTCAATCATGAAACTCGGAGATGAGCACGTTGAGAACATCGAAGTTATCCCTACAGGCAGTATCGCTCTCGACAATGCACTGGGCGTAGGCGGTTATCCTAAGGGACGTATCATCGAGATTTACGGTCCGGAATCTTCTGGTAAGACAACATTGGCTATCCACGCCATCGCAGAGGCTCAGAAGGCTGGCGGTATCGCTGCTTTCATTGATGCAGAGCACGCTTTCGACCGTTTCTATGCGGCTAAATTGGGCGTTGATGTTGATAACTTGTGGATTTCACAACCAGATAATGGTGAGCAGGCGTTGCAGATTGCAGACCAGCTGATCAGTTCTGCTGCTGTAGACATCGTAGTTGTTGACTCTGTTGCCGCCTTGACTCCTAAGAAGGAAATCGAAGGCGATATGGGTGACAATGTAGTAGGTCTTCAGGCTCGATTGATGAGTCAGGCTCTCCGCAAGCTCACTTCTACCATCAGCAAGACCAACACTACCTGCATCTTCATCAACCAGTTGCGCGAGAAGATTGGTGTTATGTTCGGTAACCCAGAGACAACCACCGGTGGTAATGCTCTGAAGTTCTATGCATCAGTGCGTTTGGATATCCGCAAGGCAACAGCCATCAAGGACGGCGATGAGGTAGTAGGTAATCTGGTTCGCGTAAAGGTAGTAAAGAACAAGGTGGCTCCTCCTTTCCGCAAGGCAGAGTTCGACATCATGTTTGGCGAAGGCATCAGCCGTGCCGGCGAGGTATTCGGTCTGGCTGTAGCCAACGATATCATCGAAAAGAGCGGCAGCTGGTATAGCTATGGCGGTTCTAAACTCGGACAGGGTGCCGATGCCTGCAAGGCATTGCTCAAGGATAATCCAGAACTTCTCGATGAACTGGAAGCTAAGGTTCGCGAAGCACTTGCTGCTAAGGAACAGAAATAAAGCCAGATAAGGTTTCACACCTTATTATATATAGGAGCTTTATCTGAAAAGAAAGATTTCTCAATCATATTACAGGAATCAAGATAGGGAGAATGCGACATTTTATCGCCTCCCATATCTTGATTCCTTTTATTTTGTCAGCATTATCTGACACCTTGTCAGCCACTTTAAATTTTACAATCCCTTGGCACATGCTTTGTTATGACGGAAAGCGTGAACGCTGAATAGAGAGGTTCCCGACAGATGCATATCTTCGGCAGACTTCCATTAGCCAGCAGTTCATGAGATAAATAACATATTAATAACGATAAAAATAAAAAAAGATATAATTATGGGAAAAGTAATTGGAATTGACTTGGGTACCACAAACAGTTGTGTTGCCGTTTTCGAAGGTAGCGAACCAGTTGTAATCGCTAACAGTGAAGGTAAGCGTACTACTCCATCAGTAGTAGGTTTCGTTAAGGATGGTGACCGCAAGGTAGGTGATCCTGCTAAGCGTCAGGCCATCACAAACCCTAAGAACACAGTATATTCTATCAAGCGTTTCATGGGTGAGACATACGCTCAGAGCCAGAAAGAGGCTGAGGCAATGCCTTATACAGTAGTAAACGAGGGTGGTTATCCACGTGTTGAAATCGAGGGTCGCAAATATACTCCACAGGAGATTTCTGCAATGGTTCTCCAGAAGATGAAGAAGACTGCAGAGGATTATCTCGGACAGGAGGTTACAGATGCTGTCATCACAGTTCCTGCTTACTTCTCTGACTCACAGCGTCAGGCTACAAAGGAGGCTGGTCAGATTGCAGGTTTGAACGTTCAGCGTATCGTAAATGAGCCTACAGCCGCAGCTTTGGCTTATGGTGTTGACAAGGCTAACAAAGATATGAAGATTGCCGTATTCGACTTGGGTGGTGGTACATTCGATATCTCTATCCTGGAGTTCGGTGGCGGCGTATTTGAGGTACTTTCTACCAATGGTGATACTCACCTGGGTGGTGATGACTTCGATCAGGTAATCATCAACTGGTTGGCTGATGGCTTCAAGGCTGAAGAAGGCGTAGATCTCCGCAAGGACCCTATGGCTATGCAGCGTTTGAAGGAAGCAGCTGAGAAGGCTAAGATTGAGTTGTCAAGCTCTACATCTACCGAAATCAACTTGCCATACATCACAGCCGTTGACGGTATGCCAAAGCACTTGGTTAAGACTTTGACCCGTGCACAGTTCGAGCAGTTGGCTCACAACCTGATTCAGGCTTGCTTGGTACCTTGCCAGAATGCCGTTCGTGACGCTAAGCTCTCTACATCAGATATCGACGAGGTTATCCTGGTTGGTGGTTCAAGCCGTATCCCAGCCGTTCAGACACTCGTTAAGAACTACTTTGGCAAGGAGCCTTCTAAGGGTGTTAACCCAGATGAGGTTGTTGCAGTAGGTGCAGCTATCCAGGGTGCCATCCTGAACAAGGAAGAGGGTGTTGGTGACATCGTATTGCTCGACGTTACTCCATTGACTCTCGGTATCGAGACTATGGGTGGTGTGATGACTAAGCTCATCGATGCCAATACAACTATCCCTTGCAAGAAGAGCGAGGTATTCTCTACAGCAGCTGATAACCAGACAGAGGTTACCATCCACGTATTGCAGGGTGAGCGTCCAATGGCAGCTCAGAACAAGAGTATCGGTCAGTTCAACCTGACAGGTATTGCTCCAGCTCGCCGTGGTGTTCCTCAGATTGAGGTTACCTTCGATATCGATGCCAACGGTATCTTGAACGTATCAGCTAAAGATAAGGCTACCGGTAAGGAGCAGAGCATCCGCATCGAGGCTTCATCTGGCTTGAGCGAGGACGAGATCAACCGCATGAAGGCTGAGGCAGAGCAGAACGCTGCTGCTGATAAGGCTGAGCGCGAGAAGATTGACAAGATGAACCAGGCTGACAGCATGATCTTCACCACCGAGAACTTCCTGAAGGATAACGGTGATAAGATTCCAGCTGACAAGAAGCCAGGTATCGAGCAGGCTTTGCAGCAGTTGAAGGATGCTCACAAGGCTGGTGATGCTGCAGCTATTGATTCAGCTATCAACAACTTGAACACCGTCATGCAGGCTGCTTCTCAGCAGATGTATCAGGGCGGCCAGCAGGCAGGTCCTCAGGGTGCACAGGGTGGTCAGCAGGCACAGGGCGGCAATGATGGCGCTCAGGACGTACAAGACGCTGACTTCGAAGAAGTTAAGTAATACAGATTAATATTATAATAAAGGCGTACAATGCTCAGAAATGAGTTTTGTACGCCTTTTTTGTTTCATTATATTTTTTTATATCCCAATAGTTTGCTAATTCGCTGAAAATTATGTATATTTGCAAATTAAGGGAGAAAAACATCCCCGAAAGAGATAGACAGTTTAGGGTAAATATAAAAGAAAGGAGAACGAGATATGGCAAAGAAGAGACCACAGGTAGCGCTGGTTTATGATTTCGACGGCACACTGTCGCCGGGCAATATGCAGGAGTTTGGATTCATACAGGCTACAGGCAAGACAAAAGACGAGTTCTGGGAGAAAAACAGAAAGTTTGCAGAGGGTAAGGATGCCAACGGCATTTTGACCTATATGTATCTGATGCTCGACGAAGCCAAGAAGAACAATATCTCGCTCACCCGGGAATCTTTTCAGAAATTCGGCAAGGATGTAGAACTGTTCCGCGGCGTAAAACAATGGTTTTCGCTCGTGAATGAATATGGCAACAGTATCGGACTGGACGTAAAGCACTACATCAACTCCTCGGGACTGAAGGAGATGATAGAGGGCACACCTATCGCCCACGAATTTGAGAACATCTACGCCTGCTCCTTTCTCTACAATAAGGAGGGAATCGCCTATTGGCCAGCCGTAGCCGTAGACTATACTACCAAGACGCAATTCCTCTTCAAAATCAACAAAGGTATCAAACAGGTGAGCGACAACAGAAGAGTGAACCAGTATATCCCCGACGAGAAGCGCCCTATCCCTTTCCCCCGAATGATATACTTCGGAGATGGAGAAACCGATGTGCCTTGCATGAAGATGGTAAAGGAACATGGCGGCCACTCGATTGCGGTATATGATAACGAGGATAAACAGAAGACTGCCTGCCAGCTTGTCAAGGAGGGACGGGTAAACTTCATGTGCTCTGCCAACTACAGCAAAGGAAGCGTGATGAATATCATCGTAAAGAGGATATTGGATAAAATCAAAGCCGACTTTGAATTCGACCGCCTGATAGAACTGAACCAGAAGAAGGCATGGAAGTAATTTAAAGGTAAAAGAGTAAAAAGGTAAAAGGGTAAAAAGGGCAAGAAAGTAAAGGGAGAAAGGGATTCTTTTGTGAATTCCTTGAAACTTTTCTTGGTTTTGTCGAGGATTATGCTTAATTTTGCACGCAAAAATAATAATATCAAATCATATTAATGGGAAGAAACAAATACTCAGCAGGAGAAATCAAGGAAATCGGCAAGTTGCTGCGCCTCAAAAACGCAGGCAACCGTTTACAACAGAAAATGATACGCCACGACCTTCGCGTGGATTATGAATTCAATATCTCTGACTTCAATGAGCCTGGCAAGGCTTTCGGAGAAGAGGAGTTGCAGGCAGCCATCAAGCGTGGCGCCATTCAGATTCTCGACGATGCCACCATAGAGGCAATGAAGGCAAAACGTGCCCGAGATAAGGCTCGCGACGAGGCAGAGAGACAGAAGGAAGCTGTAGCCAGCGGTGAACAGACCGACTGGCAGGAGGCTATGAAGGAGTGGAATGAGTATTATAAATAATTTTGAATGTTGATTGTTAAATGTTGAATGTTGAATTGCACAATGGGCTATGCTAGCCAAAAGCAAGATATAACTCAACATTCAACATTCAACACTCAACATTCAACATTTAATTAAACGATTATGGCAAAAGTATTGATAAAGACATCAGAGGGCGACATCAAGGTGCGCCTCTACGACGAGA
>OJRH01000142.1_pt1 | contig 39852 bp, 39 predicted proteins | sample 1599131 | NCBI WGS metagenome assembly OJRH01 (sample SAMN03922527, study PRJEB24848) | human gut metagenome | isolation source: stool sample | host: Homo sapiens | place: Germany | collected 2010-05
GTGCTTACAGCGTATAGCTGCTTAGCACATTATTGAATTATTAACGAACTATTGTGATAAAGAAAAAAGGAAATTTTGTGTTGGAGTTGATTGATTTGGCCAAGTATGCTGCAAAAAGAGAAGATTTAAGTCTTTATAATGCCTGTATTCAACGTGTATATGAAATCTTACTAAAGGACGATGATGAAAAAGAATGATAAACAAACGATTCGGGAGGAGGCTATGGCCAAACTCCTGGAATGTTCTTTTCGGAAGGATACGCCCTTGATGATGAAGAATGATAATGGAGTCTTTGCTCTCTTCTTTGATACAAGAGTCAAAGGCCTATCTGAGTTCAAATATAAAAGGTTATGGTATGCCATCAACCAAGTGGTCCGTAATGATGAAAAGAACTGGATGTATCGTTATTGGGAGTTTGCAGACCAGTATTATAGTAATACTTTTGCCTACGAAAGTAGTTGTGAGGAAGGAAAAAGATTCTTCGAATTTCATGTAGCGGTAGGTGGCTTATTTGCTCTGAACAAAAAGTATGAATGGATTGAGCATATTGCTTCATTTTCAAATTGCCTCCCTGCAAAATACTTCTTGATACCAAGTACATTCTCTGAGATATTCAATTGGCTGCAATATTTTGATGACATGGTAGGCTCATCAATAGACTTGGATATTAAGTATCATTTGTATTCGCAGTATGAGGGAGTAAGAGCTGGCGCAAATCTCTACAAGGGAATTGTCGAATATTTAGCTTTGATGATGTGCCGCTTGCCTGAAATGGACTTCAATTCTAGATATGTCGATCCTATGGCATTGCCTCGGGTTTATGGTTGTGCTTCTAATGAAAAGAAAAATTTTGTATCCGTGAATCTGGAAAACATTCGTATTGCAGAGTTCTTAAAGAAAACGATTGACGAGACATGTCTTGGCTATAAAGGTAAAGATCAAGCATTACAATTATTGAAAGATTACATTGATACCTGTAAAAATTGCTTGAATACCGGTGCTCATGTGGATGATGATAAAATAGATTATATAGCAAGTATACTGCTTGAGGAGTTCGAACGTCAGCAATCTGTCTTGATTACTTCAAAAAACAGTAGCTTGAAGGACTTTATAAAGGAGAGATGGTTCGCAGAGTCTGCCGATCAATTAGAGGAATATGATTTCTTGGAAGGAAGGAGCTACAATAATATAAACAGAGAATCGGTAATGGTTCGGCATATTATTGCAGGAGCTATATTTAGATATACGAAAATCTTGAATACGTATCAAGCATCAGCGACCTTGAACGTCAGATATAGAGATATATCGTCAGCTTTGACAAAACTTAGCATTCCAATGGGTTATGTAGTTCTTGTAGGAAGTATCGGCACTCATCTGCTACCTGATGGATTCGACAATAATCCAGATGTTCATTTTATCTATTCCAAACAATCAGAGATTATCATTGTTAATAAGAGTCTTTTGCCATTTGTGTCTTTTGATGAAGAAAAATGCAATGGTAATAAGTATAAACTTATAGACGATAAGAAGAATAAAATTCTTTATTCGAATATATGGCAAATACAAGAAGCTGGTGAAACTAAGTTGAACGCAGAGAAGAATAAGTATTTCGATTTGTTCATTGGTTGTTACGCTTCGATATATATGCCTCCAAAAGAAAAGCGAAAATGTATTCGCATTAGAGCTATTGATGGTATTACACAAGAAACTTTTGATTTGGACAAAATCTTGAAAATAACAGATTATATGGCATAAAACAATGTAGGATTGCACAAAATTAATCTTTACAATACTTTTTAGTTAGTGTTGTCTGCAATACTTTCCATATAGTGTGTGAGCAGTCACTTTGGGCCGTCTTGTGTACGTTCATAAAAATATATACCTTTTCCTCGAATTTTAAATTCGGTAACCCACCAATACAGCGTAAAGTGGGGTAAATGAAAAATATTATCTTTGCAACCATCTTAAAATTCACATAAAATGGAAAGCAAAGAATATTTTGAAAAGGTGATGATATGCGTTATGCCATCGACTCTAGAAAGTTTCAGAAGGAATTAGGTTGGGAGCCATCTCTCCAGTTTGAGGAGGGTATCGAAGAAACGGTAAAGTGGTATCTCGATAATCAGAAATGGATGGATCATGTTACTTCTGGGGAGTATCAGAAGTATTATGAGAATATGTATGGTAAGTAAGCCCCACCTGTCCCTCCCCTGCGGGAGGGTCCTTACCCTATACCCAAGCCCTAAATCCCTACCATAGGGATTAGGGATGTAACCGCCCTCCGGTGCTCAGAACCGCTACGCTATAAGGTTGGCGGGGCATCAAAGCCCTCGCTAGGTTGTGCGGGCTGGGACCGCCAGAGGAAACTCAACATAATATAATAAATCCTACCTTATGCTTAAGAAATATAGGATAATCATAAGGAATTGTTGGATTTGTCTAATAAATCTGAGTATAAGTGGGCATTTGAGAAGGGTATAACGCATCAGATTAATTACCGAGATGGATACCTTCTTAGAATGTATGAAGCATGTTTGGTTTAAACGATACTTATGTCTGTGAGATTAAATAAACTATTACGGGAAGCAAATATTGGGCTGCAAGCATTCAGCGCAATTCTAAAGGCTTTAGATATTGATGAACCACATCTTGAGCCAAGTACCAAAATATCGGATGATCTTGCTAATCTGATATTAAATCTACGAAATGTTGATTTAGATTTTATAAAGTTGATTGAAAAGAGTGTAGAGAAGAAAACATCTAATAGTACTCCAAAATCACCTTTAAAAATTATTGGGAATATAGCTTTAAACGAATATGGTTCTCCTAGTCGTGCAAACAGAGATATGGAAGCCTCTGGTAATAGGTTAACGAAATCGTTGGAGTATTATACGACAATTGAAGAACCTCAATATAAAGAGGACAGCAAAAACTTCTGGGTTGAGGAACTGATATTGCTAACACCACAGGGGAAAGCGACACGCTTACCAATAGCTTCTTTTGGTTGCCAAGATAAAGTTCCTCTTTACTCTGTATTGATAGGTTGTAATGGCGTTGGCAAGAGTACCTTGTTAAAGGAAATGGTGGATTTCTTTGTAGACCTGCATGCTTATATCAATAATTTTAAGCAGAAAATGTCATCTGCTAATAAGGCGAGACTCAAAGGCGTTAAGTATCATATTGATGGTGTCTGCTGTGAGGTGATAAGAATCGGTAGAACTTTCCTTACTAAGATAGATGACAGGTTCCTTGCTTCGAAGAAATTGAGAGTTCCTACTATCGTTGCATGCAATTTTGGCGCATTCGATAAGTTTCCTGTTCAAAAGGTGAATGGCTCTTCTCAAACCAGGTATGATGTACCATATTATAAATATGTAGGGGCTCATGTTAATGGAAATATGATTTCATCCTCTGCTATTGCTTTTCGGTTATTGTTCGCTTTGAAGGAGAACATGGACGATAGGCAGCGGCAAAATTTATCATCTATCTTGGATTTCATAGGATATGATCACACTATAACTTTGAATTACTCCATAGTTTTAAAATCCAAGAAAAATGGAAGTGTATATGATCATGTTCTTCAGCATGTACTAAAAGACAAAGAATACAGCAAACTTACATCTGAGCAAAGGAGTAATAAAGTTAAGGAACTCTATGATTTTTACAAGAACAAGGAGTTTGCCAAGCAACCTACGTGTAACTATGATATAGATATTGATCAAAATTCATTGGCTGCAAATGAAGATTTGAATTATATATATAAGTTGAAGCAATATGATTTGGTTCAAGCTACTAGTGTTGTATTCTATAAGAATGGAAAACAGATTGCTTCAGAAGAAATGAGTTCCGGTGAGTTTGCTATGCTTTCTATGGTGCTTAGTATTTCCACAGCAGCAAGTGATTCGCATACGTTAATTCTCATAGATGAGCCAGAGCTGAGTCTTCACCCCAATTGGCAGATGACAATCATCGATAACCTTGACAGGGCATTGAAAAATCAGGTGTGTCATCTGCTAATAGCTACACATAGTCATATGCTTGTATCTGATTTACCTATGAACAGATCTTCTGTTTCTCAGTGGGAAAAGGATAAAGATGGTAATCTTATAGCCAATCGAATAGAAGAAAATACTTATGGGTGGTCGGCAGAAGAAGTGCTTCTTAAAGTTTTCAAGACGGCAACCGATAGAAACCGATATTTCGGCGAGCGTATAGCCAAGCTTTTAGAACAGATGGGTAATGATACAATTACTAAAGAGGCTGTTGCAGATGAATTGAATGAACTGCAGGAGATTTCACAGCATTTAAGTGAGGTGGATCCGATGAAAATGGTTCTGAACACAATTATAGACGCATATAAATGATGAACTATGACAGAAGAGGAAGACTACATTGTGCAAAATCCGTATCAGCCTACAGAGAAAGAAAAACTTGCTATTGAGGAACTAGTAAATAAAGGACTTGATTCTGGAGATTGGAATTCTAAAAAGACTGGTATAACTGAATTCAAGGCTCATATGCGTGAACACATGTACTATGAACAGAACTGCAGATGTGCTTATTGTCGTACAGAATTGCCTATAGCTTGTTGTTTCTTGCAGCGTGAACACATCGTTCCGAAAGCTCCACATCCTCAATGGATGTTCGAACCTCGCAATCTATGCTTTGCTTGTGATAAATGCAATAATTTTAAGGGAGATGAAGAGGTGTTGAGAAATCGATATGCAGTTGCTTATCCAACTGATAGCAAAGATTTCTTGATTGTTAATCCCTTTCTCGATAAATATTCAGACCATATTGAGCTTAAGGATGGTATTATATATATAGGGAAAACAAAGAAGGGGCGTTTTACAATTGATACTTGTCAACTCTTTAGGCCTGATTTGGCTTTGGAAAGGGCAAAGAAAAAGATGGAGACGGAAAATCCAGATACTGTTCGTACACAATTACTTGCTTTGTTGTCATCATTGCCTATCTTGGATGAGGAAAAAAGTAAAGCTTTGGAGAATTTTGGGAAAGTCGTAAAAATATATAAACAGAAACATCGGGATTGAATTGAGATTCGTTGACGGACCAAAGCGGTCTTCGCCAGCTTTTGTAGGAATGGGACTACCAGATGATAATTGGCTGGGATGTAGAAGTGGTGATTTGATGTCAATTAGTGGAATGATATTTATAATTTAATATAGATATAAATAGTTGGATGAATGATATAACTGCTTGTTTCGCTTTCCTGAGATATAGCTTGGGGAAAAAGGAGAATATGAGTAGGGTGATTACTGGTATGGACTGGCAGGAGCTATATTCCTTTGCTTCTAAGCAGGCTCTGCTGGGGCTTTGCTTTGAGGGTATTGAGAGACTGGGGAAGGAGTATCCTGTGGAGTTGAAGCAGAACCCGATAGGGAGGGAACTGCTGATGACTTGGATGGGTAAGGCGCAACAGATTCGCAGGCAGAACATGAAGGTGAATGCTGTGGCGAGCAAGCTCTTTTCTATGCTCAGGGAGGATGGGATGAGGTGCTGCATTCTGAAAGGGCAGGGGAATGCCTTGATGTATCCGAATCCTTATTCACGTACTCCTGGAGATATTGATGTTTGGATTGATGCTAGTAGGGAGAGGATTATGGAATATGCTCAAAAGAAGTTTGAACTGGGGGATGATATCAGACTGCAGCATCTGGAGACTTCCTTGGATGGTGTGCCTGTAGAGTTGCATTTTTTTCCTTGTTCGATGAATAATCCTATCTATCATGCTAGATTGCAGAAATGGTTTCGAAGGAATGCGGATCTGCAATGCTCAAATGTTGTTGGGCTGCCCGATGGGGCAGGGGATATTGCTATACCAACGACGGCATTTAATGTTGTTTATCAGCTGACGCATCTGTATCACCATTTCTTTGATGAAGGGATTGGAATGAGGCAAATCATTGATTACTACTATGTAGTTATTAGTGATTACTTATTAGTGATTAATGATGAGTCATTAGGGATTAGGGATACATTGCAGAGAGAATTGAAACATCTTGGATTGTGGAAGTTTGCTGGGGCGGTGATGTATGTACTGCATGAGACATTGGGACTATCTGAAGAAAAGATGATTGCTCCGATGGATGAAAAGCGAGGAAAGTTGTTGTTAGCAGAAATACTGAATGGTGGCAATTTCGGACAGCATTTCACCAAGTATGGGCATTTTACACAACAAGGAATGGCTAAGAAATATTTCCTGAAGATTTGGAGAAATATGCACTTCGTGCGATATTATCCTGCTGAGGCATTGAGTGAACCAATTTTCAGAACGTGGCATTTCTTTTGGAGGAAATGGAAGAAGAAATAGTGAAATGGAAAATATAGAAGTTTTAGTTAGACCTCGGTTGAATGACTATCATGGAATTTTAATGTTGCAAGATAAGGTTGATTTTGCCATTCCGTTTTTAGATGAAGATATACCTTTGTATGTTGATCCATTCTTATTATGGAAGTCTCCATCACAAATGGACAATGGATTGCACGATTCGATTATCCAAAGTTTCAACCATTTGGGATATTTAGTGAATAAGGGTAATTACCAAGGTGCTGCTGATTTGCTTATATCGTTGTCCGAATGTGATGCTGTAGGGCTTGGAACCTCAAAGACAAGGAAGGGAAGTCGTATTGGTGATAAAGTGGCTAATGATGTTTTGTCTCTATTTGAGAATATTCCACAACTCAAGACTGCTGGCTTTTCTCATATTGAAGAAATTCAATTGTTGGTTGGTCAGGTGGCGAAAGATAGAGTTAGTGATATTGCATGTAACTTGATTTCTTCATTTCTGATAGATTATACTATGCAAAGATGCGAGGAAAACAAAATACCGATGGAGCACGTGACAATGGAGTCAGTATATGACGCAAAATTGCATAAGTTGAAAACGGAATCTGTTTATTTGCCTGTTAATCCCAATACAAAGCAGCCTATTTTGTTCGTTCCAAAACGATGGCTACGTTTTTCTTCTTGGATAGGAATGGATGATTATTTCTCAAATTATTATTCTGAGAATGTAGACAAAGGATTTTTCTTCAAGGATAGAATACGTATCATTGACTATAACAGACAAAACTATGATTTTGTAAGAGGATATGTAGAGGCAAAAGAACGTTCTTATGCAGACTGTCATAATGACCCATTGTTTATACAATTACCTTTGACATCGGCTAAACGTAAGATGAAAGATATAGTCAAGTTGCCAACTGGAAAGACTGACAATGCTGATAAGAAGTATGAGAATTATGTAGTTCAATTCCTGGCATCTTTGCTGTACCCACATCTTGACTTTGCTGAAGGTCAGAGCCGAACTGATTCTGGGGCGCAAATTAGAGACCTAATATTCTATAACAATCAGTCAATACCGTTTTTCAAGGAGATATATGAAACATATGGTTCTAAACAGATAGTATTTGAATTGAAAAATGTGGAGTCTTTGAATAGAGATAATGTGAATCAATTGAATCGATACTTGAATGACAATTTAGGGAAGTTTGGGGTATTTGTTACCCGTCACAAACCTCCAAGAAATATTCAAAAGCATTTGATTGACTTATGGTCTGGACAGAGGAAATGCATCCTTGTTCTTGATGATTCCGATTTACAGATGATGACTGATATTTTTGAGAATAAGCAAAGATTTCCTTACGAGGTGATAAAAAAGAAGTATTGTGAGTTTTTAAGAAAATGTCCAACATAATAATAGTAGAAAATGAAAGATAATAAAGTGGTTGATCAGATACGTACATTGAAATATGAGTTTAAAACTCTATCAAGCAAGAAGCCAAACGATGTACTTAATGAATTTAAGGTTAAGTATGTAAACAAATCATTGAAAGCCGCAAATGAACTTTTAGGGGAAGATAAGCCTTACGAAGATTTTGAATCATTCAGTGATGAGGAACTTCCGACCAATAGTGATGTGTTGATGATGTTAAGTTTATATTTAGATAGATTGGTAAATTATGCTTAGAGAAGATATTGAAAAGTATGAAGAGTTGTATTCAAAACTCAACTCGCTGAAAGGTGACTTTGTCGTTTTGTCATGTAAAAAGCCTAATGAGACAGTCAATGAGTTCAAGCTGAAGCTCATTAATAAGTTGTTGGCTCAAATAAACGATTTGGTTGGAGCATTTAAGCCTGAAGAAGACTTTGAAGTTTTTGACTTAGATAGTTTGCCAACCAATAGTGATGTTCTGATGATGTTGAACTTGTATTTGAATGGCATGAGCCGATTTAAGGATGCTAACTCAACAGTGCATTCTTCTCCAATAGATTGGTCATCTGAGTTTAAAACTAAGACCTGGGATGTAGAAGATTAACAGATGAAGTTTTATTGAAAATGGAGTTTTGATGTTCTTACAATAGTATGAAAGCTACGTTTAAAACATTTCAATCAGGATGTGGTGATTGCATATTTCTGATTTTGAAGGACGAGAATAAAAATGAATCATATCATGTTTTGATAGATTGCGGCAAGTTTACTTCTGAAATCAAGAATTTCATCATGAATGATTTGAATTTTAGAATAGATGTCCTGATTGTGTCTCATTACGACAATGATCATGTCTTAGGTCTCATTAATATGTTGAAAGATACTGATTTGGCAAATCTTGAAATAGGAAAAATCATATACAATTGTTTCCAAGATTATGACATAAAAGATGTGGCTTCCATATCAGATGAAAATCGAATGCAATTAGATAGGTATGCTTCAAATATTCATCCATCAAAAGGATTGGCAGAAACTAAAATAGGTGTCCCACAAGCCAGTCTTCTTTGTTTAGTGATTAAATCGAATCCAAAATGGTATAATGTATGGGACAAGAAGATAATTGTGGAGGGTGATACAATAAACTTAGGAGATGATGGGAAATGGGGAACTTTTCATGTACTTTCTCCTTCTCAAAATGCATTAGATGCACTTAAAGATGACTTTATAAAAGAATATACGAAGTGTGTACATGAATGCCCTCCCAAACAAGCTTTTGAAAATCAGGAAAAGTATTGGGAGATGCTTCTACGTATAGCCTCCTCTAAGCCTTCTTTGAAAAAGAAAATTCCAATCAGCTCTTCAATTGTAATGAAAGATTTTTTACAAAAGAAGGCACTCATCAATCCAGATGAATCTGGGATAACTCCACCAAACAAAGCATCTATAGCATTGATATGGGAATGTAATGGTAAGAAAGTTCTTTTAGGTGGTGATGCGGTTGCTTCTCAGTTGTATAAAGCTATCAGAGATTTATATCGACAAGAATATGTCTTGTTTGAAGCGATAAAAATTCCACATCATGGAAGTAAAAACAACATGAGCAATGAACTGGCTCTGTTAATTGATACAGAGCAATACTTTCTTACAGGTGGGAAAAAAGGAGAAGGTCCGAACTATGAAACTTTGGCAAAGATTATATTGCATCCTTTGAATAACGATGTTTCCTCGCATACAATTCACTATAACCATGTGGTAAATCTTTCGGAGTTAAACAACCTAGCAAAAGAAGAGAATAACAAGTTGCTGTCAGAACTTAACGCAAAAATGATAAACGAAAATGAATACACTTTTGAATATTGATGAGTTGGCTGGAACCACTATCGTTCCAGTATGGTGTGGAAACGAAAGGGGTACGGCTTTCTTCATTTCAGAAACACAACTTCTTACCGCTTTCCATGTAGTCGTTGAGAACAAGGTAGATGGAAGTGCCATATATATCAATGTGGATGGTCTTGACGTGGAATGTTCGTATGATGATGTGGCTAAAGATAGAGATTTAGCTCTTCTTACATGTAAAAACTACAGAAATGATGAGTCTCATTTCCGTTTATTAGCTTCTGATTGCAGAAAAGGACAAAGTTTGTCTATTATTGGTTATCCAGAAGAATTAGGCAATGGTATTGACATTTTCAAGTTTAATGTTACAAATATCCGTCCGATTTCCAATCCAGCTTACCAATTTGATATAATTGTTAGGAGAACGGATGAACTATCTTTGTCAAGCTATGCAGGAATGTCTGGTTCTCCTGTGATTAATGAATTTGGTTCTGTCATCGGAGTTGTTACGGATGAGATGTATAATACGTTGGGATATACATCTATTCATTGTGTTCTAAATGAATTGAGAAATAAAGGACTTTGTATAGATGTCAATGCTGACTTGGAAGATACATCTGACTTTGGACTTGGAACGTGCGCTTTGCAAGTGACAGAAGCCCAAGAGCAAGCAGGCAGTAGATATTCGTATGACTTACAAGTTGAAGATAAAGATATAGAAAATGAGATATTTCGTTTTTCAGGTGTTGGCTTTGAAGCAGATGTAAGTGATATAATCAAAACTTTTGATAAGTTTGCAGAGAGTATAAGGGAAGAGAAGAAAAAGAAAATCGTATTTGATTTCAAGAAGAAGTTTATTCCTAATAGTACTATTGGAGAAACGTTTGAAAGCGAACTTTATACGTTGAAAAATTTGAAAGAAAAAACGAAATATGACACTCTCGCCTTATTCCATACGAAGGAGCGGAATCAAATATCAGTATTGATAGATAAAACTCAAAGATACTTTTGGTATAAAAGATTATTTAAAAGTAAAGCAATTGTTGTCATTGGCAATGCTGGTTGTGGGAAGACCTTTGCATTGTGCAAGATAGCAGGTGATTTGTGCATGAAAACAAATGTATATTTGTTTTTTGGTACAGATTTCTCTGCCAATGAATCCCCCTTAGATACAATCGCAAGGAAGATGAATTGGAACCAAAGCAATGCTTTTGATTTACTCAATGAAAAGATGGAAAGAGTTGGAAAATATGCCATTTTTATCATTGATGCAATAAATGAGGGAGCAGGAATGTATTTTTGGCATGACAAGCTACCAGTTCTATTGAATAAAATAGAGAAATGGAATAGGATAAAATTTATATTTTCAGTGCGTGAACAGGCTGGGGCGGACGATATTCTTAATGAAACAGTATGCCAAATACCAAGAATAAGAGTAGTAGGCTTTAAAGACATAAGAAAGGCAATAAACATATTTTTTGATTATTATAGAATAGACGGAAAGGTTGATGACTATTCTCAAATTCAGACGTTTAAGAATCCTCTGTTCTTGAAAATCTTTTGTGAGGCTTATAGCGAAACTTATTATCCTTGGCGTGAAAGACCGAACATCATTGATATTTATCAACGCTATATTTACAAGCGTAATCATTCCATTTCTGCTGATTCAGATGCTGATCCTCGCATGAATTATACTGAACGCATTCTTGAAAAATTGGCTCGTTATTCCTTATACAATTTGCAATGTGGCGATATTCCAAGAGAAAAAGCAAAGTCTTATTCTTATCATCTTTGCCCATATCGAACATGGAGCAAAGATTTATTGAACAACACCCTCAGGGCTAACTTACTAATGGAATATACTACATACGATGATAAGGAATGGATAACTTTTGAATATGACAGTATGGGAGATTACTTGAAGGCTTCTATACTTTTAAATCAGAAGGACAATGACTACTCAAAATTAAAGTTTATTACTCGTCTCTTCGATTTTTCACAAGGTAGATTTCGACAATCAATTGATGGCGCAAAAATTAAGAACTTTATTAAGGCATTTTTATCCGTATGGAATCCGGATGCGAATGTGTGGCATGACAAGGAGATAGAAAATGGGAAGCTTACAGAACTATTCATTGAGAGTTTGGCTTTGCGAAACATAGATAATGATAAGCTGAAGACTGATGCGAGCATACTTAAAAACATATTGGACAAGAATCCAAATATTTTGAATCCTGATGTATTTATCAGTTTGTTGGAAAACAATAATACAACAGTGATAGAAGAATTTCACAATAAGCTCATTTCTTTAAAACTGGCTGATAGAGATTTGGTTTGGTCTATTCCTGCCAATTCTCTTAATTATAGCATAAACGAGGAAATCAAAAAACTATGGGAGAATAAAGGAATAAACCGACAGCTGCTGCTCGTATTTGAGTGTTGGCTGTTGAGTGCTTCTTATCCAAGTGTACGATTCCCTGTAATAAGGTTTATTGTCAATCAGTTGGAAACACTAAATGATACGAATGTTGTCGTTTACCTTATAGATAAGTTTAAAGATGTTGATGACCCATATATTCAGCAAGGTTTATGCTCTGCAATTTATGGTTATATAGTGAGAAAGCGAGTTGCAGATATGCAAATAAGTAGGTCTGTAAAGGAGAATTTTTACCCAAAAGAGAAATGTGCCCCTAATGATTTCGTTTTAAGATATTGGACACTTAAAATATTAGAGTGGCAATCTCATCTGGCAGGCGATGATTCTTACTGGAAAGCTGCTCAACCACCTTATCAAGTACAAACGGACACCCCATATAAAAACATTCCTCAAGGTGACATACCAGAAGACTTCTTCGGAGAAAGTTATGGTGCGAACAGTCTTCATCGTTCCCTTTTCACATGGGATTTCTATCGTTACATATTGGGCGGTAATACCTCAGATGATTTAGACAAATTTGTTGATAATCAAAATACATCCATATCTATATGGAAAACGGCAAAAGCAATAGCTTTATTGATAAAGAACAAGTATGGATGGAACGAGGCTCTTGGAGACTACGATAACGGTGTTCCATACGAATCCAGTCATTATCATAAAACCGAGCGCATTGGTAAAAAATATCAATGGTTGGGTATGAGTGAAGTTTATGCATATTTGTTGGATACTTGCAAATTAAAGGTAGATAGATGGTCGCAAAAGAAAAAAATCCGCCCTAAGAATTATCCATGGTTGGTTTCTAACCGCATTTACTTTGACCCTACATTAAATGAGGATGATAGTTTGGATGATACTGTCAAAGAACTATTTGATGAATATCCCAAGGACGCAACTAAGAAGCAGAACATGACAGAATGGATTAATGACGAAAAAGCGATGCCGCCATTTATTCCAATTCAACATGATAAAAGTGGTGAAGAATGGGTGGTTCTTCAAGGGTATGATACCAGAAAAGAAAATGATGCAGATGAGTGTGTTAGGGAACGTTTTGTTTACTATAATACGTGTCTTGTTGATGATAAAGACAAAGAAACATTTTCTGGATGGGCAAAAGCAGCAGATTTCTATGGTAGATGGATGCCTGAATCTACAGGCTCGATAGATTATCTTTGGAGTGATTATCCATGGGCTAATGCATATACGGAAAGTCTCTATGAAGATGAATATCAAGATGGCAAAATTCCTTGTCATACAGAATTGCCTTATGCAGCCCAACTTCAGGAGGATTATAGAGGTATTACAAACGAAGAGGTTATTGCCTCAACAGTTTATGCACCCTCTGCGGACATGATGAAAAGTCTTGGCTTTTATACCGCAGAGCGTGGCATCATCAAGAAGAATGGTAGCGATGAGATTGTCGCAATCAATAGAATGATTAGCGGTGAAAGTTTTCATGGCTTATTGATTAAGAGAAAATACTTGAATGAATACTTGGACAATAGTGGCAAATGTTTGTTCTATTGTCTGTTGGGCGAAAAAAATATTGTCGGAACTGGTTATCAAATGTTAAATCGTCATGATTTAACAGGTGCGGCTTTGTATAAAGATAATGATGTTGCAGAAATGATACAGCCTTTGAGATTTGAACCAAAAGAGGAACCACAAAAAGAGTCTGAAGGTGAAGATGAATATGGTTTAGGGATGCCAATTGAAAAATGGTTAGCCATGCCCACGCAAAATTCAAATGCTCTCTTTGATAGATTAAAAGAATTGGCTGAATTGTCAAAACAAAATGGAGCAAAAGAATAATAAAACTATATTGATATAATCATTCAAACAATGAACACAAACACTCAAATTGATAAGATAGATAAAGTACTCTCGAAAATATCGGGCAAGGAGATGAAAGGCTTTGTGCGACAGTATGCAGCCACGCATGAGGACTTTGCTACCGCCTTGGTGGAAAAATATTGGAAGCCAGAGCGTGGTAACTACAAGGAACAGGTGGAGGCTTGCTTTGCTCATGCTGGTGTGTTGGGCAAGCGATTCGGAGAGCCCAATTGGACTGGATGAAGATAGAGGATGACTTGTTAGGTGTGATGAAAAAGGTAGTGAGCATGAGGAAGAAAGGAAATCTGATAGATGCTGCCATCATCGCTGGATATGTAATGACCATCACTTGTCGAGAGTTCAAGCACGACCACCAGACTTATACTCCTGCCAGATATGATGTGTGGGCAGAAGAAAACAAGGTTTTGAGGAATATTATCACCCAGTTGGCAGACATGGTGTGGAGTTATACAACTGTTGCTTCGAGCCTGCTTATACTATCAAGCATATTGTCGAGGCTATGAAGAAGGTAACAGGATTTACTCAGTTTGTGCCTGATATTCCTAACTGGGTTATCATCCCAATGGCAAGAATTGCTCAGCTTCTTGGTTCTCCAATGGGTATCTGTCCTGCGAGAGTGAAGAAACTCCAGATTTCTACCAATATCTGTGGTGAGAAGTTGAAGAACTGCGGTTATCAGTTTAAGTGGAGCTTTGAGGAAGCGCTGGCTGACTGGTTTGAGGATAATGACAGGAAGGGGCTGAAGTAAATTGGATGGACAATGTTACTTCTGGGGAGTATCAGAAGTATTATGAGGGGATGTATTGTAAATAGCATTTTTCGAAAACCTACCGTCCTTCCTTACCCATTAAGGAAGGCTCCACCTCTCATCTCGGTCTTCTCCCCTCAGGGAAGAAGAGGAAACCCGCCCTTAGTGCTGACTTTTCTACCTCTCCGTCTCTCCTGCAAGGAGAGCTCCACATCCTAACCAAGCCTTCCCTTCTCGAAAAGGGAAGGATGTAACCGCCCTTCGGTGCTCGAAACCGCTACGCTATAAGGTTGGCGGGGCATCAAAGCCCTCGCCATGGGTATGCAGGATGGAACCGCCTGGGAATAGCAGTTTACAGTTAATAGTTTATAATTTACGGTTGATTTTGCGGTAATTTGCTGATAACTTGCAGATTTCTTGTGATTCTCTTGGTGGTTTCGAGAAAAAAGCGTAACTTTGGCGGCAAGTTATATAAACTAAATAATAGGAGATAGGATTATGGCAATAGCTATTAAAACAATTCCTGTATTGACAGGTGATGTTGCAGAGCGCTTTATAGAGATTGCAGAGAGTAGTAGAAATACTGCCACAACTGTGATTCCTGAAGGAGCACAAGATGCAATCCGTCGTATGATGGAACGCTCAAAAAATGTAAAGATTAAACTTCCTCTTTAATTAAATTGGCTGGTGAATAATTATCAATTTGATATTATGGAAAGATGCGACTTCATGCCTTTGACTGCAGAACTTGCATCTTTGCCTTTTTGTTGTGGTGAAACAGAAGGAGATAAAGACTTGGAAGACTTCTTTCATCACAATGCCTTGTTGTATGCTCAAGAGCGACTTGGTAAGACTTATTGCTTTGTCAACAATGAAGGTGAGTTCTCTGAAATCGTTGCATTCTTTACTGTATCAAATGATAGTGTAAAGACAACTTTTATTCCAAAACCTTCTGCTAACAAGGTTCAACGAACTATACCAGGTCAAAAACATCTTCGTACTTATCCTGCCGTATTATTGGGAAGACTAGGGGTTAATAAGAAATATCAAGGACGAAATTTCTTAGTTGGTCAACAAGTGATGAACTTTATCAAGACGTGGTTTGTACAGGAGGATAACAAAACAGGATGTAGATTCTTGGTTGTTGATGCGTATAATCAGCCAAAAGTTCTTAGCTTTTATGAGCGCAACAAGTTTAAGTATCTATATGCCACAGAAGAATTAGAAAGAGCAGAACAGCATTTCCCGGAAACTTCTCCGGTTTATACCAGGCTCATGTTCTTGGATTTATTGCATACTCAGATATTGGAATATCCTAATGTAATTAAGTAAAATTGTTTGGTTAATATATTCTGATGAACTTCTTCTTGCTTTTAATATGGTTGTTCTCTTCACTATCCTAAACCGAATCACCGGCCCTGTGGGGATATTGATATCTTCCTGATGGATAAGGAGGGAAGGCATGACGAGGAGATGGTGAAGGCTATCGATGACGTGGTTGCGTTCTTAATGTATCGCCAGTGATGCGACTCCTATCGTGGAGCATACGGCATGTCATTACGATATCAAGACCGTGAATCTGGATATCAGCAAGTTGAGCAAGGGTGGTTTTGATCACTTTATGCTGAAGGAGATTTATGACCAGCCTAACTGTCTGAAGGATTGTATGAGTGGTCGCCTCTTTGCTGACAAGGAACATCCTGAGAACAATCGCATTGTTCTTTCTGCGCTTCGTGATTATCGTGACCGACTGGTTCAGGCGAAGCATATCATCATCGTGGCGTGTGGTACCAGTTGGCATGCCGGACTGATCGGTAAGCAGCTGATTGAGAAGATGTGCCGCAAGAGAGTGGAGGTGGCGTATGCCAGTGAGTTCCGCTATGGCGACCCTGTGATTGAGCCTGAGGATGTGGTGATTGCAATCAGCCAGAGTGTTGAAACGGCAGATACCTTGGCTACGATTAAGCTGGCGAAGGAGAAGGGTGCGCTGATTTTCGGTATCGTGAACGGCGTGGGGTCTTCCATCGCCCGTGAAACGGATACGGGTATCTATATCCATGTGGGTCCGGAGATTAGTGTGGCAAGTACGAAGGCTTTCACCGGGCAGGTGACGGTTCTTACGCTTCTTGCTTTGGCTTTGGGGCACGAGTTGGGAACCCTAAACAATGATGACTACTATCAGATGATAGAGGAGCTTTCTGAGATTCCGCAGAAAATGGAGAAGGTATTGGAGCATGCTCCGATGATCAAGGATATCTCCCGAATGTTTACCTATGCGCACAACTTCCTGTATCTGGGTCGTGGTGTGAACTATCCTGTGGCGATGGAAGGTGCCTTGAAGCTGAAGGAAATCAGTTATATCCATGCCGAGGGCTATCCTGCTGCCGAAATGAAACATGGTCCTATCGCTCTGGTAGATCAGGATATGCCAATTATTTTCCTTGCTACGCATCATCAGTTGTATGAAAAGATTATCTCGAACATGCAGGAGGTGAAGTCGAGAAACGGCCGCATCCTTGCCGTGGTGACTGAGGGTGACCAGCAGGTGAAGGAAATAGCGGATAATGTATTGGAGGTTCCAAGAACCCTGAATGCGCTGGTTCCACTGCTGAGCGTGGTTCCGCTGCAGCTGCTTGCTTACTATGTGGCTGTGGATAAGGGGCTGGATGTGGATATGCCGAGAAATCTGGCGAAGAGTGTGACGGTGGAATAAGGGATGTAACCGCCCTCCGGTGCTCGGAACCGCTACGCTCTAAGGTTGGCGGACCATCAAAGCCCTCGCCTTGTTGTGCGGGATGATGGAACCGCATGGGGAATACAGGTTATAGTGTAAACCACCAATACAGCGTAAGGTGGGTTGAATGAAATATATTATCTTTGCAACCGTTTTAAAATTCGCATAAAATGGAAAGCAAAGAATATTTTGAAAAGGTGATGCAGGACTACAACCAGAACCGAAAGGGACGTAGCCTGCGTAAGTATTGCAAAGATGAAGCAGTGGATTATGACTGGCTCATCCAGTACAATGATGCCTCGTTCCTGCCATGTGACTATGTTCGCCATTTTGAAGATGGTACGGATGCTGAGGTAACGAAGACTCCCAAGCCGTCGCTTGATTGTTAAATTTTAGAAAATCAAAACCTTATTCAAAAATACTGGTACGGCTAAACCGCTGATAAATAGTGGGGACGCTGTATTGGTGGTTTACACAAGTCGGTAAACACAGGCAAGGAGCTGATGGCATATACGAAGATAGGCAGCGTCTTGATAGACAACAACTGTTGTGAACGCGCAGTCCGCCCATTTACAAATCTCCGAAAGAACTTCGGTGGATTTAGCTGTGAGCAGGGTGCCAGAGTTACAGCGACCTTCCTTACTTTCGTTGAAACCTGCAAGCTAATGGCAATGGCTCCACAGGATTTCTTCAGGGATTCTTTGACATGATTGTAGCTGGAAGTAGGGATTATGCCTTGATGACAGAGGTACTTTTAGTTAAACCTGTTTAAAAATCAGAAAAGTCTAATTTCTTAAAATACCCTGTATCCCCAGTAAACACTGGGAAGGAGTTGTATTGTCATAGGGGTTGGATGCTTACGGTTGATGTGTTTGGTACTGGAAGTCTATGCTTAATTTAATATAAAAATATTCGTATATTTCGGTAATCTAAAAAAAAATACTTATCTTTGCAGGTATTTATTGAAAGATAATTATGGTAGCAGGAAAAAGAAAAAAGATAATATTGGCGATATTGGAGAAAATAGGAAGAGGTGTTACTGCTAAATGCATGCAAAAATACCTTTTCCTATTTTCTCGTAGCCAAATGGATGAACGAATCTATGATTTCGTTCCATATCGTTATGGATGTTTTTCTTTTCAAGCTAACCAAGACTTGGTTTCTTTGGAGAAAAATGGCTATATTGCAATTAATGAAGTTGATAAATCTGATAAAGAATATACTCTGTTGCATCAGTATCATGCTTTTCAAGATTTAGATATGTTTGAGAGACAAATAATTGAAGAAATTTGCCAGTTATATGGAAAAATGTCACAAAGCGAACTGATTGCTTATACATATCGAAAGTGGCCTTATACAGCTATTAATAGTGTTATAAAGCAACAGATATTAAGTTTGGATGAATTAGAAGTAGTAAATAAACAAAAAGCGAAACTGATTCAAACTGAGCCAATGCTATTTACGATTGGTTATGAAGGGTTTTCTTTGGAAAAATTTCTTAATCGATTGATTCGTCTAAATGTTCACACGCTAGTTGATGTGCGTAAAAATGCGTTTAGTATGAAATATGGCTTTTCGAAAGGTATTCTTGAAAAGGCTTGTAATGGGGTTAATATTAAGTATGTCCATATTTCGGAACTTGGTATAGAGTCTTCAAAAAGACAAACCTTGGTGAGTCAAAATGATTATGATGAGTTGTTTGATGAGTATGAGTGTACAACATTGCGTAAAAACTGGAATTATCTCTTGCAGTTACATGATATTGTTGAATCTGATAATCGTGTGTGTCTCATGTGTTTTGAAAAAGACCCGAGACAATGTCATCGTACAAGAGTTGCTAAAGCGCTCATGTCTTTACCGCAGCATAAGTACAATTTAAATGAGATCTTTTTATGATTACGCGTGTCTTAGTTACTGTTATGACGTACCCAACTCTGTCTAAAAATCATTTTGAGACAGTGTGTACTGCAGGATTTCGAGAAGATGGGAGCTGGATAAGAATCTATCCGGTACCGCATAGGTTGCTGTTTCAATATGATAAACCCAAATATGGAAAATGGCAATGGATAGAAGCTGATTTAGAGAAGAATCCAAGAGACGGTCGACCAGAAAGTTTCCATATAAAAAATATTGAGTCGCTTAAAATACTTGATAAAATTGATGGTGGAACACCTAATTGGAATCTTAGGGATTATTGGATTAAAAAGAATAAAATAGTATTCAATGATATGACAGATGTTTTAAAACTTACAAAAGAGAATAAAATCTCTTTGGCTGTTCTTAAACCTACAGAATTTTTAAGTATTCTTTCCGAAGAAGAAGATTTGACTTCATATAATCAACGCTTGACAGCTTTGAAAAAAAAATACGAAGCAGATAAACTTCAGTTGTCATTATTCGATGATTCTAAAGCAGCATACGAAACATTTGAATTTGCTAAGAAACTTCCAGTCAAGTTCAAATATGAATTTAAAACAGGAGATGGCAAACTTCGAAGAATGATGATTGAAGATTGGGAAATCGGAATGTTGTATTTGAACTGTTATTGGAAATCTAAAAAAATAACTGAGGAAGAAAAAAGAGATGAAGCGATTCTGAAAGTTAAGAAAAAATATTGGGAACTAGCTAGTAAAAGAGATACCTATTTGCTAATAGGTACTCAATATAAATGGCAAAACAGAAACGCTCCAGATCCATATGTTATAATAGGTGTATTTTCTGAACCTATGCATCGAGAATTGTCTTTGTTTGATGATTACTAGATTATTGTCTAACGATAGTGCCGTATCTGTTCCAAGCGTAGCGGTGTAATCGGTGCTGCGCTATCGTCAATAGGGGTATTTTTCTAGTTTGAATGAGGATGATATCAAGCGTGCGGTGATGGTCTAATAAATGGGTACAGATAGAAGCTTATGCAGACATTTTCAAAAGAAATTGAAAAAAGGATAGAGGATATTGTTTCCGTCCGTTTTTATAATCAGATAACACCATATGATGTTATTAGGTGGCTATTTAACTTTGATGATGAAGATGTCGAATTGGCTGTCCAATTGTTGGAGCATGTAATCTTTTTGCGTGATGACGATGTAAAGGGGCGTCTTTATGACCAGATAGTAAAGTTGCCTAGAGATAGGAAAAAACATATAGTTCCTCTTGGTAAACCTGGGAAAAGTGGCGCTGCCGTTTCTTACTGGATTCATGGATTGATGAAACGAAATGAATTGCGGGGAATGCCTTTTCATTCAAGCTTTGAGGACTTTATTTCTTATAGGAACTCTCAGAAATGGGAGACTCAGAATGATGTTGTTGTTTATGTGGATGATTTTATAGGTAGTGGTGGATCAGTAGTAACAGCTTTATCATCCCTTGATAAAAAAGAAGTGAGACCAGAGGTGTTGAGTGATGCTTATTCAGGAAGGCTTTATGTTGTTGCTGCAGTAGTGATGGATAATGGCTATTCTAAGATTACTAAAGATATATCTGGGGCGGTTATCTTAGGAGACTCACATTGTAAAGGTTTTGATCCTCATAAAAAAGTATTTGGGAGTTATTTTAAGACTAAAGCGGTACGTGAGATGTGCTATAAGTATGGAGAACAATTATATAAAGGTTGTCCTCTTGGTTACGAAAATACCCAAAGCCTGGTGTTGATGCAGCATTCGTCGCCAAACAATACGGTTCCTGTATTATGGTCTGATAACCAATATCAAGGTAGAAACTGGAATCCTTTGGTGCCTCGAAATAATCTCCAGAAAATAAAACGGGCTTATACTGACAGAAATTCTGTTTTCAGATGGTTGTCGTGCCTGAAGAAAATCTTTGTTGGTGGAAGTGAATACGTAGATTTCAGCTTGTTGTTTACAAAGAGTAATTTCAATCTTGTCTTTATCTTGATATGTTTGATCAGGCGAAAAAGCGAAGCTTTCATTTACAATACCATGGGTATTTCATTAGTGGAAATGGATCGTCTATGGCAAGAAGGGATTGATAAGAAAATCTGGGATAGTAAGCACAAGCCAACTTCATTGGCGTTGAATGAATATAAAGATGCAATAAAAAGATATAAGCTATTGAGAGATGAAGGAATGCAAGAATTTCGGATTTGGGATGAAAAAGATAATATTTACATACCGGAGACTTTCAGGGGGTGTGAAGTAAAATTATTAGCTGAATATGGGATTAGCATATTCGTATGTCTCTTGGGCATGCTTGATTTAAAATATCATTATACTAAGTATATCGAACATAAGTTCGATATGCTCACTCACGTGAGCAACTAACGTAATAATTTTATGGAACAAACTTGGGAGTCTCTTTTTTCAGAACAAGCTAAGATTGAAGGGCATTCACAGCAATATATATCGGAATGTTTGGCCTATGTGGGTATCTTGCATAGCCATAATGTTCCTGTTATTTTTGACAAATGTCATTTTTTCTCATTCTTTCCTGATATCAAGAAGGAGAGAATGCAAATGTTTTTATTGAATCTATGTTGTTACAAGAACTATAGTATAAAGAAGAAAACTGGTGGTGTTAGAATGATAAGTGCTCCTTATTCTGACTTGAAGAGGGTGCAGAGGTGGGTTTATGAGAATATACTTCTTAAAGACTTATCTTCTGTTTCTCCTTGTGCTGAAGGTTTTATGCCTAAGGACAAAGATGACATTAGAAATATTGTCACCAATGCTAGGAGGCATGCCAGAAGTAAATGGCTGATAAATGTTGATATACAGAATTTCTTTGATTCGATAAAATATGCTTCGGTATGGGAGTATTTTTCTAAATTGGGCTATGAGGAAGAGGTGGTAGATGTTCTTACTAAAATCTGCACATACCAATTTAGGCTTCCTCAAGGTGCACCGACGAGTCCGATGCTTTCCAATTTGATTGTGCGGTCAATGGATGATGCTTTCGTAGAACTTGCCAGTAGGTGTAATTGTATTTATAGTAGATATGCTGATGATATAACCCTTTCTGGTAATTCAGATAGTATTATGCCAAGTATGCGTGATATCTATCAAATAGTTTATGCTCATCATTTTCGTCCAAACAAGAAGAAAACGAAAATAAGTTTCTCATGTGATAGGCAGATGGTTACCGGATTGACTATAACTGATGGAGTGCATGTTCCGAAAAAATATCGCAAGGATGTTTGGAAGGAACTATATTGTTGCAAAAAGTTTGGTGTAGTTAATCATATAGCTTATAGGCACCCTGATCAGGGTATGTATAAATATTGGCTTTTGGGTAGAATCATGTTTATAAAATCTGTTGAGCCCGCCTGTGGAGAGAAAATGCTTCAGGAATTTAACTCGATTAATTGGGGAATATAATGTGTTATTCGAGTGTCTGTTGCGGTATTCTGAGACTTATTGTCGCAACATGCTCACGTTTATTTCTGATATTGAACGTAAAAAGTTATTGAATCAATGGATGGGTATCTCTATGGACATAGAAGATATATCCAAAAAGCCTCTAACCAAATTCTGCCAAGATATACTGAAACAAGCACAGATGGAATATGGCAGATAAAAAAATAAGAGAATAATATGAAGAAGAATATTATTTTTGCACTATTTTCGGCATTCATGGTCATTGCTATTGCTGTCGGTTTTTACATGCAATGGAATCCTACAGTAATAGTTATATTGTTGGGAATGTCATTTATGGGTACCATTTGCTATTTGATAGGTATTTGTAGACATTTGATTATGTTAAGAGTTATTTTCTGCAAGGAAAAGATAGATAAAGCCTATCGAAAATACATTCGTAAAATAGCTGTCAATTGTAGTCGTAAAGTCAACCGATGGAAAATAGAAGATACAGGGGAAAACCACATATCCTTATTGTCTCCTATAGATGATTTCAAGAGACATAAAGAATATATTATCCGTCTAAAAAATGCGATAGACCAACCAAATGTATTCAATATAGCTTTGACTGGCTCTTATGGAGCTGGAAAGAGTTCTATACTTAAAACTTTCAAAGCATATTACCCGGAATATCATTATGTGAATGTGTCGCTTGCGTCTTTTGTTGAGGTTAATATGTCTGAAAGTGATAGTACACCAAAGAGTAATGAAGACAGCTTTGAGGAACAGTTGGAATATAGTATATTGCAACAACTTTTCTACCATGTAAAAGCGACAAATATACCAGAATCAAGATTCGGACGAATTGAAAGGACATCACGCAAGAAGAGAATTTTTGTGGTTGTGTGCATATTGTTGTTTGTTGTAGCAAACTTGTGCCTGTTTTGTCAGGAACAGGTGACAAAGTACTTCTTGATTCCAACAGAAGTTTTAAAATCTTCATTCTTATTTGGGTTAAGTATATGTGTATTCATTCTTGGTATATGTGTTATTCTGTTTCAACTTATTCTTTTCATAAAGAAGATTAGTATCAAAAATCTAACGTTAGATAAGGCTACCTTAGAATTTGAAGAGAAGAAGAATGTTTCCATTATGAATCGCTATTTGGACGAGATTCTTTATCTCTTCCAGGAAAAGAAGTATAATATTGTAATATTTGAAGATATTGACCGCTTTGAAAATACACATATATTTACCAAGTTGAGGGAATTAAACTTGATTCTTAACCAGTCAGAAGAAATAGGAAGGAGAATTGTCTTTCTATATGCATTGAAAGATGACATTTTCGCCAATGCTGAAGAACGAACAAAGTTCTTTGACTATATAGTTCCTGTTATTCCTTTTGTGAATGCTTCTAATTCTGGAGACTTGTTCAGAAGAAAAATTACTGATTTACATATTCCTGAGGCAGAGGTAAGCTCTTCATTTATTACGGATATATCAGTGTTTGTAAACGATATGAGGGTGTTGACCAATGTCGTGAATGAGTTTGACCTCTATCGTAACTTGCTTGATAAAAAACTGAAGAAGGGAAAATTGCTGGCTATGATTCTATATAAGAATCTCTATCCAACTGATTTTTCTTGGTTGCATCAGAATAAGGGCGTGGTTTATGAGACATTTATGTCTTCTCCTAAGATTAGAAGTGAAATTCGAGAAGATGATAGTGATCGATTAAAAGAGATAGACTCGGAGATTCAAGGAATATCTGAAGAGACTCTTAGGTCTATAGAAGAATTGCGCGCTGTTATTGTTGGAAAGTTATTAAAATTATGGCCAGGACCAGGTTGGGATATATACTGTGATGGTAGAAATATCGATATAAATAGTTTATATTCAGAAGATAATATCCAGCATATTTTGAAAGGTAATATCTTTTTTAGGAACAGCATTTATAGAAATTCGGTTAAGCATCTTAACACAGATGAAATCAAAGCTACTTTAGGGGAAAGTTATAAATATAGCGTAAGGAAAAAATACATTCAATCAGTTGCAAATAACAAAATAGAAAATCTTAGAGATGAGCGCAGGGCTTTTATGGATGAAATGGCAGCCATAGATAAATATACGCTTACAGATATTGCAAAATCAGCTAGGGATATCTTTGAGCATGTGGACATACCAAAAGGTCAAGAAGAAAAATATAAAGTTCTCAAATATTTCTTAGAAAAGGGGTATATAGACGAAGAGTATTTCTTCTATATTTCAATATTCCAAGAAGGAATACTAACACCTTCTGATCAGGAATTCCTTCTTTCTATCAAATTCAATACACCTAAAGAATTTGATTATAAGTTACAAGAAATACCTTCTCTTATCCAAAACCTATCTGTTGTAGATTATGACCATAAGGGAATATTAAACAAAGACCTGTTGAAATTCTGCTTACTGCATGAAGATGAATATGAGGATGAATGTGATGCTATTCTTAAACAAATGGTTGTTCATGAACAATATATAGATTTGCTGTATCAATTCATGCAAGAAGGCAATTGTGTACCGACCTTCATCAAGCGATTAGTCCATATTGATAAAAATGTTTGGAAATCATTAAATATGGATATGAATCATACTAATAAGGATAAAGACAGGGTTATATCCACGATGTTTAAGTATGCAGACATAAACGACATAAGATCTGTAAATACCTCATATCCATTCAATACTTATGTAAACGATAACTACAATTATCCTGATCTGTTTGAAGATATAGATCAAAAAAAGGTTCGGGAGCTTCTTGATTTGCTGGATTTAAATGTTCAATCGTTGAAAGATGACAGCAATGGTACAGACACATATTCTTATATATATGAGAACAATATGTATGCTCTAACATTGGATAATGTCAAGGTGATTTTTAAGCATAATGAATTGCCGGTAGATAATTTGGATTCAGCAATTTATACTTCTATAGAAGCGACAGAACTGAATGAACTTCAGGGATATGTTCATCAAGAATTACCAGCATTTGTGGATAATCTTATGCTTACTTCAAGCAACACCCATGAATCTTCTGATACAATAGTGTCTTTAATGGATGAAGATATTCAAACGAGCGATATTATTAAACTTATCAAGCATAATGATACTTTGTGGGATGATTGTAAGGATATTACTGATAAAGATGTTGTAAGTACCTTGTTCGTTGAAAACAAAATAAAAATGACATTTGAAAATGTGAAACATTACTGCTCTTGCATAGGTTCATGGAATATCGACGGTACACTGGTAGCATTCATGAATTGCAATGAGGAAAAATCCATGGAAGAATTCACCAAGCTTGTAGAAAGTAATGATGAACATGAAAAAGAGTTGTTGTCAAGTGTTGTAGAATCTGATGGTATTAATGACAAAATTGCTTTCTCAATATTCAATAATCGTATTCTTATTGATATATGGTGCAAGGATTTATCACAATTAAACGTAAAGAGAATAAGATATGTTGTAGATGAAGGCATTATTAGTATATCTCCAAGTACTTATCAAGACATAATAGCAGAACATCCAATGCTGAGCAAATACCTCCTTTGTAAAAATCCAGATAGTATTATTTCTGAGTGGGATGAATTTGCTTTTAGTATAACTGATGTAGTCGAGATGCTGAGTTGGATAGAATATAAGAAATACCATAACTTCATATTGAATAAGATTGAATTGGAAAGTATTACGCCAACTATTGCGAATGCTTTATTATCGTATTTCTGCAAATCGTACAGTGAGTTTAACTTGTCTTTGTATACAGAAGCTATGGAAAAGTCAAGTAATCCAGTTCTAAAGGTTTTAGCAAGTACATGTTGTATTGCGAAAAGATTAATAGCTATGAATGAACTGGCTGGTATCTTCGCTAAAACAAAAGGTATATTTGAAGGACTTGATAAACAAGGAGAGGTTTATTCTATATCCAAGGAAGTGGAAGGAGCACAGGATTTTATGAATGCCCTACACCAATTCAGATATATTGGTCAGGTGAAAGAGAAAGGTGATTATCTGACAGGAAAAGTTTTAAAACGTAAACCAAAGTAAAATGGAAGTCAACACCTCCCAACACAAATCCTTTCTCTAGCATCTCGACTTCGAGCCATTCACTTGGCACACCTTCTACGGAGAGCAATGTCCGCCATTTGTTACCGAAGAGAACAAGGAGGCATGGCGACGCTATCTGAAAAAAGTCATCAAAGAAGCATCTGAAGGCAGAGGTGATGAATACACCTGAATTCAAAGATATTGAAATCCAGATAAGGGAAGAAAAGCTGTTGCGGATCAAATGGGACGAGCAGCGGAAACGGTCTATGGAGAAGCAACGGTATCGTGCCAAGAAGGAGCGACCGAGGAGAAACGCCAGGAGGTATGCCGCTATATCAAAGAGACAGCAGGACAATACCCCAATCATCGAGGCATGAAGAAGAAGTTGATGGACTTGATGCCAGAGACACCATTTGAAGGAGAGCCGATGGCTGTGACTCGTGAGCCAAACGACATGGAGAAATCACTCCTGTAAATTATCAACTACACCAATGATGAAACAGAAACAATGAGATAATCATAGCGCTTTAACTGTACCGCTTGCATCAATCAAATGATACCACCTCGTTAGCGTGGTTACAGGTGTCACCTACCACGAGAACTGGCGACACCTGCTGTAATGACATCTTATAGTTCGTTGTCCAATATTTCCATCATTTCTGCAGCTGTAATCACTTGCGGTTCTTTTGGGAAGTGTTTGAGATTACCTGTTACTAAGAAGGAGTCTTCCTTGCTCAGGCAGACTTCATAGAAGACTCGGTCGTCCTCATCTGGCATGGTGCCATCATAAGGAAAACGGGACGAATCAATGCCGTATTGCTTAAAAAAGTTCAATAACTCATGGATTCTGATTTCACTTAGATGAAATTTTGACCTATTTAGTACATCAAAGTACTCATCCAAGATTTCTTCATTATACAATGGCTTAATTTTACCACTGAGCATACTATTAATGACCCTTCTTGTTGCAGAAGAAGGGTTCTTGGTTATAAACGAGGACACGATAATGTTCGTATCAATGACTGCATATACCATTGCGTTCTTTTCTTAATCGTCTGACTTCTCTGATTTCTTCATTGATTTCATCGAGTGACATATCAATGTTATTCTCTCTTGCAGTGTCACACATGTATTGGAACGCAGCCTTTGCTTTCGCAGTCACTTCATCTTCTTCTTCATTCTTTACTTGAATGGAGAAGGGAATGCTCTTACTGCGAATTACTGCCTTAACAAAGATGTTAATAGCGGTATTCGCACTCATACCAAACTGTTCGCAGAGTTTATCAAACTGTGCTTTCTGCTGGTTGTCCATACGGACTGTCATTGCTGTCTGTGCCATAAGCCTATAATGTTTAATTGATAATCATTCTGACTGCAAATATACATCATTATGGCGTAAAATGGTGCGATAGTATTCATAATTTAATAAAGATTAATAGTTGAATGAATGATATAACTGCTTGTTTCGCTTTCCTGAGATATTGCCTTGGATATAAGGTTCCTTACCGTTAAAGAAGGCTCCACCTTTCATCTCGGTCTTCTTCTCTTAGGGAAGAAGAGGAAAACCGCCCTTAGTGCTATATTTGCCCCACCTGTCTTCAATAGTCTTTACGACCCTTTCGGTTCCCCTTGTAGGGGACAGAAACCCCTGGGGGAGGGTCCTTAACCCACTCCCAAGCCCTCGCCCTTTCCAAAAGGGCAAGGTATGTAACCGCCCTCCGGTGCTCGGAACCGCTACGCTCTAAGGTTGGCGGACCAAAGCGGTCTTCGCCATGTTATGCGGGATGGGACCGCCTTGCTAAAGGAGGATAGGATTATTGAAGTGCTGGTTTTGTAGTAATTCGCTGATGAGTTGCAGATTTCTTTTGATTTTCTTGGTGGTTTCGAGGAAAAAGCGTATTTTTGCGGCAGATTGCAATTAAAGAATTTAAAAGGAGAACTATTATGGATACATTAGATAAAGAATTTTGGGAAAAACGTGAAGCTGCTATGAAAAGATTTATGGCGGCAAAAGAGCGTAAAAAGGCTCGTGTAGCTGAAATTACTAAGAGCCTTTGTGAGGAATATAAGGAACGAACGGGGGTATATCCTAAATATATAAATGTTTGGTAATGAAACCACTTCCTTTGGATATAATTGTAAGCAGCATATGCGAAGCCGTCTGTTTGAATATTGGTTTTCCTCTTATCAAATGAAAGATAAGTTTATTTTGATGCCTGTCAGTATCGAAGATATGGAGGGAATTGAAAATTTTGCAGCTTTAATTATTCGAAAAGATAATCCGAATGTTTTAGATATTGTTGCAGAATTTTCAAACACTGTGGCTATGTTTAGGGTAAAACCTAATAGTCATGACTAATTTCTTTTGATATTCTTGATGGGCTTAAAAGTCTTTACGACCCCTTCGGTTCCCCTTCAGGGGACAGAAAAACTCAGGGGAGAGAGGATGTAACTGCCCTACAGTGCTGTTTTTTCGAAAATCACCCCGTCCCTCTTTACCCTTAAAGAGGGCTCCACCTCTCATCTCGGTCTTCTCCCCTCAGGGAAGAAGAGGGAAACCGCCCTACTCGGTGCTCGGAACCGCTTCGCTCTAAGGTTGGCGGACCATCAAAGGTCTTCGCCATCTTGTGCGGGATGGGACCGCCTTGCTATAGCTTGCTGAGGTAGGGAATAGCAGTTAATAGTTAATAGTTTACGATTGATTTCGTGGTTATTTGCTGATAACTTGCAGATTTCTTGTTAATTGCTTGGTGGTTTCGAGAAAAAAGCGTAATTTTGGCGGCAGAAGGTGTTAGATATAGAAGGTATTGATTATGAGAAATATGAATAGAATGTCGGCGGAAGATATCGCTAAACTTGGATGAATTAAGTAAAGCTGAGATAGAAGAGTTGGATGCCGCTATTGATAAATACAAGAATGTGGATACAAAGACTTTGTCTGAGTTATCTCATGATTCTGCTCGGTATGAGGCATGGGATAAGAATCATAATGCTGTCATGACCTCTCTGAATATTGCAAAAGCAGGTGATGCTTCTAATGAGTTTTTAGAGTATCTTCGGAACAGGAATTAGCGCTATAATCGTTTCAGAATGTTAAAAAAGAACGTTTTGTTGCTTAAAGATTTGCTTTTTCCAAGAGAAATCTTTATTTTTGCTTTAAAATGGAATTGTTATGAGCAAATATAGATTTAACATAAGCGATTATCATGCCATAGAAAATGCTGATATTCTGGTAGATGGAATAACAGTTTTGGCTGGACCTAATGGAAGTGGCAAAAGTACCATTTCCAAATGGTTGTATTATATGGTGGATGTTGCCACTAGATTCGATGAGTATGTAGGCAAGGGTGTAAATGATGAATTCAAACATAGTTTGCAGATTCTTGCACGTGCTATTCGAGAAATATGGGGGTATCGCAGTAGTAGAAGTGAAATCTTGACGTTATCGGCCAATATTGATGCTTTGAAAAAAGAAATTAATGTTGGAGCCGCTGTTGATGAGGTGGCTGAAAAATATAATTCTATAGTAGCCGAGTTTACAGAACAGGTAAGACCTGAGTTTCTTTCGGATAATGTATCTGCCTTTAGAAAGGTGAGGGTTATAAACTATTTAAATCAATTAATTGAGGATTCTGACAACATTGAAACATTTGATTATTTTGAGAAGAAAATATTTCAACAGACCGATAGGATGCTTGATGATTGGGAAAAGCGACTTAGTACACGCTCTATCAAAGACGTATATAGCTTTATTGAGGAGTATCTTCGTGAAGATGATGTAGCTCCTGAGTCGATGCAACTCTGGGAGGATGATGTCAATATAATCTCTGAGGAGAGTCTGGGTTCATTGTTTAACATAGAACGAGCTATTTATATTGATACTCCTATGGCATTGAATGCCAAAAACTTGGCAGACAATGTGTTCTTGCAGCGTCTTCATAGTAACATGACTCATTCTCTAGGTAGGACTTTGGATAAGTCAAAGATGCTTCTCTTGCGTATCGCTCGATTGCTTAATGGTAAAATCTCACAGAGTGATAGTCTTCTAGGCGAGACAGAACTCTATTACGAACGAAAAGATGAGCATCTTAAATTGCCTGTGGAAAAAATAGCTACTGGTATGAAGACTTTTGCTTATCTTTATCAGTTGATCAAGAATGGATATTTGGATGATAAAACTATCTTGATGATTGATGAACCTGAAGTTCATTTGCATCCGCAGTGGATTGTGGAATATGCCAGACTGCTAGTGTTGATACATAAGACATTGGGAACGAAACTGATTTTGGCTAGTCATGATCCTGACTTTATTGCTGCCATCAAGGCCATTGCCAAAAGAGAAGAGGTGTTGGAGGAGACAAACTTCTACATATCTTCCAGCGAAGAGCAAGAATGTTCTTATCGTTATAACTTTAAGTGGTTAGGTAAAGACATTGAGCCTATTTTCGAATCGTTTAACATAGCTTTGGAAAGGATTCAGCAGTATGGCGACACAGATATTTGACAATGATTTTCTTCATACTCATCCTATCTACCAGAATGTGCATTCCACCTTAGTGGATGTCTCGAACAGAGACTATGCTATGGCTCCTTTTGATAAAAGGATTGAATGCTTGGATATGGATGATTATGAGGCTCACTATATGCAAAATGGTGCTAATGATAGTACGATGGATACTGTGATTGGTATAGCCAATTATGATAATAATCATAAGAGTGGCTCTAGTCTGCTGATGGTGGAATTGAGATTGGGATATCAGTCAGCTAAGAACATAACGGCATTGAGCTTAAATAATAAGGTTAAGCATACGATGACTCTTTTGAATGCAGCTGAATTTCCGATTTCACAGGATGCTGTTTTTATCTTTAAGGCAGATGTTTGTCAGCAAGCCAAACATAAGTTGGATGCTTTAGGTCATTCCAATACTTCTAGAAGAAGATGGATAGTGATGAGCCCCGATATCTTCGGAAAAGCTTATATCGCAAAAGAAGATATTCCGTATGTTCCATTGCATGACTATAAAGCAGTATTGGCAAACTTTTGTCGTTTGATAGATTCGCATCTTTGGGATGAAGTGGAAAAGGAGTTTGAAACTTGGGGAAGCAAAACATATAGCAGAATTTCTTACATAAGCCAAGAGCGTGAATTGCTGGAAGATATGCTGCGTAATGTTTGGATTAAAATTGAATCAGAGAAAGATAAAGTAGATGCAGATACGTGGGATTATATCAGCCTTATCAAGGAGGATTACCCACATATACTTGGTTAGGGGTGCTTTTGCCCCACCTGTCCCTCACCTGCGGTTCTTTTGGGAAGTGTTTGAGTTGTGGGTGATAAGGGCTGATACAAATATGTTTGTATCAATGACTGCATATACCATTGCGTTCTTTTCTTAATCGTCTGACTTCTCTGATTTCTTCATTGATTTCATCAAGCGTGAGCTCTGGGGTTTCACCTCTTTCTGCTGGTTGTCCATACGGACTGTCATTGCTGTCTGTGCCATAAGTCCAAAATGTTTAATTAATAATCATTCTGACTGCAAATATACATCATTATGACGTAAAATATTGAGATAGTATTAATAATTTAATAAAGATCAATAGTTGAATGAATGATATAACTGCAATTTTCGCTTTTCTGAAGTGTTGCCTTGGATATAAGGGGAATATGAGCAGGATGATTGCTGGTATGAACTGGCATGAGCTGTATTCTTTTGCTTCTAAGCAAGCTCTGCTGGGGCTTTGCTTTGAGGGTATAGAGCGATTGGGGAAGGAGTATCCTGAGGAGTTGAAGCAGAACCCGATAGGGAGGGAGCTGCTGATGAACTGGATGGGGAAGGCGCAACAGATTCGCAGGCAGAACATGAAGGTGAATGCTGTGGCGAGCAAGCTCTTTTCTATGCTCAGGGAGGATGGGATGAGGTGCTGCATTCTGAAAGGGCAGGGGAATGCCTTGATGTATCCGAATCCTTATTCACGTACTCCTGGAGATATTGATGTTTGGATTGATGCTAGTAGGGAGAGGATTATGGAATATGCTCAAAAGAAGTTTGAACTGGGGGATGATATCAGACTGCAGCATCTGGAGACTTCCTTGGATGGTGTGCCTGTAGAGTTGCATTTTTTTCCTTGTTCGATGAATAATCCTATCTATCATGCTAGATTGCAGAAATGGTTTCGAAGGAATGCGGATCTGCAATGCTCAAATGTTGTTGGGCTGCCCGATGGGGCAGGGGATATTGCTATACCAACGACGGCATTTAATGTTGTTTATCAGCTGACGCATCTGTATCACCATTTCTTTGATGAAGGGATTGGAATGAGGCAAATCATTGACTATTTTCTTGTAGTCAATGATTTCTCAAAAAATGTATTTTTGGATACTGATTTTTCGAATCACCCCGTCAATTTTTCGAATCACCCCGTCCCTCTTTCCAAAGAGGGCTCCACTTTCTCCCCAAGCCCCTCTTCCTCAGGAAGCGGGGATGTAACCGCACCTTCTCGGTGCTCGGAACCGCTACGCTCTAAAGATGGCGGACCATCAAAGGTCTCGCCAGATTGTGCGGGATGGGACCGCCGGGATGCTATTGGGGATATAGCTTCTGATGCTTCTGGCAGTTCTTCTTTCACTACTGATTCTTCTGCCTCTACTGCTTTGGATGTGATACAGAGAGAACTGAAGTATTTGGGATTATGGAAGTTTGTAGGGGCGGTGATGTATGTGCTGCATGAGGCATTGGGACTATCTGGGGAGAAGATGATAGCTCCGATCGATGAAAAGCGAGGAAAGTTGTTGCTGGCAGAGATTCTGGATGGTGGTAACTTCGGTAGGCACTTTACGAAGTATGCTGGGTTTACGCATCAGAGTATGGGCAAGAAGTATTTCCTGAAGATTTGGAGAAATATGCATTTCGTTAGATTCTATCCTGCTGAGGCATTGAGCGATCCTATCTTCAGAACTTGGCACTTCTTCTGGAGGCTTAAACACAGGAGATAATCTTTCGGAATCTTCTTTTCTTGAAGCCCTATTTGAGCTGGAGTTTGGTCACGCAGATTTCGTAGATGACGCAGATTTTCTTCTTTGCTGTTTATTAGTCCCACAGATTTCACGGAATTCCGTAAACCACCAATACAGCGTAAGGTGGGTTGAATGAAAAATATTATCTTTGCAACCGTTTTAAAATTCGCATAAAATGGAAAGCAAAGAATATTTTGAAAAGGTGATGCAGGACTACAACCAGAACCGAAAGGGACGTAGCCTGCGTAAGTATTGCAAAGATGAAGCAGTGGATTATGACTGGCTCATCCAGTACAAGAAGAACTATCCTTTACAGGAGAAACACCAGGAACCATCGCAAGATGCTTTCATACAAGTTATCACAACTTTTGGATAAGGTGATAGAGAGATGTTTTTAGACATATCGCTATGGGAAGACGCAATTGGCTTCAGACAGGAAGACACTTCTCTGCCCAGAATTTGGCATTTATGTTCGGATTGTTGGAAAGTTGCAAATTGAACAAAGTGAACTTTGGTGAGTACATTGAGGATATCCTTACTCGCATTCTTTGTGGCGAGGAGGTTTACTGCCCTTGCCAATGCCATCATCGCTTTACTCAAAGATGAAGCAAAACGTGAGAAACGGCAGATAAACTTTGTGGGTGATAAGTCGTGGAAAGTCATTACAGAGAAGTATATAGAGTTTTATAAAACAATTATATAAGCTTATGGCAAATCTTTTTAATTTCGTAGATTCTGATTGTTCACCATCATGTAAAGAACAAAACTTTACCATCCAAGATGAAGATACCTTGGCACAGCATGTAGCTGAATTGTTAATGGGACAATATCGTCATGTTGGTAAGGTGCTAGATGCTTTGGACTCTACCCTGGCTGTTCAGTTTCATGAAAACCAAAAGAAGTCAATTATTTCCATCTTGCGGTTGGAAGAAGGCATGACAGTAGATAAAAGAGATGGTTGGATCTTCCAAATGATTTCTTGGATTATAGTATATCTCAATCATCATGGCAAGAACTTCCGCCAACAAGCTCCTCATCATCATCCTGCTCAGCAAGGCATTGATGGATTTGCTGTTGTCGTGAAGGATGGACATCTGAAAAAGATTCTTATTACCGAGGATAAGTGTACGACAAGTCCACGTGGAAAAATCACCCAGCAAGTTTTTCCTGAGTTCGATAAGTATGAAAATTTTAAAGATACGACGGCGATTTTTGATTCTGCGACAACTTTACTCGAACAAATATCTGATAAATATGCTGATTTGCAGAATGAGGTGAACGATTCTGCTAATTGGGTTTACCGCATCTGCGTGACTCGTGATGCATCTCATAAGGATGGTGAAAATATAGCTAAGCTTTATAAAGATTACGAGAAGCATGTTAGCGGTGATGTTAAAAGACGTACAGGCAGTTCTACCTATATTGACAATCTGAGGGAGTGGATGCAAGCTTTCTCTGAGAAAATTATAAAGAAAATAGAAGCTCTTTAAGCCTATGTTTGATCCTATTACAGAAAAACTGATAAAAGATATTCCTCAGTTTGATGATATTGATGTTGAGCGATTGCCTCAGTTGCTTTCAAGTGTTTATGCTCATATTGTCAGTGCAAAATCACAGCTTGCCAATGGACAGTTACCTTTTTTGATAGGTGACTTTGACAAAACAGTTAGAACGCTAAACAAATTGATTTTTGGACTTGAAGCATTGATGATTCAAGACCTGTATCAAAAGCATGTTGAATCGCTTGCTTTTGTGACAGCGACAGTTTATTCCCTGAAGGACATGCTTTTACAGCAACAAGAAGAAAGTGTAGTCTCTATGGATTATATTTCTTCTGATGTTAGTACAGTTTTGCATTACTTGATAGCTGATGCTGTAACAGATGCTGTAGAAGTGGCACGAAAGTTTCATACGGCTGATGATATTCAAGGTAGTTTGCTACGCTATATTCGAATGTTGGCGGAAGGTAAATTAAAAGAAATAGTAGAAAGCGAAACTACTAAAGAAGAATTTCATGGTGATTATCAAGAGTATGCCATCAATCTTCTGATGAATGAATTATGCGAGGGCATCAAGGATGTAGCTCTTCATTTCTTGGGAAATACAACTATAAAACCTACTGAGCGTTTAGAACAAGTTCTTTTATTATCGAGTTTTCAAATAAAAAAGTTTGACCAAATAGATACTTATGTTGGCATCAGAAAAATCGCAAGGCTCCTATTGGGGGTAACAAAGCATTTGGAACGAGCTGCCCTCATTAATATTCCTGTGCCAGAAGGGGTAGATGCAGACCAATGGAAAAGTTTCTTATATAAAAGGTGTATGCAAGGAAGACCTTTTATTTGGAGAAATCACGGATTTGCTATATATAATCGTTTCTTAGATTTGGGAGTATCCTCTATCTTCACATATCCTACAGGTGCAGGAAAATCCACGATTGTCCAGTTAAAAATTGCTTCTTCAATTTTGGCTGATAGGCGTGTCATCGTATTGGTTCCTACCCATGCTTTGGAAAGCCAAATGAAACGAGAACTATCTGCTATATTCAAAGAAAACTTTTCTGAACAAATGTTCGCAGGAGGAGAATTCTCTGAATACTTTGAAGAGGAGAATAAGCAAAGTATCGTGGTGATGACTCCAGAAAGATGTCTGACAGTATTGGGAGATGCTTCAGATAAGTTCAATGATGTAGGGTTGGTGGTTTTTGATGAGTTCCATCTGATGGGAGCTCAGGAAAGTGGCAATGATTCAAGGAGTCTGACAGCCATGTTTACTATGTTGGAAATCTTTGAAAAGTTACCTCAGGTGGATTTTGTCTTGCTTTCTGCTATGGTCAAGAATAGCCATGACATAGCGGATTGGCTGAAAAGTGTGACGCATCGGGAGTGCTTGGTGTTTGATGATAAGTGGAAACCAACCCGTCAATTGCAAGGGTGTTTGGTGTATGAACAAACTGAAATCAAGCAGTTACAAAATAAAGCTCGCACTTATCCTCAGCATAAGAGTAAGAAAAAATTGGTGGCTTCTATGCTTGCAACACCTTGGTGCTTGTTTTGTTTAAAAACGGTTTGGAATTCACAAAAAGTAAGGGATTATAGTAAAGTGAAGTTGTTGAATCATCAAATCTCGTTAGGAATAAGCCCTACAACAAGAAAATTAACTCCTAATAGAAATCAAGTTGCTTGCCAGATTGCTTCAGCCTTTGTGCAAAATGGGCTTAGAGTGATGATATTTGTTGATACACCAAGAAGTGCTCAGTCTATCCAAAAGAATGCTAAAGATGCAATACCTTTGGTGGATTTGTCTGCTTTATTTGCACAGAATCAAGCAAAGATTGATCAATTAACATTGGAACTTGGAGATTTTACTTATTCGTATTTGTTGAATCAAACTTCATGTGCTGTGCATCATGGCTTACTTTTGCCAGAAGAACGTGATCTGATGGAACAAAGTTATCGTCAAGAACATGGTGTGCATTTAATTGCTGCAACTCCAACTTTAGCTCAAGGTGTTAATCTTCCTGCTGATGTTGTTATTATTGCTGGTTATGACAGGTATGATGTCAATACTGGCGGTAGAGAAACTTTGAAAGCGCATGAAATTTTAAATGCCGCTGGTCGTGCCGGTCGTGCTGGATTCAACTCATATGGTGCAGTAATTTTGATTCCAAACCATGTGCTTGCTATACAAGATAACACTATTGGAAAAGAGTGGCAAAAAATCAAAGATGGAGTATTTGCCGGAGGAGATCAATGTTTTGTCATCAAAGATCCTATTGAGCGGATGGTAGGTGAGGTCCTAAATTATGGTAAAGCAGTAAATCGTGATGAAGAAATTTTGTTGTATCGTTTAGGGGATGACGAGAAAAACATCAAGAGAAAACTATCTTATTCTTTTGGCTCATATCTTAGACGAAAAGAGAACAAGGAACCTTTGGAGAATGATTCCGAAGCTTTAGCCAGACTGGTACAGTCAGAAGAGAAAGATAACTTTTTACAGAATGTATCTGTAAAGTATGGTGTTAATATGGATTCGCTTTCATTTATTCAGAAGTGGCTTGATGAACAGACACTTGACGTTTTGATTGGAATGCGTCCTGTAGAATTGGTCGGGGCTTTCTTTGAATTAACCAAAACAAGTGATGGGATTCTTGAATCTCTGATGGCAAATCCAACTGTGGTTGAAGTGATAAAAGGAATACTTCAAATAAAAGAGGAAAACTCGCCTTACATAGGCGACCTAGATATAGACAAACTGAAAGATTTGACAATTGCGTATATGGAAGGTAAAAACTTTCATGATATATCGGAATTGCTACCTCAATCAACAGGAAACGAGCATTTAAAGAATGTTCGCAGATTTGTATTATCTGTTATCCCATCTGTCTCGTATGCTATAGGTATCTTTAGTAAATTATTAAAGCGAAAGGCTGATAACGAAAATGTACACATTGATGGTGACATTCTTTTCCTTGCGACCATAGTTAAGGAAGGTGTTATAAGTGCAAGTATGCTGAGATATAAAGAAAAACATTTTTTGATGCGAGTTGCTTGTCATGAGGAATTTTTGAGTTTACATTAATCAATCATATAAATTTTAGAAAATGAAATAATCATAAGCCGTGATTGGAGGGTATGCTGCAACAAAAGGAAACTCTTCAATTGGTTTATGACGTAGTTGGGAAACTGCTATTTCTAACCTATAAAGAATGATAGGTTGATTTATGAGATTAATTGATAGTTTTTTACACTATAATCATAATATTACACTATAATCATAATATAAAATGGCACATCATTTTTGCATCATTGGCATTAAACCTTTAATGCCAACATTTCAAGACGAGAATCCTGTTTATGCAAACAAGGCTCAAGCTATACAGAAAGCTTTGTGGGAACACAATGTATGGCACATGTTGTATCAAGGCTATTCCATAGCTAATGATAACAGTTATGTAGATGTCACCAAAGAGGCTCTAAGAGATTATTCTCTATATGACACAGATGATTTGAAAATTTCAATCTGTGCCATAGTCGGGAAAAACGGCAGCGGCAAGAGTAGTCTTGTGGATTTGGTAATTAGAATGATAAACAATCTGTCTGCTGCCCTTCCCGGTGAAAAATTCAATTTCTCAGCCGCCGAACATCTGCATTTCATAGACCATGTATATGCAGAAATGGCATTCAGGATAGACAATGCCATTTATATATTGGAAGAAAGGGGACGAAAGGTCGTTCTAAAAAAATTCATGCGTAAACGAGTGACAGGATTACGCTTCGTACTTGCCAAGGAAGATATTATACTCAATGAAAGGACTACTACAGAAACGACAAGTAAGTTGCTTGACAAGCGCTCAAAAGGACGAGTAATTCTAAAATCGCTATTCTATACCCTTGTATGCAATTATTCTATGTATGGGTTCAACTATCGGGATTACTTTGAAGAAGCTACCCCTATTCAACGTCTTGAAAAATTATTCAAGAAATGCAATTTTGATGATAACCATATCACAGAAGACCAAATTTGGCTGAAAGGAATATTCCATAAAAACGATGGTTATCAAACACCAATAGTCTTACATCCCATGAGAGAGGATGGCATATTGAAGATAACAAAGGAAAACTTGCTTGCCAAGGAACGCATGGAGAACTTGCTGTTTTATAAGGACAATGCTGGTCATTATCCACAACGTGTTGTCAATGGAAATCTTCACATTGTAGCGATACGGATAAAACCGATAAGCAACAAATCGTTTTCAAGGGAAAATATGCTTAGCCAGATAGGTATCGGTAGGCAACAGAATATCTCTCAGAATTTTGATAATATATACAATTGGATTATCGGCTTCTGGGATAGCCTGTATCATTTTAGCACTGTCCCACAAGGACAAAAGCTACGCGAAGATGCCTACGACTATATTGTATATAACTGAGCCCACTTTAAAAAGTAAGGCCTGTTTAAAATGTTTATATTTCACGAAAATAATCTCTGCTTTATGCTGTTATCTGGAATATTTTTCGTATCTTTACACCATCAATTAAAAGAATGACTATGTTTAAAAAGACAGATCCGAATCCTCAGTTAGATATATTCACGG
>OJRH01000146.1_pt1 | contig 39437 bp, 67 predicted proteins | sample 1599131 | NCBI WGS metagenome assembly OJRH01 (sample SAMN03922527, study PRJEB24848) | human gut metagenome | isolation source: stool sample | host: Homo sapiens | place: Germany | collected 2010-05
GGGGTATGTATACGTTGTTGGCGTGGCATATGGAGATTCACCAAATCCCCACTGCAGAATTAACCCGTTGCTAAATTTAACATAGCCGTTCTGCTCCAGCAGGGCGGCGACGATGTACGCACCGTCATCTTTTAATAATGCTAAATCGTTATCAGCTATGATGTCTTTAAATTGGTTGTATAGTGTTTCTGAAGGAAAGACGTGTATCTTTCCCAGATTTGTTGTTGACTGAGCCATTTTTTACCTCCTAAATTGTAACATCGATGGCATGCGCATTGATTTCGTCCGACCACTCGATTGTCGCGCCAGCAGCTACGTTACGGCCGTATATCGTGTAGGTTTCGCCCGGCGTGACACCGACGTATTTTTCAAATGAGTGACCGTAGATCGACAGATACGCTATCTCAACGTCGCCATGCTGTATCGCCTCACCGTTTGTACCGACGTAACCTGCCTTTATTTTTGTGCTGGAACGGTATTTCGAGCCGGTCATCTTAACAACGGTTACGGCCGGCGGAACGACCAACGTATACGGCTTTTTGGCGTAACTGCTGGTGCTGGCAAACGCCCACTCGCTTACGGTTACGCTGCCAGCGGTGACGTGCTGCTCAAACGCCACATCGTATACGGCCGCGGCGGTATACGTCACCTCCACATCAGCAATGTAGGTGACATTGTAGACAATATGGAGCTTTGCGGTCAGCCCCATGTCGCCGGTCAGGATAACCTGCCCGGTCGGCCCGATGGCCATGTCCGTGCCATTAATATTAATGGTCTGACCTTTTAATGGGGTGCCGTCCGGGAGCGTAATTATCAGCTTTATGCTGACGGCGCGGTATATCTGAGCGGTGTACAATTTTGCTGTTCTGGCTGCCTTGTATGCAGCACCCTTGACCATTATCTTATATCGCATATCCGCCACCTCACGAGTACATCACGAGTTTGGTTTTGGCGCTGTCCAGGTCAACCTCTTTCCAGGTTCCGTCAGCGCACAGATATCTGATGTTGCTACCTGCGGCAGGAGCCGGGACAAGGCCACCGGTGCCGTTGACTGTAGTCGTCGCCCCCTTAACGGTAGTGATGACCGCCCATGTGCCATCGCTGCGCAGATAACGCGTGTTGCTACCTGCAGTAGGTGCAGGGACAAGGCCACCGGTGCCAGCTTTGGAGCTTGTCGCCCCGGTAAGGTCAGGTACAACAGCCCATGTGCCGTCCGCCTGCAGAAAGCGGTTTTTTGTCTCGCCGCGCCCCGGTGCAGGTACAAGGCCGTGCACGCCGTCGCGTGATATGGTCGCGCCGGTCATATCCTTTAAATCCGCGACTGCATTGGTGACGTAGGTGTTTACATAGGTTATGGTGGCCATGGCCGATGTATTAACCAGCGCGGTAACGTTAGCCGCGTTGGCGAAAGTCAACGCTACGCCGATTTCCTGGCTGATTACTGCCGATGTCCCCTGTGCCGGGATAAAGTCCGGCTCAGAGTCACTTGCCACGGCGTACAGGATCTCACCATCGTCCGGATCAGTAGCATACACGCCGAACTCGCGCAGATAATAGCCCGTGGCGACATTGCTGTTGTCGGTCACGGCCGTGATTACACATGCATGGCTGTCCTCTGCGTATGACACGCTTGCGATGGGCAGTGTCTGTACCGGAGTGATAAGCTCGGTGAGGTCCTCCAGGCTCTGCCCGCTGCTGAGCGTGCCGCTGCCCAGCCTACACTTTGTCAGCTGCATCTTACTTCCGGCATCGACCTTGGCCTGCAGCTTTAGCCCCTGCTTGGTCAATACCGGTTTGCCCCAATTTGACATTGGTTGTACCTCCGTTTACTCAATCTCGACATCGCCACCGATATACACGGTGACACCGTCGGATAAATTGCTTGTCTCATAGTATGGTATCTCTTTGACGCGGATATCATCTCTGAGGCGTTTGTCTTTTGTTGCGAGATAGCTATCCTTAAACGGCTTAGACACGGCCTCATAGGAGCCTGTATACTCATCCTCCGGCGCGTATTCGGTGACCTTTTTTATCCCGCAGCCGATAACGCCGCGCAGCTCCCTGGTACTCTCCAGGCGGCCGACAAGCCCTGCCCTTTGGATAACGTGGCCTTTTAACTCGCCGCAGCGCATATCAGGTCACCCCTTTGGCCAGGATAAAATCGGAGGGCGGGATTACCGTGTAGACGTTTTTGTCCGACAAGGTAACCTGCACGTCATAACAATATTTGCCGCAAGGCAGCTCTGCTGTATCGGCCGGCTTAAAATCAAACTGCTGACCCTCAACGATAACCATCTGCAGCACGGCAGCCTCACTGTCTATGTCCTGCTTTATGGTCAGCACCGCCCTGTCAGCCTCAGACAGCGGGACAACCTTGTTCTGAGCATCGTACAATTTGAGCTTAAGCGTCGCGCTATCGCCCTTTGTCAGGGTTATCCTGTTTTTGTGTGGCCCGTCATACTCAATGCATAGCATATCCGCTCACCTCCCTCTTACATCCGGAAAAATATTTTTTTATGCTGGCAGACAGCGCCGGCAACACAAACCGTACCTTTTGGGCGGTAGCAAAACACCAGGCTGTCCAGCCAGCTCCTGGTATTCTTGGCGCTGTTAACCGCCTTGACCATCTCTGCCATCGCAGTCTCGTCCGGGATTGATTCCTGCACCATACGGACACGGAAATGGTATGGCTCGCCGCTATACTCGTACCACTCAACCACCTCGGCTGTATCAAAGGCGGCTGAGCAGACTTCTTCGACCGCCGCCGGCGTGCCCTTATAGCGGTGACGCGCAATGGCCTTACGCACAAGCTCACGTTTTTTTGTGATATCGGCAGCCACGTCATAAAAATCTACGTGATACTGCCACGCAAGCTCATCGACGATTTCTTCCGGCAGCTTTTTAAGGCGCGGCAGGATTAGGACAAGCTCAGCCTGCTCACCCAGTTGCGCCAGCCTGCCGGAGATGGCCTGCACGATCTCCTTGACCGTCGCATCGCCGCTGATGGAGCTTGGTAGGATGCGTTGCAGCGCGTTGTCCTTAAGCTCAAGCATCCTCTATCCCTCCCAGCGTAACAGCCTTTGTGCTGCAGATGGCCACCTGTGTATCAGTAGTCGCCGTAAACGCCGGAGCTGTCACGGCCACGCGTTTTGCACCTGCAGCCATCACCCTCACGATAAGCTCAGACGGATTGATGTCGCGCCCCAGCTTTGACTTTTGCCACAGGACGTAATCGTCAACGGCCGCATTGACAGCGTTTTGGATGGCGGTAGCCTGCGCCTTGTTGTCGCTGGCGATGTAGTAGGTCAGGCTGATCGTATAGTCAACCTTTTCGGGCGCCAGCACGCTGATGTTATCAGTCAGCGGCCGCACCTTTTTATCGTCCAGGGTAGCCTTGACCTGCTGCAGCATCTCATCACCAGGCAGTTCCCCGCCAGCCAGCAGCGGCCTTACCTCCACCTTGCCTGCTTCAGGCGACCAAACAGTGACGTCAGCAATCTTTGTTGACGCCCTTTTGGCATGGTAGATATAAGCGCCCTCGGGACCGGCCGTGCTAAAGTTTTCCGGCGCAAGACGGATATCCTCGCGGTAGCTGTCATCAGCTTGGACCTCAGCGCCGCCCTCAGACGTGGTGATGTTGGCCACGCTATCCACATACGGCACCGGGTCAACCAACGTCTTGAGCTGGCCAGCTACATAGCCGTTACCCAGCTCGCCTTTTGTCAGGCAGGTTGCGCTGCCGTCAGCACTGGTTGCACCCGCATCAATAACCAGTGGGGCATCAAGAGCAAAAAACACGTTATCGCCTGCCGTAAAACGCGTACCGGCAGGGATGATTGTTGCTGTCTGCAGCTTAGCAGACAACCTGATGCGCATGGTAGTCACAGCAGCTTTTGCCGGGATGCGCTCAACGCCTACCAGAGCGCCCAGATGGTCCAGGTTATCACCGGTAGCGTATCTGAGCAGGTTCTGCTTGCCGGTCTCGTTGATTTTGTTGAGCAGCAGCACGATGAGCGCCGCAATCGTCAGCAGAAACAGCCTTACCGGGTCGCCTTTGGCCAGCGTCCTGCCGGTAATGGCCTCGTATCTGCCAATTACATAGCTCTCAACCTCAACGGCATCAGCATCAACAAACACGATATCAGCCAGGTTATCTAATTTACTCGTTGTCATCTTTTATTCTCACCTGCACTTTCGGGGCCAGCACGCCATCGTCCGTGCCGGTAAAACTGATTGATGTTATCTCCACACGCGGCTCATATTTTTTGATGGCAGTAATCATCTCAGACTGCAGTTTTGCCTGCGCTACATTGATTGGCAGGTCAAGCATATCGGCGTTAATGCCAAAATCGCGGTCAAGCGGCACGCTGTATTTAGTCGTTGTGATGATCGTGCGGATGTTCTGCAGGATTTCGGCCGCCTCTGATGCTGGGGCAAAATCAATGCCCTGCACCGGCATGGCCAAAACATCATATGTCATAGCAGGCCACCTCCCGCATACTCTTTGAGGGTTACGTTGACTTTGACGCTTAATATGCTCCCGGCCTTGCCCCAAAAACTCACTGACTCGTCAATGCTCTCAAGCACCCACATATTATTGGTCACCATGTTACCGCCGATGACCAGCGGAAAAACCTTGCCATTATCACGCAGCCTGCTCAGCTTTTTAAGCTCGCGGGCAGGACTGACGCCTTGATCAGCACGCAGCTGCATGGTAAAGCTGATTTTTTCCACGTCAGGCCCCAAATATTCCAGCACCGGTTTATCGCCGATGATGTCATGCTGAGCCCAACGCCCTGCACTGCCACGACCATAATCATCGAATGTACGGATAAAGCGGCTGGATACTATAAATGGAATGTCAGCCATGAAACCTACAAGCATAATATCAACCTCCAATCATTACATTACTGCTCCCCGCCGCCACACTACCACCACAGCTTACGCTGTCCCCTATTCTGCCAGCAGCCTTGCCATTGATATAAACACTGGCGCTTCCGCTGGCAATTACACCGCTATGCGTCGGATGCGCTACACACCCATGAGGCGCATAACTGTCGCCCACACGGCCAGCTCCTTTGCCGTTGATGATAACATCAGTACTTGCTGTAACAAGCGCTGTAGGTGCGCAGGCATCGTGGCCAGTGTCATTATCGCCTAAGCGTGTTGCTTTTGGCATGGTAATCACCTCCTTCAGTTCAGCAAAATGTTAGCACCTTTAATAATTACATTCCCCGTGGCATTAATCTCGATGTTTCCGCTTTCGTACCTGATAAAGCTCCCATCGGCAAACGTAATACTGCGCACATCAGCATTATTTTCCACCGGAGCATCCTGCGTGCTGTAAAAAGCTCCTATAACAAAGCCTTTGCTGATGCCACTGCCACTTGCATTCGGTTGGAAGATACACAGCACCTGGGTACCAACCTCAGGCAGCCAATAGGCTTTCGTCTGCTTGCTGCCTATAGTTATAATCGGTAGTTCAGCGCTCACCATATTGTCCTTATCCTCAAACGCCACGCGAGCGCTGCACGATTCGCCATTGACCGCCGATACTGTACCAATGCGAATCAAGTTTTTTATCTGGTTAATATCCATCTAAACATCTCCTCACATCAATACTCGTTGTGTAGCCACTGCTAATATCATGCTGTGCCTTAGTAATAATATACTTGCCATCGAAAGCACCAAAACCGCTAAGCTGAATATTCACAGCAGCTGCCAGCTCCGGATTACCTAAAAAGCTGAAGCTACCGGTAACCTCATCGCTGTTCTTTTCCCGAAGCTTCTTCTTTGCAAGACGCTCTGCATCCGCAATACTGGCGACCTGCTCATTGACTTCCAGCGTTTTGCCTATCTTTTTATCAGGAGCAGCAAATGTCGCCTCAATTTTTTGCTTAGTGCTGCTGTCCTGGTACTTAACGTGGCAGGACTTATACACATCGCGCACCTTGCTGCGCAGGCTGTAGCTCTTCAGCATATCCAACACCTTGAGGCTGCCGGCAGAAAAACTGCCTTTTGGCTTCGGCACCAGCGCCACAGCCTCAGCCGCTTCATAATCTGCTTCGTCAAAAATTACCACTTGCTTATCGCAGATTTTGAGAGCCAGGCCATGGTCAGCACACAGCTTATATAAAAAGGACAGGTCAGACTGTTCCGTCTGCTCTGCCCTATCTATAACAGGATTATACTCTTTAACATCGTAATACAGCGTAAAGCCTGCCTCCGTTGCAATATCATTAGCAATGCGTTTCAGCTCAGCCTTCTCCCAGCTGCGTGTACGCTCTGCGCCGCGAAGGTTGTTATTATCCGGCACACTCACCGCCTTGATTTGCACCTCGCTAGGCATTCCGCTGCTTGTGATTTCATCAATCTCAAACAAACCAAAACGTACAACCTGCTCACCGATGCTCTGCCAGTTAATCAGCTTTACGCTAACGTCCAGTGTTGCACCCTTTTCCGGCATCCATGCTGATTGCCATAGCCCAGCTTTATCCTCCAGTGTAAGCTGCAGATCATCTGCTTCACCAGACATGTTATCAGTGTAGCTTACATTCTTCAGATATTGCTGCAGGTCTGCGCTAATATCCTTGTCATTGTATTTAATGATTACCAGGCATCGCCTTGCATTCATCTTAAACATTTTAACGTCTCCATGGTGGCAGCATCGATGTTACCGGTGCAGTATACTCCGGCACTTCCAACACAATTCCTGCCGGAAAAACAACAATGTCAGCGTATTGCTGATTTGCTTCCAGCAGGACGTTTAGCGATGCTTCGCCATTATACAAGCGCTTGGCAATCAAGTCCCACATGTCGCCCTGAGTAGTTGTGTAAGTCTTACGCATAGCTTACCCTCCTCTGTTGGTTCTGCAAGTCCTGCAGCATCTTCTTAAACTTTGCCATCTTCAACTCCAACACCTCGCGGATTTTACCTTCGTCGCCACCGCCTTGAATTGTAATGTTTGGTGCAAACGTAGCAGTAATATTGGCACCACCGCCCAACGGATTGCCCATAATGCGGTTTGTTTCCGCCAGCAGGCCGATGTTCCGCGCATTAGGAGTATGTGGGATAGCGGACTCGCCACTGTTCTCAGCAAAGGTTGTCAGAAAGGCGCCCTTGCCATAGATGCCGCCGGAAGCGTTGTGTGCAACGTCACTACCACTGCTTCCTTGTGCAGTTATATTGACCTTGCCGAAGATTGGCTTAGAGATAAAATCGCTGATGGCCTGCCATTTTTCCTGTACCCAAGAGAATGCATCAGAAAACTTGTCTTTTATACCATTAACAAACTGCTGTATTGCTAAAGAAGGATTGTCCCACAATGTTATAAACCACTGCTTGACGATGTCCCAGTTGGCAATAAGCGCAGTTCCAGCAGCAATCGCCCAGCCGATTGGACCTGTAATAAACATAATCGTTCTAGCTGTCGGACTGTCCCAAAGGTTGACAAAAAACTGTTTTATTTTATCCCAATCTTTGTAAATAATATATCCTGCCGCTGCAAAAGCTCCAGCTATTACTAGAATTGGACAACCCCATAGAGATGCATTCAAAAGCCATTGAGCACCAGCAGCCAACTTGGTAGAAAACGCCATAGCTTTTGCATGTATATTATAAAGAATAGTAGAATTTTTCGCTGATTTAGTAATTAGTTCATACCCAGCAATAGCAGCTTTAGCCGTATTAAAAGCAGCAGTAGCAAGGCTAACTGTAATGTACATTCCACCCAATCCTAAGCCTAAAGCTATAATCCCTCCTGTTAATCCAGGATATTTTTCAGTAACATCTCCTATAGTTGTCGCAAATTTACCTAAATATTCACTTCCCATAGCTATCACCGGTAATAAACCTGACGTCATTTGGATTTGCGCTTTATCTATACGATTTTTCATAAGTTGCATACTATTTGCAGTAGTTTGGCTTCTTGCAGAAAACTCTTGTTCCATACTATCAGCATACTTTGAACTGTCGCCTACTTTAGCAAAATTAGACTCTAGCCCACTAAGGTTTGAAAGCAAAGGTCCAATTGCACTAAGACTTTCCTTACCAAACAGGTCAGCCATTACTGCCGTTCTTTTTTCTGGTGCTAATTGCTCGATAGCCTTTAATACAGTTAATATTGCCCCTTTAGCATCATTTTGCATAGCGGAGGCCATATCAGTAGCATTTAATCCAATTTGTGCAAAAGCTTCAGCTTGCGACTTGGTAGCGCTTTCTCCACTAACCATAGCTAAAATCAAATTCTTAATACCAGTTGCAGCAACCTCGCTTTGGATACCTGAGCCAACCATACTTGCACCTAAAGCAGCTATTTCGCTTGATGCTACACCACCAATACTTCCTAATGGACCAATACGAGTAACTACATCAGATATTAATGGAGCAGACGCAGCTGTCGTATTACCTAAATAGTTAATCTTATCAGCCAGAGTAATAACCTCGTCCTGATTCATTTTAAAAGCTGTACGCCATTTGGCCATCATATCACCGGCCTGCTCAGCAGTAATATCAAAGGCTACGCCCATTTTAGCAGCAGCTTCAGCAAACTTTAATAAGTCTTCTTGAGCTATTCCTGCCTGTCCACCAGCTGCAACTATATTAGCAAGTCCATCAACAGCCATTGGAATTCTTGTTGATAGTTCCAACATATCTTTACTCATTTGTTTGAACTGTTGCGGAGTTTTAAAATCAACAACCTTTTTTACGTCAGCCATAGAACTTTCAAAGGCTATTGCTTTATCTGATATTTGAACTAACGAATTTATCCATATTTTAGCTAAATCAAAATGTGCCCAAGATTGAATGGAACTGGTTGCCAACTTAGCATATTTTTCTTGTAATGCTGGAAGTTTTTGAAACTTGCCCAATAATCTTTCATATGCATTGGCAGCCGATTCTGCTGAAAGTATACCTTGTTTTTGAGCTTTGTATACACCCTCCCAAGCTGCTTGATAATTCTTTAATTCTTGTTTTGTATTAGATATATTTCTTTGAGCCTGCTGAAACGATGTAGAAAAACTGTTGCTCAATACTGCGGCTAATTTAAAGCCAAATGTAAATTCTTTCATCAGCCTTGAACCCCTTTCGTAAGAAGTATATAATATATTTAGAGGTGATTTTTATGATTTATTTCTTCGGTATGGTATTAGGAATATTATTTATGATTGTCGTTGCAATACATGCAATGATAGAAATGCATATTAATTACAAGAAAAGCATTCCTAAATTAAAAAAATTCACCCGAGTCAACCCAGATGGCACAACATCTACATATTATCGCAGAGTTGATAAACAGAATGGTGATTGCCATGATTGATATTAGAACTGCTTTTTTGTCCGCTCACGCCTGAGCGGACTTTTTATTTACTATTTTCGCAATTTCCAACGCTTCAAGTAAGCCTAGGTTTAAATAAAATTCGACAGACGTAAATGTTGCCATTGCTAAGCTTACGGCTAACTCTTTTATGGGCTTAGAGTTTTCAACTCCTAGCCCAGCAAAAAATTTGCCACAGGCAGCACCAGATTCTTAAAATCAGTCGAAGGCATGTCCAAAACATCCTCTACAGGTACGCCAATCAGTTTGGCCGCTACCAAAGCCTGAAAATCCATGGACAGAAACACAGACGGAGTTGTGTCGCCCATTTTGCGCACTTCCTTTTCTGCTGCAATTAAATCTTTACCGCGGATAGCTTCAAAATCTAATTTAACTTCCTTAACTTCTTCGCCATTAACCATAATAGGATTATTCAATTGAACTACTTGCATCTTTCATTCCTCCAAACTTTTATAATTTAGCCCCCAGCGTGTAGCCGGAGGCTTTTTTTGTTTTATACCATGCCTAAGGCTTCGCGAACGTCAGCCATATAATCAACGCCACCAATGTTGCAGATGTAGTTGAACTTATCCAGCTCCAGAACAGTTTCACCATCAATGGTAACTTTTAGGTAAGCTGTTTCAATTGTGTTCGCAGTGCCTGTAGTAGCACCAACATCCAGCTTGCCCAACTCCGTTTTCTTCGGTACACCGCGCACAACGCATTTTACGTTACCAACCTTGTATTTACCGCTGGCACTGTCATAAATCTGCTGCGCGCCGCGCAGATCAAGATTTACGCCAGTCTGCATAGCCAACATGATATTGCGCTTCTCCAATGTGCGCCAGTTCAACACTGTTTCCATACTACCGAAATGCCCCAGCACCGGGCTATCAAACTCGCCTGCAATACCTGCACCTTTAACGGTTTCGGTCATAGCATCTAACGATGGAAGCTGCACGTCAGCAATACCCACCAAATCGTTACCATCTTGGTAAACTTTAAAGTTAATCAATTTCTCAGGTACATTTGCCATCTATCTCACCTCCCAATTAACTGAACAGCGTTTCAAAATACGCAGGATCATATTCGAGCACGTTTTCAATTTCACGCGCAGGGGCAGGCGGCGTAAGATAGGTGTGGAATTTAATGATGCCGTCCATAAGATTGGTAACGGGATTTTCATCATCACGAAATTCAACACGCCCGCCCAAAATGACACCTTGTCCGGTAAGACCGTTTAAACGCATATTTTCGCTATCCAAAACTGTTTGAATCAAGCGTTTGTTAATCGGCTTATCTACCTTTGCCCAATAAGTTTGAATGAAAGTCTGCGCATGCCAATAAAACATGCGGCGGATGCTGATAAACGCGTCTTTGGAGTCGGTGTTGGACGGATAGCAGGCGGTGCGGTTGCCCCAGCATTTCCAGCCGCCGATAAAATTGAGCGCGGTAACAACGCCCTGACCGTTGAGGTAGCCTGCCTCATCGGGGCCTAACACCATCTCAGTGCCGTCTTTTAAGCAGCAACCATTGATCTGCATACTCTTGTTTGACGGAGACTCATAGGGGATGTCGCCGTTGGAGCTGTCAACGGTCGCGATAACACCCAGCACGTGGGTAGACATATGATAGATATCATCACCCATCTTGACCATCGGCCAGCACACGACCTGCGCGGTATCGTTGTAGCTGTTCTGGTTCATCCAATTTTTGACGTCGGTATATTTTTTGACGCTTTCAGTCGGCACATCATTTAATGTAATCGCCTTAAAATGGCTGTTAATATTGCCGGCTTTAGCTTTCATTACGGCGGCCACGGTAGGCTCATGACTCCAGCCCGGTGCCAGCACGATGCCCGGCACAAGACCAGTCAGCGGAAATACCTTGTTAAGGCATTCCAGGCCCTTAACAGATCCGTCGCTTACACTGATTCCGCCAATGATATCGTCTTCGTTGACAGCGGTCGGGTCCAATTCGTCATAAGCAAGAATCAGGCTGCTTGCTGCAGATGCGGTGCCGTCATCCAACAAGGTGATTACAAGGGCGCCGTCATCATCGTAGGCAGCCTCATAGTCTTTGCCAGCTACCAGCACGGAGCCAACAGCAGAAGCCTTGATTTTAAGGGTGTCGAGCAGCACCGGTGCGTCTAAGGTTGCGACTTTGTCAGCAATATCAACGCTTTTGTCGGTAACGCTCTTTTTGTGGGTTTTGGGGTCCAGTACGTTGACAAAAACGACCGGACCACGATTGTACAACGCAAATTGGCTGTACATTACCTCACATAAGGTATATTTTGCCCAATCCTTGCTAAAACCAAGCTGCTGCACAGCCTCAGCATAGCTGTAGCACAGGACCGGCTTATTAGTAGCAGCGCGGTCGGTGGCCAGATGTACCGGGGCGGTACCAAAGACCACAGGCAGGCCCGCGGTGGTATTTACCGCCGGTACAATACTGGTAGGCACTTCCTGTGTATAGACACCATGTTTATATGCCATTGCTTACACCTCCAATGCTTCTTTGTAGTATTTGTAGAGCGGCGTGCCGGGCTGTTTGGTCTGCGCCATCGCCGCATTCAGCTCTGTCACAGGCACAAATAAGCGCTTCAGCGCAGGCATTGCCGCAAACTCTTCATCAAGATGCGTCGGCAAACCGCCAATAAAAACCTGATATTGCAGTAATCTGCCACGGCTCAGGTTCGGGCCTACATAAATCAGCTTTTCGCTTGCTGATTTTTGATTTTTAATCGCCATAATAAATGTCCTCCTCATATGGTTGACCGATAGTATAAGTTGCCGTAATTTTGCCTTGCCACTGCGGTGCGGGCTGTACTTCCGGCACTTCCAGCTTCAACGGCAGCTGCAGGCGGTGCCTGTTCGCTACCAGACGATGCTTCAGAAGATGCTGGCGCACGTGCTCCATAAGATTATAGAGACTGCGCCAGTCGTCCGCATCGCTGTTGTCATAGATGCTGAAGCCAAATTCTATCGTTGCGGTGCTCATATCGCCGTCCGCAGTATCCTGCGCCCCAGTAACAAGAGCATAGATAAACGACGCCTGTTCATCAGCATTCATGCGTGCCGGCGGAAAGCCTGCATACACTTTAATCTCACGCTGGCCAGAGGGCTGCTGCGTGCTGTAGTCGGTAACTGCCGGGCGCAGAAAATCAGCCAGATTATCCATTAATTCAACTGTAGTCATACAAGCTCCTTACTTCATTTTTGAAAAACGACTATACACTTCACGTAAAAAATGTCGATTCAGAACATTTTCTGCAAAAGGTGTTAGCCTGTTGATAGTATTTTTATTTCCCATCATTGATGGTATAGATGGACCATGTAGTACGGTTAACGGGTATCTGCTCTTACCAAGCCTTTTGAACGGAAAAGGTCCATTCCCAGCTCGTGTAGCCTGCAAAAACAAACCTTTTATAGGCTTCGGATTACTGCTACGTAATACCCTGACACGAATTGGACCTTTTTTGCTTTTCCGTACATCAAACCGAGTCAAAGTTGCCGGTCTGCCCGTACTCATAACAACACCAGTAAGCCGGGAAAGCGTTGCCTTGCGTATTTCCACTTTTTTCTTCACAACAGCGCTAGAAATAACATATCGTTCTCTTACCAACCTCGCAACTTTCGTCTTGATTTGTTTGGTAGATTTATTGATTGAGCTTTTTATGGCTCTTTTTATCTCCTTCGGAGCACCGTCCAACAGCTGCTGTGCATATTCCATGTTTTTAGCATCAATACTAATCATCGGTCATTCGCCACCAACTGAATGGTTAAAAGTCCCATATCATCGCTCACACTTTCAACCTCATACATTTTTTCGTCCAGGTAAAAACGCATGCCATACACCGGCACCTCCGGTAAATCAGCCTTCAGGCAGTTAACCTGCAGCTGACTGCCATAAACACCGGGATAATAGTCATCCTTACCGGCTTGGATAGAAAGCGACTGCGCCACTGAGATATCCTGCACAATCGCCTTGCACTCCGTACCGTTCAGATCATGCAGCTCCGCAAACTCCATATCATTGAGAAAGACAGCCGCATTATCTACGGCTATCTGCTCTTTAAAGCTCAGCGCTTTCATTGTACGGTAGCGGCTTCATCAACCGCCGGCAGCACGTCTTCATCATCGCCAGCAGGCTCTTTAGAGATAGATTTAGAAGCAGGCTGCTTTTTACTCTTTTTGCCAGAAGCAGGCTTTTCAGCCTCGGTTTTGCTAATGATTTCAACATCTTCCGGAGCAGCAGTTTCTGCCTCAGGCTCGCCAATGATTTCAAACTCTTCCGGAGCATCATCATACAGCTTTTGAGCAACGTCGTCAGGCAGCTCAACAACACTGCCTGCTGCATAAACCACGTTATTATGACGCAGAGAGAATTTCTTAACGAGGATATACATAAGCTGCCTCCTTATTTAACCTTGATAACATACCAGTCATCCACGGATTCAGGAACAACAAGGCAACGGCTCTGCATAGCAATAGAGCAGTAGTCATTCTCAATGTTCATGGTAACCTTAGGCACATAACGGCCTTCATAGGTGTGGAACTGCTTATCATCCTCCATCTGGGTAACGGCGCCATACAAGCGCTTGCCACGACCGGCAACGCCGATAATAACGTAATCATCAGGCAGGTACGGAGTAAATACACCTTCGTTGTTGATGTAACCACCCTCATAGGTGTACATCTCCAGGCCTAAGGCACCCAGCAGGCCAAAGCGCATAACCTCAGGGCTTTGAATCTTAGGTTCGAAGGACATCAGCGCCGCATTGTCGCGGGACGGAATCAGCAGCTTGTCATAAATGCTCTTGTTGTTCAACAGCATGTTGCTGGTAGCCTCGGAGCACATCATGATAGTCGGAGTCAGGCCAGCATTGCGGCGGATGGTTTTGGAAGCCTCCTGCAGGTTGCCGTAAGCATCAGAGGTATCCTTATCCCAGGTATCGGTACCGGACAAGGTTTGCTTTTGAGTAAAGTTAAAAGAGATGGTGTCAATCTTTTGGGTTTTGCCATCATCAGCATAACCGTTAATGGTGTAGCTGCCATCAATCAGCAGCTTTGCAGCCATATATTCCTCAGTGCGGGTGCACATGTCGGTCAATTCTTTGATATCCTCAGCGCGATATTCTTCAGCTCGCTGTTGGGGAGTGCGACCGCTGTACACACTTTCACCTGCCAGGCGCTTTTGCAGCTGCTCAGCAGTCAGTACGCGCTTAGGCTTCATCAGCGGAGCCTTGTAGGATTTGGTTTCAAAGCCATCACGCTGCATATTAACACCTTGAGAACCCGGAACAACAAAGGGTGCCATGGAGCGACCGCCTTTTTTGAAATCCACGTCTAGATATTCGGAGCTATAGGTAATTGCGTTCGGGAAAAAGGTGTTTACTAACAAAGGATTGGGCGGATATGCACGATTGATTACGCCCAGCAAAGAACGGGTAGAATTGATATCAAATGCCATAGTTTATTCCTCCTTATTGCAGATGAGTCAGGTAGATGCCAACAGCACGCAGCTCTTCCTCGTGTGCCTGCACAGAATCAGATTCAGCGCCAACAGACATTTCCTCTGCATTGAAAATGCCGCTAATATAAACAGTAGCAACTACATCGCCGGTGCCAACAACAACATCTTCGGCTAGCACAGCGTTTGCTACCTTCAGCGCCGGAGTTGCGGATGCAGCATCAACAATCTGGTATTTGCCTTCACTGACAGCCAGCACAGCGCCTCTTTTAAGCGCCTTTTCAGCGCTCAGGCCTTTAAGGGTAATGTTTTTGGTAAGAGCAGCCACAGCGGTACCGCCAATAAGCTGGTCCACATTGCTTTTTTCACTGGTTACATATGCCATTATTTATTACCTCCATACATATTCTGCAGAGTTTTAGCCATGTTTTCGGTGCGCAGGGCATCTTCCTCTGCTTCAGTCAGGCCATTAGCAGGCTGACCGGTTACATTACCGGAGCCAGATTTCATCTGGTCATCAATCAAATCATTCATAAAGCTTTGAGCTGCAGAAGTCTGAGCTGCAGGCTGAGCACCCTTAATAGCATCAATGGTTTCTTTGATTTCATCAGCAGTCTTGCCGTCTTTGATGGCCATATTGATTACAGCCTTCACACCAGCACTGCCATCATCCAAAGCATTGAGCGCAGCCAAACGGCTTCTTTCCTCATTGCGGATTTGCTCCTCATTAGCCGGAGCGGTGGTTTGGTTCGCAGGAGCAGCACTGTTAGTCTGTTCACTTGCTCTGACACCGATAGCACTCAAAATAGTGTTTACGGCATTCATAAGATTTTCATTCATCGTTTTGTCCTCCTTTTTGTGGATTTTGTTTTTAATTAAGTCAGCATCTCCCTGGCTCAACTGATGCCGCACATGGTTGACCACAAGCACATTGCCGTCAAGAACAGGTTCAACCTTACCTTGAATCTGGTCACAGAAGCCATTGGCAAGGCATTCTTCAGCAGTAAGCCAGGTGCTGTTTTTCATCATGGTCTCCAATTCTTTTTCGCTGAGCTTGCAGCGCTCCTTATAAGCTGCCACAATACTAGCCTTGACAGGCTTGAGCATTTCAATAAGCTTGCCCAGCTGCTCAGCGTTGGCAGGCTCTGTCAGCCAGACCATGGGGTCATGAATCATCATCATAGCATTGACCGGCATAAGGATTTTTTTGCCGGCCATAGCAATGATTGTCGCAGCACTGGCCGCCAAACCATCAATCATTACAGTGGTATCACCAGAGTAAGACTTAATCTGGTTGGCAATAGCGTGTGCAGCGAAAACATTGCCGCCATTGCTATTGATGCGGATACAAACAGGCTTGCCCTCCAGCTTAGCCAATGCATCAGCAAAGCCTATAGGGCAAACATCGCCACTGCTGTCATACCAAGGCTTTTCGCTGACGATATCGCCATAAATACGGATTTCAGCAGTGTTTTCGGATGCTTTGTTGATAATCTCCCAAAATGGTTTATTTTTCACCATCGTTTTCACCTCCTTCCTCAGTCTTTACATTCTGATGAAGCGGATAATTGAGGCCATTGCCTTGCCAATGCTTATGTTCAGCTTGCAGCTGTGCAATGTTTTCCTCGTATTCCGTGCCGGTGATTTCAGCAGATTCCTGTTCACCGGTGCTGAAGCCGTAATCAACACGCAGCTTGGCTGCCTGAACCTCTTTCACCGGGTCAAGCATGCCCATAGTCGGACCGTACCAGGACGCGCGGCTCCACGCCTTACGCAGCAGCGGGTCACTAAAATAGCCAGGCGCTTGAATGCGTCCAATAGCTACCGCCTCAGCCAGCCAGCGTTCATACACCGGCTGGCAAAAATCCCTTGCGAACCAAATGCGCCGCTTCTTGGCAACCGCCTGAAACTGCAGCAAGGCACCGCGTGCAGCACTGTACGAGCTTTGGAAGCGTGACAGCAGCACTTCTGAAGGAATCTCCAGCGCCGCGCCCACCTGAGCAATCAGCGCATTGACGAAGGCCTCAAAGGTGGACAAGCTGCGATTTGCATCGACAGTCTGTACTTCATAGCCAGGAGGCAGCTCGTTCATCGTGCCGGCACCCAACTCAAAGGTATATTGGTCAAAAGCAACCTTTTCATTCTCGCCAAAGGCCTCCGGCAAAGCGTTGGGAAGGCCTTCGCCTGCGTCCTTCGTTTTGAAGAACAAAGTGAAATAGCTTTTGATGATTGCAGCAGTAAGCTCCGCTGTGCTATAACGGTGCATCTGCTTCAATTCTTCAATGGCCGGTGCCAGAATCGGCACACCGCGGTACTGCTCCGGCCTTTCCTCATGGCTGATTTGCAGGATGTTCGGCGCACCTGTTTTGCGCCCGAAGGCTTCTACGCGCACCCATTTTATATTCCTGTTTTCCGTCGGGTCATAAGGCACCCGGTCAGCAACCCAATAGGCTACAACGGCACCATCCGTATTGATTTCAACACCGTTAATAATCCTGTTGCCATTCTTGGGATTACGAACCTCCACCTCATTAAGCGCACCAATAAGACTATAGGTATTAGGATTGCAGACACGGCTTGCTTCAAAAAGCTGTATCTTTGTTGTATAAGGATTATCGCCTAAGGCCTTACGATATTTAATCGCCGCCCAGGCATCTCCGTCCACAATAGACGATATAAAAGCAATATCCTGCATATCGTAAAAGTTATGCTTGCGATACAGGTCACACTCTACGCTCTGCGCCCACAGATTAAACTCTGCCTTAGTGTGCCTGCGCCATTCAGCAGCTTCCTCCGGGCTCATGCCTAACAAACGATAATCCGGACAAGGTGAAGGCACAAGGCCAGCGCCAACAACATGCGTCCTGTAGCGATTGATGGCAGCAGCGCCAACGGGACTGTTGATGGCCATATCAGCACTGCGGTTGCGCAGGATGTTCAGATTTACGTCAACATCACTTTTAGGGCTGGACCTTATCGGCCAATAACCACGCATAGCTTGTTTTTCGGCACTGGCACCACCGTTGCTGTAGCCTGTGTTTAATACAGGCCTGAGGATGATGCCAGTGGGCCGCTCCTGTGTTAAGGTTTGGCCAGTAGGATGTCTGGCCTTACGATTGTAGGGTGTTCGTTTCTTACTCATTTCGTAGCCTCCTGTTTTATTTGAGCGCTAATCACGGAAAAGCACTCTTTTGGCACGCCTATATCCCTCAGATGCAGGCGCATTATCGTCTTCATTAGCGCCCATGGCTCGCAGGCGATTTATTTCAGCCTGAATGGCGCTAAGGTCAGCGCGCGTCAGCAGCCTATTGCCAATGCGGTAGCTCTGACCGGTGGCCAGAATAGCCTGCTCCGCCTTCAGGTACTGGCGATAGCGTTCGTTCAATGCATTGCTCATTCTGTTCTCCTTCCTCGTTTTATGCAGCCATAGCGTTTCTGTGGCTTGGCAGCAGGTGCAGGAGCCGTCGCCCCGCCTGCCTCGCCATTGCTGCCCTGCGCCAGCATAGCATCCAGCTTTTCAAAGTTAGGTGCAATACTGCGCATGCAGGCAAGATTATACACAGCAAGGTCCAGCGGCTCATTGCGCTTATCCTTGGCTATGTTCGTCCACTGAAAAACAACTACGCCGTTTTTCTTACGCGGCACCAGCTCCTCGGAAATCAGACCGCGAAAATAAATGCGATCATAGCCACGATTGGCATACGATTCTATGACAGCATCACTGCTCAGGCTCTTATCGTCAGTTTTCAGCAGACCTTGCAGCGCTTCAACGAATTTTTTCATCCGATGCTTATCGTCTAGTGGAAAATGCATATACTTAGCTCCCTGAACCTCAATGCTGAGACGGTCCATGATTTGCTGCTTGCCCGTATCCGTGCCGATGAACACCAAAGGAATGGAGCTGTTACGCATCTGCTTTTTGCCAATCTTGGCAACAAGGTCTTCGTTGGCCATGTTTGAGCCTTTGATAGCAAAGCGCTGACGGAAACGATTCTTAAAGCAGTAGGCATATACGTAATCAGTATAGTGACCGCCGCAGTCTATAAAGGTTCTGGCGATTTTCAGCCCTCGCCCATTGGCAAATTTATAGGTTTTGTCCAGGACGCGGTCTAATTGCTCCCACACCTCGGGAGTGTCGGGAACGCCCAGGATAACGCCTTTACGTATGCCCCAGCGTTCTTCACCATGCCCCCAGCCGGCAACCTCATATTCCAGGCGATTATCCTGCGTATCCACCGCCGCCGTCAGCAGCAGAACGCCTTGCGGCAGCTCAGCGCCATAATCCTCGCGCCGCTTAATGAAGATATCCTCACTCTCGAAATTGCCTTTGCGCTCGTAAGATTCACCGAAGCGAGTATTGTATATTACCTTCTCACGTTCCGGGTCGCCTTCTGCCTCCAGCCATTCCTTCATGACATCGTTCCAGCTAATCCAGGGGCTTGTCCAGCAATTCACGAAGAAGCTGCGCGTATCGGTGGCAAAAGCTGCAGGGTTTTGCGCTACATACTTCTGCGCAGCATTGCGCATATCATTCTCACTGAATTCAAAGCCACAATCAGGGCAAATCCATTTCACTGATTTGACGACAACATGCTTTTTGTTATGTTCCTCGCTGCTATCGAAGTCGGCAAGCATCTGCCGGTGTGTAAGAAGGTGGAATTCGCCACAATTCGGGCACTGATGCTGCCATTCCTCCTGCGTACCGGTCATATACTCGTCATCGATACGACTGGTGCCTTTTATCGTCGGAGTGCTGAACAGTCCAATCACCCTGTTAAAGTAGGTGGTAGTTCTCTTCGCCGCCAAATCAACAGGGTCGCCCTCTACGCCGGCACTATCCGGGAAGCGGTCCACTTCGTCGCAAAGCAAAATACGTATAGGCTTTGATGCAAGGCCGCTCGGGGCGTTCGCACCTGCTATAATCAGCCTGCCGCCGGTAAAATACTTGCTCATGATAGTGTTGCTGGTATTGCGGCTTTTGTTTTCGCGGAAAATGCTTTTCAGGCTTTTGGTAGCTTCAATCATGGGTGTGATACGGCTCTTGGAAAAATCCTCGCCGTCGCTCAACGTAGGCTGAATCATCATCATGGTGCAGGGGTCAAGCTGCGCAAAACGTCCAATGACATTGTTCATGATATCGGACTTTCCCACCTGCGAGCAGCTCTTGACGACAACACGATGCACGCCCTTATCCGTAAAGGCATCCATGATGCTGCGCTGATAAGGTGCTCTGTCTGTACGCCATCTGCCCGGTTCTGCTGACTCCTGCGGCAGCATGCGGTAGGTATCTGCCCATTCGCTTACAGTAGTTTTGGGTGCCAGCTTAAGGCCATTGTTGAAAATGCGGCGCAAAAGCAATACTGTTTTCTGAGCACACATGCTAATCGCCCTCCTTCTCATCAACAGCATCAAACATGGTCGGTGTATAGTCCCTGATTTCTTCCAAACGTCCTTCAACCTCCATGCTCAGCAGCTCTTCAATCTCCGGCTTGCTCTTTTCAAAAAGCAGCGGTGCCATTTTCGACGGAATGCCGCGTATCTGATTGCGGAAGTTGACCAGTATTTCCGTCAGAACAGCCTCTACATCTGCAGCATCGTGCATCTCGCGCCGCTTTTGAGCCAGCTGGATTTCCGCCAGCTCTCTTTTGGCCTTTTCATGCAGAGCTTTTTCTTTCATCAGGTCAACGGATTCATCAGTTTTGTATTTATAGGCATAGTATTCAGCGATAACCTCGGGGAGAAGGTAATCTCCTTCAGGCTCTCGGGTAAGTATTTCTTCGTCTGCCAGTTGGCGCACGCGCCTGTCAGTGATGCCCAGCAGGCGTGCAAGCTCAGCGCCGGAGCCTCTTGGTACTATTTTTTTCGCCATGAACATCACCTCCTTCGCTGTTTGTCCACTGTAGGCAATACAAATCTGGTAATAAGATGCACCGCTTTAGGCTATTTTGCAGCCTAGGCGGTGCGGAAATTGAGAATGGCAAAAGCGGAAATGCTGTCCAGGCTAAATTTCCGCTTTTTGCGTTCCTAACAGGCTATGAAATTGTCGACGAAAAATTTTTGCGTATTAGTGGAAGTCAAGAAAAAATTTTGCGCCTTTTGGACATGTCCGATTTTTCACCTGCGGAAGGAAATATGATTTTTTAAATTCACAGCTAGACAATTTCCGGGAGTTCGCCGACCCGCAGGCTTTTTATTTTCCCGGAAGAACCTAGGGCATCTGTCCACAAAACGCGAACAATAGAAAAGCCGTCGACCAATAGGCCAACGGCTCTCGCTATTCTTTTCTCTCACGCTTTCGCTATTATACATTATAGCACCGATTCACCCTCGCATTCTATCGCATCTTTCAAGAATACTGTTTAAACCTTTGGCATGAAGCTTATGTACATGTTGCCATGTATAGTTAAGCTCTGCTGCTATACGTTCCCACTTCTGATAGTTCAGGTAACGTCTTTGCATCACAAGGCGCATTGGTCCCATCGGCAGCAACGCAACTAAAGCCCGAACTTCTGCCAGCTGGGCGCACAGCTCATTGCAGCACTCTGCAATAATCTTTTCCTGCTCAATTATTTTTGCTACGGAATTTTCCAGCTTTTGGGCATTACCACTACCGCCGCCAGGCGATTGGCTATAAGCAGGCGTTACCTTCTGCGCAAGGTTACGCAACTCCTGCAGCTTATCCAGTTCTCCCTCCAACGTGCGCTGAGCATACATCGCGCCTTTCAGCTTTTCTTTTAGTTCTTCCTTGGTCATACGCTGCCCTCCTGCCGGTCATCTTAATCTACATGCAAACTTAAAAATTTATTATGGGTATTTTCCTTGGGTTTTATATTCTTAGAGATTATTTTTGCGTTTTAATCGTCTTTCACATATACGCATACCTCTAGCCTAGGCCGCTTCCTGTCAACGGAAAAATCCATGTCACGCACGAGCACCATCTTGTCATCAAGATATAATGCACCCTCTAACGCATCACAAAGCAGCTTATGCGTATTGTTCATATCGCGCCGCCTGCCGTCTGGCCAGAAAGCAACTACCTCCAGCACAATCTTTTCTTCCGGTTCAGGTACGCGCCAGCGTTCCCGATGTGCCAAAGCATTAGCAATATAATACGCCTCTTCCTTCCAAGCTCTTGCCAATGGCGTAAGCACACGGTTCCGGCGTCCCATCACATTGAAGTTTTTATAGCAATGATTGACGCTAGGCGGTATGGTCAATATTAAATTCAATTTATTCATTCCGTCGCTTTGCTCCCTTCTTGCGCTTATAGTCATCCCTAAGCTCCATCTTCGCTCTGATATACCATTCGCAGGTTACAGCATTATAATATTTCTCCACGCTGATGATACGATAGTCAGGATGCTTCTGTTCAAAGTGTTTTTGCATATCTTCGCAGTCTTCCGGCCAAAGAGTCAGCTGCTGGAATTGCTTACGACTTGTTTTGGTATCGCTTACAGATTCCAGCGGTTTAACAAGGTTACGGGACGAAGTGTATCTCTTGCGTCCTTTAGGATCTTTGCTAAGGTAACATACCAAAGCTTCAATTCCTCCATGCTCTGCCTGAATACGCTTGCTGTTTGCCCAGCCGTGTCCCCATGCTTTTTCGATAGCATCACGGTCTACGCCACGATTAATCAACAGATGATGATGCACTCTTCCCTTGCTGCTAACCTCGGTAACATAGATGTATTTCAATTCTTTGCCATTAGCCTTATATAATCTTTTCAATCTGCGCATATAATTACGCAGCCTTTTCTCTCCCTCTTCAGGTGTACCAGGCAGGTTATCATTGTCATAGCTTAAAGTCAGGTGTATATCTTTGCTGCCAAAATTGCTTTTGGCCAGCAGCCTAAAATATCTTCGTGCCTTTTTATCGTTAAGGTTTTTCTGCTTCGGAGTTGTTGCCTTCTGTCTGCCACTTCTGCAAGGTTTGTATTTGACATCCACGAAAGGAAATAAATCAATTTCAATGTAATCAGGCTTTTTGCTTTCACTGGTTCCCTGGCAGTAATATGTTTTTTCTCTTATGCCCATTCTCATTGCCATTGATTTATCCCCCTGATATTTTTTGTGGTCGCTTTGTTATTACTTACATACAAGCCTCAAAGGCCTCTGCGGACCTTCAAAAAACTTCTATTGTATAATGAAGAAACCTGCGAGGCAGAACAGCCCCGCAGTATTCCCTTCATATATTCTTTATCATCTATTATTTACGCTAGCCTTTTGGCCAACATCTGTTCCGCCGCCATTCGGCAATGCGTTCATCACGCATTATCCGGCATTCGGACGCCGCCCGCACCTTTGCCTGGCGGTTCTTCTTTAAAATGGTTAGGATGAATTTATATTTTTTATATGCGTCACATATACTGGCGCAGCCACAGCCACGCAGGTCGCAGCCTTTACAAGGACAGTCGACTGTAATCCCGTATACTTTCGTTCCGCCGAAGGCTCTTTCACTTCTCATCATTGCCTCCAATAAATGCCAGACCAATTAACAGTACAATGAGCGTTATAGCAAAATTGATTGTGAAGTCATCCATGTAACATGCTCCTTCTTTTTCCGCCGCAGAGCGCAGGCCGCATACGTGCGATATACTTCTTCTTTTTGTCTGCGCCATTTGCAATGCTTGTATATAATCCGCTAGTTAAATATGAGCGAGGCAGCAGCTCTACGGCCTGCGCTCTGTGGCAGATGGTTGATTAATTAGATGCGTTTAAATTTTTTGCCGTCGAATTGATAGTTCAGCTTCATGCCTGTCGGCTCGTACCAATCAGCCTCGAGCTTATGCTCGTCTATCCAGTCTTTCAGGACAGCATTAAGACGCTGTCCCAGCTCTGCGCGAGCCTTGGCCATTTCCTTGCTTTCAATGCGTTCGCTCCAATATTCTGACGCGTTGCCACCATCTTCGCACGCTTCCTCTTCAAATTCGCCGAGAAGCATTTCTACGCTGATTTCAGGGTGCCAGTTCGACTCTCTCCATTGAACAACAGCCACGATTTCACCAGCTGTCAAGTTGTCGCGCGCAGATTTCAATGCCTCCTCCGGTGTATCGTACAGAGTAAACGTCATGTCATCATCGCCCACGCTATAAGCCTCTGCTTTTTCGGCCGCCAGAACGGCAACGCGAGCCGCTCTTGCCAGCTCCAGCGCCGAACCAAGGTTGGCTTGTGCTTGTCTGAGATAATAGGTCTCGCCGCTGCACTGCCAGTCATTGATGGCAAGCTGCGCACGATTAACTAATTCGTCCACCTTATTGATTGATGTTTCCTTATTATTCATGGTCGTTCTCCTTTGTTTTTTCTGCAGCCTGCTTATTGCTTTCCACCATGTACTGCATGATGATGCAATATACGGCAATATCACCAAGGCTTTCGCTGATTTTTTCTTCATCAATTGTTTGTCCGGCACCGAAAACATGGGCAACATGCTTTAAGCAATAGCTTTTAGCTGTCTCATACATATGTTCCCAGCTATCATCGCCGTATTGCAGCATAGCTCCATTGCGAAAATTCGCCAGCTGGTCTTTGTCACCATATTGCTTGTTCTTTTTTCTGAAAAGGTTAGCAAGCTCATGGAATTTATTGATACAGCTTTCAGTCAAATCATTCGTTTTCTCGTTCATTCTTATCTCTTGCCTGCTTCTTTCACCAATAAGCCTTCTTTATGCGCCTGACGCGCTATCTTGGCAGTTTCGTCACCGCTAAATGCAAGGCAGCTCGGGCAAATCGTTATTTCTTGGCCATTCTTCAATATATAACGATTGCAACTGCCGCTTCTCTGCCCGCATAAGTTACATTTACGCCTCATGCTTTATCCCTCCCAATTTCATCTGGATACGCTCCACTCTCATAGGCGTGTTGAGCTTCGTCTACCGTCGGCTGCTCACGCTTACAATAGTACGCGTAATTAAACGCCTCTTCCTTCAGGGATTCCATCAGCCTAACTTCTTTAGGCAGGAGCATCTGCAGCGGGATCTGCTTTCCGTTACCATCCCTGTAATAATCTACAGCAACAGTATAAAATTTGCGCGTTACCACCATCAAAGGCTCGGACGAATTTTTAAAGCCATCCATGAGCACTACCAGCTGCATGCCATCGCCAAAATCCTTGTGGGATACAAAATTTACTTTTGTTACCCACATATGCAAAGGCAAATCATCTTCATTTTTAGCCGGAAATTCAAGCATTCTGCGTGCCACTCCCGGCAGGAGCGCCCAAAGCTTGCGAAAATCCTCGTGCAACACATCAGCCCTGCTCACGATGCTTTCCTCCGGCTCCGCATCTGTAGGTTTAACCGTGTAGCGCACCTTCGTGCTTCCACCCTTGCGAATGATAAATTTTACTTCGAATTCTTCCATTTAGAAGCCTCCTTGAAATCAATATAGCTGATTGCAAAGCACATAATCATGACCGTCGCAATAAGATAAATCGCAAAATCAATAAGAATAATCTCCATAACTACGCCTCCTGCTCAAATTTTGCCAAGCGCTTGGTAATCTGGTTTTGGCTCTGTGCCAACGCACTAGCCAGCGCTTTGCATACACCGGCACCACGCTTGCCATCCTGCACTTTGTCCAAATGCTCCAGCAGCTTATTGATGCCGTTGAGCACCGCCCAAATCTCCACCTTAAGCTCCAGCGCCTCTTTCTGAGCGCCTGCATCGCTTTGTGTTTCCGCCAGCTTTTCGCGCAGCTCCTTCAGCTCTTGCATGACTTCCTCCGGCACCTTTTCAACGATTTCCGTCTTGGTGGCCACCGTCACAGGCTGTTTGAGCTGTTCTTCCAGCTCTTTGATACGCTCTTCTAAGATAGCTGTTTCCTGCTCTCTGTTATAAAGGCTTTTACGCAGCTCTTCGGCTTCATGTTCCAGGACATCGCGCTGGCTGCTCATTGCTTCGGCAATCTTCTTGCTTTCGGCGGCACTAGCCAGCTGCATGCTGAGCTCTTCGGCCTGCCTGCTGACCTTGGCCAGCTTCTCTTCGGTCTTTCTGGTCAGCTTATGGTCAGCTTCAGCTTTGGCTTCGGCAGCTTCTTTGGCCATCTTCAGCTTTTTGATTTCCGCCTGCAGCTCACGCGTGCTGATATCCTCTACATGCGCTTCCTTGATGAAATCCTCACGCTGTTCTGCCGGCACTCCTAAGAGTAAAACCGCCTGCGTATACGTCAGCTTTTCTACCACGTCGCTTTTGGCAGCACTGCCAAACAATACACCTTGATCAGCGCCGTACTCATCATATACACGCATAAGGTTATTAGCTGTACTTTGACTAAACTCCACCGCCTCAGCCAACCACTTGCCAAACTGTCCAGGCTCCAGCATCTCCTTAGCCTCTTTAAGCTTTTTGCCAATGGCGATGCTGTTGCTTAAGACCAACCTACGCGTCTGGTCTTTAATCAAATTTATTTCCGCCGCCACCATCTCCGGCGTGCGAGTCACCTGCATATCATTCATGCTCATGCTGCTTTCACTCCCTTCTTCTTACCTACTTCCGCTAAATATTTTTTATAGCTCTCAACAAAGGCTTCCACCTCCTGCGTCATGCCACAGTTATGGTTACCGCGCACCTGAATGATTCGCTTTTCAGGACCAACAAGCTCCATTGTATAAAATGGCACTTCCGGTTCTTCAAGTCTGCGTATCAGGATAATGGTGCACTTCCCTTTGGCATGCCTATCTGCATATGTTCCTACGCAATGATGCAGGACTTTGCCTTCAGCAATAAGCTCCGATGAGCTTTCAGCAACCTTTGCTAAAAAACCGCCGGCGGTAAAGTTATACTGCTTGCGTTCCTCTTTAAGTTGGGCAATCTGCTTATCAAGCTCTTCATCTGCTTTAATCTTAAGCTGTGTAATCACGTTCTGGTGTGCCTGCTGCAGGTCATGCGGCTTCAGCACCGCTGTATCTTCCAGGCTTAAGCCAATCTTGCCGCAGTCTTTCAGGTAATCAATCCAGTCAATAAGAACTCCTCGGATGCTGTAGTATCTTTTCTTTTTCTGCTGCTGTCGAAGTATATACTTTAAAGTCTCTTCTGAGCAAACGCCATAGCCTTTCAATGTGTCAAACATTTCGCATGTGTCGAAGTGACTCAGCTGTTCCAGCTCCTTACGCTTTTGTGCAAGGTCCACAAGACTAAAGCGCGAATTTTTCTTTAGATACAGCGCCAGGCTGAATGTATTCATATCCACCGCCAAAGCTGATAGCGCAAGCATATCTCCTTTGCCGATTGGCACTCCAAGCAGGTCCTTAGGCGTTTTGCCCTTCCAATTGAATATATTACGGAAATTGCGGCATTCTAAGCCTTCTGCTACTATGTTCCACAGTCCCATTTTCATTATGTACTCCAGCTGCGGGTGCTTTTGATAAAGCTCTATATACCGGAAAGCATCTTCTGCACCTGTCAGCCTAAAGAACGCGTCCAGCTGACTGTATTTTAGCCAGCTGTCCTTTAAAAGCGGCTCCAGCCTGTCCAATCCAAGCCATACATGGTAACCGTTAAGCTCCATAACATAATCCTTGCTATACAGACTTCTTATTTTGCTCCACCATTCATTACCCCAAAAATCGCATTCATGTGTCCAATGGATTACTTCATTCTTGCGCATCAGGTAATATTCGCGCGGAACATAATCCTCAAATATTTCTCCCGTAGCAGCGCTTATACAGCGATAGACAGCAAAGCTGCGAGCAATTATAGCTTCTTTGTCATACAGAGCTCGTGCAAAATATGTAAAATAATACTTTGCTTGGGTGCGTGCTCTTCGCCAGCCATGTACAATCTCACCATCTGCTCCGCATTTCGGGCAAGTTGCCCTATCTTTATGGCTTGACTTAGCAAGAACGATGTGCTTGCCACACCTGCTGCAAACCGCCTTTTGCTTATCTTCACGGTCAGGCACCATGAAAAAGTTTCCGCTCCCCGTGGCTACCTGATTAAAATAGCGTTTCAATTCATCGCCAATGCCGGCAGGGAAATACCGCATAAAATGCAGGAAGTCTTTGTCGGCCAGCAGTCTTTCTCTGCTTTTGGGCCAACACTTAGCAACTGCTTGTTCTATTTCCTTCTTCTTCAATTGATTTCACCTTCTTGATATTAGAAAAAATCATCAAGATTAACGCTTACGGCAGCAGCGCCAGCGCCAGCATCCACCTGCATTCCAGGCGTTTTGCCAAGCGCTTGGTTCGCGGCCGTCGCCCCTGCTGCCGGCTCTGTGGCCTTGATGTTGTAATATTGGCAGGCAATTTCAACCGCCTGCGCCTCATCCACACAGCCACAGCCGCCAACAGCGTGCTTCTTGGCCTCTGCCTTGATGGCATCCAGCACCCCGGCCAAGGTTTTCTTTTGCTCAAGGATTTTTTCTGCAACCTCTGGGCAGGATGTTGCCAGCTGCAGGAGCTGCTCTGCGATGTATTTAGAGCAGGGATCCTTAGCTGCTTCCATTTCGGCGTCCAGCTTTTCAATTGCCTGTTTCTGGCCTTCAGTTAATACCATTGCTAACCCTCCATGTCTTTCAATTTACGTGCTTTGCGATGCAAGGCAAAGCATGGCACCGCATGACGCGACAGTTTGCGTTCTGCTGCCTGCAGATGGTCTTTGTAGCTGATGCGATGGCTATGGTATACGCCATACATAAAACGCATGATATTATAGCGGTCAAGCTTTTCCATTGCTCTTCTCCTCTTCCTCCCAAATTTCCATAACTGCACCGGCAAAGCGCTGGCAGGTTTTGTTTTCCTCTTCATTCAGCTGGCGCTTCTTGACCTGAATGCTGCGTTGGTATAATTGTTTGGCCAAAACATCCAGGCGGGTATCCTTAGCGTTGAGCTTGCCATAATCGTGCGCCGCCACGAGCGCTATGGCCTGCAGCAAGACTTCCATAGTCTCAGCCGTTGCTTCCTTGGTCGCTTTGATTTCGCGCGCTGCCGATACCGCAATCGCCTGCGCCGGGGCAATGCCCTGCTTTGCACATTTAAATGCTGCACGACGCTTATTTTTACGGGTTATACTACTCATTGCATCCTCCCATTTGGCGGATTTCCTCGCCGATGAGCTTGTGCAGCTTCTTCAGCTCCTCTTTAGTCAGCGTAATGCCCTTGCCAGGCTTGCCGTTGGGGTTCCAGGTGCGCAGGTCATATTTTGTGTATTTCTCATCCCAGACAACCACGTTCAGCTCCTTTGTGTAGCCGGAAGGGTTCTCGCTGAGAGCACCGATTCTTCTTTCCAATTGAAACTCAATCTGCATTGATTTCACTCCTTATGTTTGTTATAATATATGTGATTTCACTTTTTACTTTTATTTTCACTTTTGTGTGAACAATTTAATTCTTTTTCTCATATTTTTCACTTCTTAGAGCATTGATACGCCAATATCAATGCTCTTTTTCTTTTTGTGGAACGTAGAAAGCGCAGTCATTATTTGAGAACCTCGATGGGAATCAATACGACGTCCCCCGGCTGTAACGTGCCTTTGATGTTGCTGATTTGGCGCGTATAAAAGATAACCTCGTGAATGTCGCGCCGGTCTCCTTCGCTATCCATGACACCGCCTACCAGATGCCACAGGGTGTCACCCTCAGCAGCAGTAACCTTGACAACGTAGCGGTCAACCGGACGGCTGTAGTCATACGCAGCCCACACGCAGCAAGCTGCGAGGATGGCGATTAAGATTTTTTTCATTATTGCTCCCCTCCTTCCCAAGGTTCTACGAAAATACCGATATCGATTTTAGCGTTCTTAAGTTCTTCTTCCAGCTGATCCGGCGTAATACCGTAGGTTTCGGCCAAATATTTCATGATAGGATTTTCACGCATAATCTCATCTCCTTCCCTACCGCCTCGCGTTCCGTGCTATAATAAAAGCACAGGATGGAGGTGATTGTTATGAGGTTAAATATTGACTGCGTCCGTGATGTAATGCTTTGGGCTGAAGCGAATAGTGATTTGCGTCATCCTGCAATTTACATTGATACAGTTTTATCTAAATCCCTCGCAGAAGCATACGAAGAAGTGCCTCCGTCAATTCCGCCGCCTCAATTTGAACTGCTCACTCGTTATGACAACGACGAAATCGTATACCACATTAAATATTGCATCAGAGCAGGCCTTCTGGATGAATTTGCATCTCCAGACGGTTACAGCATTGGCGTATCAGATTTAACGCCATCAGGACATGCTTTTTTAGAAAGCATCCGTTACCCCGTCGTTTACGAAAGGGTTAAGAAGGTTTTAAACATGCTTGGCGTTAAATCGCTTGAAGCCGCAATGCAAGCTTCTTCACTCGTAATATCGAACCTTATAAAATCTGCTATAGGTTAAAGCTTTTCTCTTACACATTCTTTGATACATTCCGTCATATCATCTTTTGTCGGCGGGGTGTATCCTTTTTTTACTATGTACAAAACCAAAGCTTTAAATCTGTAGTGGGTTCCCAAAAGCAGATACAGCGTGAAAAGGTTAGTTATCACCAGTAACCCTATTGCTATTGCCATCTTCCTCACCTCCCTTCTTCCTCACCTTCTCCACATCCGTGCTATAATGAAAGCACAGGAAGGAGGTGTTTGTTATGTCAAGTTTGCCAATTCCACCGGATGTATATTTTTCTGACTTTGCTTTTGATTTAAAGTGTTATTCTGTAATCAGAAATGGTATTACAACCTGCCAATACTCCGGTTTGGATAATACCGAAAATCGTAAATCGTATGTGCATTTTCAACTTCCCTGCGATATTAAAGCTGGAGATTTGTTGGAATGTAATGGCGATTGCTTCTTAGTTACCAAGGTTGATTTTGATACTTTTGATGGTAAAAAAGCTCTCCTAAAGGCTTTTATCATTCAAGAAATCTAAATAAAATCTTCTCGAGAACAAGGCAATCCATTTTAGTACATCTCTAGTTTTTTGAAGCCCTAAGATTTGTACTTTTATATGCATTGCTAAAACATTGTTTTGATAATGTTTTTCTACTATGCCTCTGCAATCTTGGTTATCAGCCAAATTGTTAGAGGCTTTTTCTTCTTCCATGCCCTAGCCTCCCTTCTTCCTCACTTTCTCCACTTCCGTGCTATAATGAAAGCACAGGAAGGAGGTGTTTGTTATGCAAAGAAACGAATATATTTATATTCTTAACGGCATCCTTGACGGCTTAAAGAAGAACAATACAAGTAATGTTAATCCGCCTCTTTCGGATAAACAAATTGACGCTATTTCAACAGCCGTTATGAATGCCATCGCAAGATACGACTCTCTAAAACGCCCTAAATAATATCCACCTTAACATCGGCATATTCAAAAGGCATTTTCAGATCTTCTAAAGCTGCTTCCAATTCTGCCTGTGCCTTTTGGACACGCTCAAGCTTACGACCAAGCTCACTTCTTTTGTATTGAGCCTTCACCTCAATACAAATTGGTGAGCTTTTGCTTTTTGTATCATCCATCATTCCCCACCTCCCTTCTTCAACTCCTGCACCAGCGCCGCGTCCAGTGCTAAGTAGATGAACTGTTTTTCACTCTCAAATTCTCTACTAGACTTTGGACAGGAAGGAGGTGTAACTATGAACGCAAGAATTACTTTCAAAAGCGAAAGATATGCTGATGTGCAGAATTTGAAAGAAGTCTATGTTGGCTGCAGATGCGTTTCTGAGCCATACGGCAATCTTCTAACTCCCGATACCGCTTTGACTTTTGTCGGCGATACTACCGTCTGCTGCAGCAGTAACGACGTTCTGCTTGTTGCTATACAATAAGCAGTCTACCTCCAGGAGCAGGTTTATGCGTTCGCATGAGCTTGCTCCTATTTTTTCTATAGCAGCAGCGATGCTTTCTATTTCTTCCATGCTTGCCGAAGGCATTTTTGCTTTTATCGTTATCACTTTTCACCCTCCCTTCTTTTCCACCGCCTCGCAGCAGTGCTATAATAAAAGCACAGAAAGGAGGTGAACAGTATGGCTTATTTTGATGATAATGATGAGCATGCTTTACGTCATCCGAAAATTGATCTTCGTAATAACATCGGTGTTTTAGCCATTGAAATTTTAAAAGCAAAAGAAAATCTTGCTGTTCTGTCTTATGACGAAATTATGAGAAAAACCCTTGATATTATCGAAGAACTTCATGAAATCTATGACAAAAGACTTTAGTTTTAATTGATTTTTTCAAGTACCTGGATGCTAGACTCATTCAGGTACTTTTCTTCTTTACGCTTAAACTCATGAATCAACTGCCATAAAACACGCTTAACCTCACCATAGGTCAAGCCTTGTGCTATAAACAAATCATTGATAGATTGCTTTGTCGTAGCAATTCTTTCCATTTGTTTTTCTGTCAGCATCTCTCTCACCCTCCCTTCCTTAACCCCTGCACCAGCGCCAGCAGCTCATCCAGATACTCCAGCTTGTCCCAGCCTTCAAGTTCGCAGACCATGAGGTCCATGCGGATGTCTGCCAGCAGGCGCAGCTTCATCTTTTCTCTCGCCAGACGATTAAACGTGCGGCGCGTTGCCGGTGTGTCCGGCGTAAACTGTATGCTCATTTTTTTGCCTTCTTCCCTACCGCCTCGCGTTCCGTGCTATAATAAAAGCACAGGAAGGAGGTGAGAATATGGTCACAACTTATAGGATAGACACAAGTTCGCTTTCGCCGGATGAGTATGAGCGGTTTTATGATGCTGTGGATCGCTTCGCTTTTATGATTTGCGTAGGGAAGCCGCGCATACTCGAGGTTACATGGGATGAAAACGAACCATTAGAAAAATTAGTACCTATTCCACCGGGATGTCTTTGGTATAAATTTTAATGGTGATTTTTTCGGCTTCAGGGCTACGTTCGACAATGGCCTTAAAGCTTTTTTTGCTGTTTATCGTATTCAGCAGCTGTTGAGCTGCTACCATACACAAACAGAAAGTTTTTTCTGTGATATTGATTGAGAGTGCAGGTTCTTCTTTCATACCTTCGCCTCCGTTTCATCTTATCTAAGCTTTTCGGCTAAATATCCTTTCAGCAGATGTTTACCAATTCTGCTGTTGCTATGCGGTAATGTTTTGGGATTGATTAAAAACACCATTTCATTACCGCAGCATTTGCACTTAATCTTCCAGAAGCCAATCGTTTCAGACGGTTGGCTTCTGTTATTCCATTAACGTCTACGCATTTTTCACCTCCGCTTCCTCCCACCAGCTGGCGCGCTGAGCCTTTACTGCCTCGAAGGTCTTTCTGTAAAGGTTGGCTCTCTTTTGCCAAAACTCAGCGGCAGAAGCACAGCGCAGCTTTTCGCATCCCAGTGCTTCCTCTTCGGCTTCCTGCGCTTTGGATAACAAAGCCATAGTGCAGGACGAAACTTCATCAAGGGTAAGCTCAAGTTTCATTTCGTTACCTCCCTACCGCCAGCGCCGCGCCGGCGGTTTTTGTCTAGTATACTAGACATTTATTGCATTAAAAAAGCAGATACGGAACAATTAAGAGCATTAGCAAGAGCTTCTAAAGTGCTAATTTTTACCTCCATCTCTTCGCCACTTTCCAATTTAATGATAGTAGCACGCGAAATATTAGCTTTTTTAGCCAATTCATCCTGTGTCATACAGTTTTCTTGTCTAATCTTACGAATATTATAAAGCATTCTTTTTCCTCCTTTCTATCTCCGCTGTGTCTAGTATACTAGATTTATTTCTTAATGTCAACTGTATTTGACATTTTTCTTTGCTTAATGTATAATCTAGTTGACATTATAAGGAGGCTTCCATCATGACTATCGGAGAATACGTAAAACAATATAGAAAAAGTCAGGGTTTATCAATGCAAGCTTTTGGCGAAAAATGCAATTTAAGTCGAGCATATATTTCCATTCTAGAAAAAGGGATTAATCCCACAACAGGTAAAGCATTCGCGCCAACAATAGAAACTTTAAACAAAATAGCTGAAGTTACTGGCGTTACAATCGATACTTTATTGCCAATGCTCGACAGTAATCAGCTAGTAACAGTAAATGCACCTTCCTCCTCTCTCTCCCTCACCCAGCAGGAAGAAACACATATAAAAAAATACCGCCAGCTGGATGCTGACGGCAAGGAAGATATTGACGATTTGATAGATGTTAAGCTGGCCAAGCTCCAGCGCAAGGCAGAAGAAGACGTGGAGAGCTTAGGATAATATAGGAATTGACAAAAATTTACTAATAGGTTACAATAAGACTACTAGATACACCGGTATCGCTTGCGACCGGTTGAAGGCCATCGTCTTATTGTAAGGCGATGGCCTTCTTTAGTTTGTGCAGAAAGAAGTGTTTAGATGGGTATACCAATTATATTTGACAAACCGTTTAAAACGTATGATGAGCAAATTGCCCATTTACGTGATAACTATGAGCTTGATATTGTTGATGAGGAACTTGCAAAATATATTCTGTCAACTTTTTCCTACTATGACATCATCAATGGTTATCAAGAGTGCATGATGCAAAACGGAAAATTTAAAGAAGGTATCAGTCTTTTGTATCTTTACTTTTTTCATCTGTTTGACAAGGAATTTCAAAATATCTTATTCAAGAATATTTTGCTTATAGAAAGTTCATTTAAAACAAAGCTGGCCTACTCAATTTCTGCTCATTACGGAGTTTCTATGTATGACTATCTTGATAAAGCTAACTATAAACCAGGATATAAAGGAAAAATATTCTTTAACATTTTAAGAACTAACATTTTTCGAGAGATTGGCAAAACAGATAAGCAAAATAACCTAATTGCCTGTACCAAACAACCGTGTAAACATTATTACGATACACATCATCATATACCGGCATGGATATTGATGAAAAACGTATCGTTTGATAAAGCAATTACTCTTTATCTGCTGCTAAAGCCAGAAGTAAAAGAAGAAGTAACAAATGCATTGATCAGTGTCGATGTACCCATAAAAGATAAAATAGCATTCGTAACATCTGCTCTAACGTTAATAAGAAAATTCCGCAATGTTATAGCTCATAATCTTAAATTTGTTACCTATAGCCAGAAAAATTCAAAACTTCCTTATAAAACCACTTTAAATTTAATTAACGAAAAATCTGCTACTGCTGGCATTACCAGCTTTGATGACACTTATGGTTGCTTAATTGCTATTTTTATTTTACTAAATGATACTAAAGAACAAATTTCGTTTCTCAAGTGTTTACAAAAACTGCTGACAGCGCCGCCCTTAGGAGTAGAAGAGCTTCATCCTTTAACGAAATATATAGTAACTCATTATTTGGAAATAACTAACTTAGGAGCTGATTTCTCTGATAAACTGATAGGTCTTACTCGCGCCTGTATTAAAAGTGCTATCGTACCAGAGCAAAAGAAAAAAGGTTTCATTGATTTATGTAATATAATACAGTCTCAATGATACTAACATCACTGTTTCCTGTATTTTAAAATGCCGCCAGCTGACGGCAAGGAAGAAATTGACGATATTATTGATGTTAAGCTAGCCAAACTCCAGCGCAAGGCAGAAGAAGACGTGGAGAGTTTAGGATAATATATTTTGAAAGCGAGGAATGAAGACATGAAAGATGTAAAATTATTTCAGAGTGCGCAGATTCGCTCCATTTGGAACGATGAAGCCGGAGAATGGTTCTTTTCTGTTGTCGATGTTGTCGGCGCATTAACCGACAGTGCAGATAAATCAGCTTATTGGCGCAAACTAAAGCAAAGAATGAAAGCAGAAGGTAATGAAACCGTGACAAATTGTCACAGGTTGAAATTGCTTGCAGAAGACGGGAAAATGCGTCTCACTGACACCGCAAATACAGAAGGTATTCTGCGTATTATCCAATCTATCCCCTCACCTAAAGCTGAACCATTCAAGCAGTGGCTCGCGCAACTCGGTGCGGACCATATCCACGACCTTGAAGCAGCAGAAGCTTTCAACAAAGAAATAGACGCTCGCATTGAAGCACGAAATAATATCAAACAGCATAACGTTGCTCTCGCTGATGCAGCCTTTGCCGCAGGCGTAAAAACGAACCTTGACTTCGCCAAATTTCAAAATAGCGGTTACATGGGACTTTATGGCGGTGAAACCGCTGGCGATATAAAACGTCGCAAGAAGCTTAAACCTAATCAAGAGATTTTAGACCACATGGGCAGTGTGGAACTCGGTGCGAACCTGTTCCGCATCACGCAGGCAGAAGACAAACTGCGCCGTGAGAATATCAGTAGCAAAGAAGCTGCCAACAAAGTGCATTACGAAGTCGGTCGTACCGTTCGCAAAACTATTGAAGAACTCGGCGGTACAATGCCAGAGAAATTGCCTACGCCAAGCGAAAGTATTAAGCAGCTCGATAAACCTAAAAATAAAAAAATACCGCCAGCGGAAGGCTGACGGCAAGGAAGAAATTGACGATATTATAGATGTTAAGCTGGCCAAGCTCCAGCGCAAGACAAAGAAAAAACGCCCCCATATCGGGGGCGCAACGATAAATATATTAGTTTGCTGCGATAAAGCGTTTAGACAATGCTTCTTGTAATATTTTGGATAAGCTCAGACCTTCTTCAGCGGCCTGTTCATCCATCCAGCGTGGAAGGCTGATGGTGCGTTTTACCGCCCTATTGTCCTTAATATCTGCCTGAATAAAATTTACAAATTCGTTATCATCTAATTCGACGCTTTGCAAATTGCTGGGTGCGGGAATTTCTTCCTTGCTGTCCTTCAAATATTCAATCCACTGCGTGAGCGCAGCTTCGGCCATCTTCATGGCGTTGCCCAAAGATTTGCCCTCGCTGATGCAACCAGGTAAATCCGGGAAAATAATAGTATACGTACCATCCTCGTTTGCATGGAACACAGCAGGATAAACGTATTCTTGTGGTGTTTGCCTCCTTTTCATGTTAGCGACTTCCTCCTTTTATTGTTAAATGCTATTGAATTTATGATTGCGATTATAGTAAGAAGCCCGCAAAGCGGGCGGAGTAAAATTCATCTTTATTTTACTCCCGCAGCTTTGAGGATTGCTTTCGCTGTCAGCTCGTTCAATTCCCGGTGCCTTGGAACCTGAACGGAGCGGCTGCCTGGTTTTTTATAGATTGTGTGATCGCCATCATCACGCTCTAGCTTGTAACCCGCTTTTAACAGCAGTTTTACTAAATCTCGCCGTTTCACTTCATCACCTCAATTTCATTTATAAATTCCCTACACCTATATTATAATACGTAATTTACGTAATGTAAAGTAAAAAGTAAGTAATTTACGTATTTTTTGCCAATGTCAATACTTTTATAAATAAAAAATCCCCCGGTGTTACCAGCACCGAGGGACCTGCAAGAACGTGTTACCAGCACGCTCAATTATCAACCCCCGAACAACCAAGAGCTGATATAATATTATAACATATTATACGCGGCTCTTACAATCATAGCTATTGAAAGGAGCCGTGTATTATGGCTAAACACGCTATTACTATACCCCAAAACCCAAAAGCTGCTCTGTATATCCGCGTCTCCACCGACATGCAGGCAGATAAAGACAGTCTGCCGCTGCAGGAAAGCGACCTGCGCAAGCTCGCAGACCTTAACGGCATCAAGGACATTGAAGTATTTTCTGATGCCGGTTTTTCCGGCAAGAACCTCAACCGCCCTGCCTTCCGCTCTATGATGGACCGCATCCGCGCCAGAGAGTTCAGCCACCTTTACGTCTGGAAGCTCGACCGCATCAGCCGCAACCTGCTGGACTTCTTAGAGCTGTATGACGAACTCAAATGTTATGGTGTTGCTTTCGCCAGCAAGAACGAATGCTTTGATACCCAATCTCCCGGCGGCGAAGCAATGCTTAAGATTTTACTTATTTTTGCCGAATTAGAGCGCAAAACCATTGCAGAACGCGTAACTGCAGTCATGCTCGGCCGCGCGAACGAAAATAAATGGAACGGCGGCAGGGTGCCGTTTGGCTATATGCCTGGACCGGTCACTACTGATGCCAACGGCAAGAAATGTAAAAGCTGGCCGGTTCCTGATCCGATTGAAGCTCCCATCGTCCGGGCCATCTTTGAACTTTATTTGCGCGAGAAAGCTCTGAAAAAAGTAGCTGTAGCACTCAACACCGCCGGCTACAGAAGCCGCAAAGGTACTCTATGGAGCGATACAACGGTAAGATGCATCCTAAAGAACCATTTCTATAAGGGTGAATATGTCTATAACCGTCAAAACCCCAATGCCGGCCGGCGCGAAGATTTTTACCGCTCTGAAAATGACTGGGTAGTTGTTACCGGCCAGCATGAAGCCATTGTACCGGAAGAAACCTGGCGCAGGTGTAACGAAATGCTTTCCAAAAACAGAAGCTGGCTGGCCCCCATCGGCAGTCTTGTAAGCGCTCAGGATAAATACATCTTTGGCGGCCTGCTGCAGTGTGCTGAATGTGGCTACACGATGAACTCTAAGGACCGTACCCGCATCCACGACCACACCCACAGCTCTTATTATTACTGTACAGGCCGTTGGAAAGCGCCGGCTGTTTGTACCGGAGAACATTCCGGATACGCCTCCGACCGCGTACTGCTGCCACAGATACTTAAGCTCATCGCCAGAATGATTGAAGCCTGCGCCAATGCCATTAAATTCGCCAGCGCTGAGCAGCTGGTAAGCTACCTGCTCAATGACAACCTAATCCCCGGCGCGACCGGCATCGAAGAAGCGCAAAGGATTTATATGATTGTACGTGCTCACGTCAAACACATCTACGGCGTTGATCAGACCAACCAGTATAATCCCAACGCCCTGCTTGTCGAGCAGAGCCAGAAAGAAAAAGAGAAGCAGGAACGTGCCCTCAGCCGCCTGAAAAGAGCCTACCTGTTTGATGATGGCGATATGTCAGAAGCCGAATACTTCGAGCAGAAGGCAGCCATTGAAGGCACCATCGCCAAGCTTGACAAGCAGATAAAATCCCTTTCAGGCAATGACATCGGTGCCGATGAAGCCTATCTTGCCCAGCTCTCAAAGCTCATAATGATAAAAAAGCTGCAGGATACCAATAGCGATTTTGATTATTACAAGCTGGCCAAAGCTATCGGCAGGAAACCTATCCATGATTTTCTCACTGAAATCATCAGCAGAATCATCATAGGAGAGCAGAACCGGATTATCAAAATTATTTTCAAAAACGGTGTTTCCATCACATTGCAATACGAAAAATAAAAAATACCCAATCATCATACGTGCGATGATTGGGTATTGCCTGTTTATAAGGGTGCTACTTTTTGATACACTATGCGTTCCCTATGCTCGTCAGCTCGTATCTTCTGGTCCGTATGGAAGGCAGAATTGAAAAGCTGAGTGCCAATATCGACACTCTAACCCGCGTATTGCAGGAAAGACTTGTGATGCAATTTCCATATGCACAGCAGTAAATAGTATATACAAGCAAAAATATACTAAGAACTAATCATATGGCACAGGGGCTGTCGTACACAAAGTACGGCAGCCCATCTTTTTATAGAAAACAAAAGCCCCCGGACATAAAAGTCTGAGGGTTTTCTTCATTATATATAGTGATTTAGGCATGCATCCCCGCAAGAGCGGAAGCGGACCGGCAAGCTGCCTATCCGAAAGCAAAATAAATTTCCAAAGCTTGGTATAATAAAAATCGAGTAGGAGAGTGCTCATTATTTGAGCAGTCGTCCTCTCACACCACCGT
>OJRH01000149.1_pt1 | contig 39239 bp, 31 predicted proteins | sample 1599131 | NCBI WGS metagenome assembly OJRH01 (sample SAMN03922527, study PRJEB24848) | human gut metagenome | isolation source: stool sample | host: Homo sapiens | place: Germany | collected 2010-05
GCAGATGGGAAATCAGGCAAGTCATATGGCTGGTTACTTATTATTCGATGTACTAGCTGCGTCTCACGAACTGCTCTCTGCACTTCGGACAGGTAATACAGATCTTGCCATGTCCTCTTGGCACCCTGACCTCCTGCTTGCACATAGGACACTTGAAGAACTTGTACTGCTTCCTCTGTGCAAAGCGCTTTTTCCTGCGCTCTGCCTTTACGGTCCACTCATACCTGGCATTTAAAAACTTCTGATTCTCTGCATAGCGCTTGTTTACATTTCTCGAAAATACACGAAAATACATATGTATCATCAGTCCTATAGCCAGTATATCAAGTATCGCCGACCTTGTAAATATTGAAACCACAAGTAATATCATTACTACCCATGACTCAGCCCTTGCAAGCTCGTCCATCCCGTTTCTTCCATTCATAAATCTGATAAATTTTTCTCTCATATTACCGCCTCGCCCTATATTTTCATTATAGCCAAATTCTTACCTCATACAGTATCCACGCTATGAATTTGAGGTTTTAAATCGTTCTTTGCATTTATTAAGATAATATTGAAGATAAAAACCGTCAATAGACCTATCGTCTTTTAAGAAACATTTTATATTTCGTTTATTAAAGTTGGTAAAAGGGCTTGATTTTTGGAAAAATGCTTGGTATATTAAATAAATATGCAGGACAGGTGATCGCGGCTGCAGGTGTCGAAAGACCGCAGGTGAGGAAAGTCCGGGCTTCATAGGGCAGGATGCCGGTTAACGGCCGGTGGAGGAAACTCTAAGGACAGTGCAACAGAAATATACCGCCACTTTTGTGGTAAGGGTGGAATGGCAGTGTAAGAGACTACCGCCTCACTGGTAACAGGGAGGGCACATGTAAACCCCATCCGAAGCAAGACCGAAACAAAGCTTTGACGTGGCCCGCCAGCTTTAGGTAGGTTGCTTGAGGCGTCTGGCAACAGGCGTCCTAGATAGATGATCACTCAACGACATAACCCGGCTTATCGTCCTGCGTATTTTAATAATCTAAAGCCTATTGGCGTTTCGTAAAATAACTTATTAGTAACGTGCGCCGCAAGGTGCACCATTAAAAATGCAACTGAGATATCTCAGTTGCATTTTGTTATTTCCCGGTAACTATCATTTGCTGTTGTATATGATGCAGTCTACCGGTAATTATTATTTGCTGTTGTATGTAATAAAGTCTACCGTCATCTCTATCTGCTCCTCGAAAGCCACATCAGGTGTACCGTCTCCCTTTTGCAGACCATAGCTTCCAAAATAAGAATGGCACCCGCCATCAATGACATACTCATATGTATCCTCCGGCAGGTTTGAGCGGTATTTGCGGTATTTGTCCATATCAAGCACACCATCCTCTGAACCGTACACGCTAAAAACCCTCAGATCTGAATCCGACAGGTCAGCGGTAGAATATGCTGCAAAAAGATATAGTCCGTCAAACTCATCTACATGCTTTGACACATATTCTGCAGCCATGGCTCCGCCTAAGGAGTGGCCTCCCATGTACCATTCCTGTATGGATGGGTATATTTCCTTGTATTTTTCAATGATACCGTCAGCTGCATTCTTGTCCAATACTGCGAGGTTGCCCGGCATATGTACAAGTATGCACACGAAATTATTCTTTGCAAGCTCATGCATCAGCGGCGCATACGCCGTATATTGCACCCTGCCTCCCGGATAAAAAATCAATGCCTTTGTGGCTTTTTCCTTATCCTGCGGTGCAAAGGTTATCGTATAATTCTTATGCCTTAAGTCGTACTGGGTGGCCTGTATACGCTTGTCCTTCTTTTCTATGGTAACAGCAACCTCTCTGTCTGAATCGATTGCAGCCTCCGCAATTGAATCTGCACGATAATAATTTCCCACATAACAATTTACGGCAATACCGCCAATAGCCATGACTGCAATTGCCACAAGCAGTATTCTATACACAGCCGGAATGCGTGATTTTTTAGTTTTAAACATTAAAGCAGCTTCCTCCTACAAACTCACGAAGCAGTGAATTGTTTGGTATGCCGTCAGCCGGCATCGGAAGAAAGTAGTCTAAGAGCTTAAGCAGCCTCTTTGCCTCGAGATACTCCGGGCAGTCTCTTTCTATGCCAAAAAGCAACGGCTCCGCATACACCTTGAGTACCGCAAGCTCATACACAAGTGCAGAGTTGAACATCACATCCGCCTGTTCCTGGAAAGGAAAGATATTCTCCCTTTCACCCTTTCTGACAGACGGCCACATAGCGATAGTCTCCATGGCATTGGTACCTCGTGTACGCGCATCACGCACAATCCGGCGTATAAGTCTTTCATCTGTGGTGGAAAGAGGATTGTGCTCGTCAATATTGAGCTGTGTAAGCGCTGAGATATAGATTTTGAACTTGTGCTCAGGCGGGATAAGCTGTGAAAGCCTGTCATTTAAGCCGTGGATTCCTTCTATGACAAGTATATCATCAGCTCCCAGCGTCAGCTTTCTTCCGCGGTACTCTCTCTTTCCTGTCTTGAAATTGAAGGAAGGCATATCAACAGCCTCTCCTTTAAGAAGCCTGTTCATATCCTCATTGAACAGCTTCACATCAATAGATTCAAGGCACTCAAAATCAAAGCTTCCGTCCGGATGCTTCGGGCAAAGCTCCCTGTCCACATAGTAGTCATCCAGACTTAACGGATGTGGCTTTCTGCCCTTTGCGATAAGCTGGATTGACAGTCTGTTGGCAAACGATGTCTTGCCTGATGATGAAGGACCTGCTATCATGACAAATTTCTTTTTGTCATCCGAAGCAATCTGCGCTGCAAGATTTCCTATCTTCTGCTCCATCAGTGCCTCCTGAAGCAGCATGATTTCCTGTCCCCTTCCTGCTGCAATCGCATCATTTAGCGAGCCTATCGTGCCAATTCCAAGCATCTTGCTCCATTCCCTGGAATCATCCAGCGTGTGAAACAGCTTATTTGATGTCACAAGCGGCTCAACACTCCTGCTGTGAGCACCCGGAAAAAGAAGCACGAAGCCACTCTCATACGGCACTATATCAAAGTATTTGAGCATGCCTGTCGAGGGTGCCATAAATCCGTAGAAATAATCCACCACACCATCCAGCTCATAGAGATTGACTCTGGAGCTTCTCCTGTAGTGCAATAGCCTCTCCTTATCATGCAGCCCTTTTTCCTTGAAAAACTGCTCCGCATACTGTGTTTTTGCACTGTGCTTGGTAATTGGGAGGTCTTTTTCCACAAATGAGTACATGCTGCAGACTATCCTGTCGATATCATGCTCTGTCACGCTTTTCTCACTGTTTTCTCTGCTGCCTTGTAAGTCTGTATCTTCATTATATTTTTCCTGTTGGCTGTCCGCACACTCCACTGCTTTCTCAAGCTGACAATAATAGCCTTCTCCGAGCGAATGCATCACATGAAGCTGTGTCATACTGCCATATACATCGTATATAGCCCTCTGCAAAAGCAGCACAACACTTCTTCTGTATGTACGCCTGCCATCCCTGTCAGCTGTCGTCACGAAGCTAAGCTCACAGTCACTTTTTATTTTCTTATTCAGTTCACGAAGCCTGCCGTTTACAATTCCAAGGATTATGTCATCCTCATAATAATCCTTGAATCTGTCTGCTACGGCTTCTAAAGTATCACTTTCTGATGCTGTCACTGCCATGACCTGTCCATCCGGCAAGGTCACCTTCACACTATATTCCTGCATTTCTTATTGCCCCCATAGTCGAATATGCTGCCTCATTGTATGCCATCATCTCGTTTATCTGCTCGATTCTGTCCATGATGGAATCACTCATCTCCTGTGTCCTTAGCTGCTGCATGATGGCAGCCAGCTTGTGGTGTTCCCTGACAAGGAACTTCCGAAGCACCGGATTACCGTTTTTGATAAGTACCGGTCCGTACAAATCGCATACAGTAACCGTCGTCTCGTCCATATTGTCCCATGCGGAATTGTCCGCACACGGCACACATCTGAACATCGGATAGTATTTTCCGTCCTCCAAAATCATATCCTCATCAACTATCTTATAGCCTGTGTTCCTTACATATTCACGGACTTTGCTCACTTCCGACTGTGGCTGCAGAATCAGCTCCTTTGCCGACCTGCACACTGTCTCCCCTGCGGTTAAAATGTGAATAACAAGCTCTCCTCCCATTCCTGCTATGACAATAGAGTCAACCTCTCCGTCGTGTATCGCTTCAAGCCCATTGGAAAGCCTTGTGGTAATCTGCTCTGTCAGACCGTTTGCCCTTATATGCTCATTGGCGCGCTCAAGCGGTCCCTTATTTATATCAACAGCAATTGCTTTCGGTATTATATTACCCTGCACCAGGGCAATAGGCACATAGCCATGGTCGGTTCCCACATCACACAGCGTGTAGCCGGCCGTGACCATTGATGCCACTGCCTTCATTCTTCTGGATAGCCTAATCATCTTACTCTAAGTAGTCCTTAAGCTTTCTACTTCTACTTGGATGACGAAGCTTTCTTAGCGCCTTTGCCTCAATCTGACGGATACGCTCACGAGTGACGTTGAACTCCTTACCTACTTCTTCAAGTGTTCTGGCTCTGCCGTCCTCTAAGCCAAAGCGGAGTGTGAGTACCTTCTGCTCTCTCTCTGTAAGAGTTCCAAGCACCTCCTCAAGCTGCTCCTTAAGAAGTGTGAATGCTGCCGCATCAGCAGGAACCGGTACATTATCATCCTTGATGAAATCACCAAGATGTGAATCCTCCTCCTCACCGATTGGAGTCTCAAGTGAAACAGGCTCCTGCGATATCTTGAGTATCTCACGCACACGCTCTACCGGCATGTTCATCTCCTTGGCAATTTCCTCCGGTGAAGGCTCTCTGCCAAGCTCCTGAAGGAGCTGTCTTGACACACGGATGAGCTTGTTGATTGTCTCAACCATATGCACAGGAATACGGATTGTTCTGGCCTGATCAGCTATGGCTCTTGTGATAGCCTGGCGAATCCACCATGTGGCATATGTAGAGAATTTGTAGCCCTTCTTGTAGTCGAACTTCTCAACTGCCTTGATAAGACCTAAGTTTCCCTCCTGAATCAGGTCAAGGAAAAGCATTCCTCTTCCCACATATCTCTTTGCGATGCTGACAACAAGACGCAGGTTTGCTTCTGCAAGACGCTTTTTGGCATCTGCTCCCTTGTCCACATCCCTCTGCAGAGTCTTTATTTCTTCCTTTATCTCAGCCTTTTCCTCTTCCGATGCACCATCAAGGCGGCCCTTTAGTACATTAATCTTCTCGGTTGCTACCGCTCCGTCCTCCATATTCTGGGCGAGCTCAATCTCCTCATCTGCTGAGAGAAGAGGTACCTTACCTATTTCCTTAAGATACATACGGACAGGATCCTCGACGCTGACTCCCTCCGGTACTGAGAGATCAATCTTTTCAACCTCTACCTCGTCCTCATCATCGAGTATGATATCATCATCCACGTCATCATCATTGCTGATTTTAAGCACGTCTATGCCGTTTTGCTCGAGATAATCAATTACCATCTCAAACTTCTCCGGATCCAGATTTAAGTCCTTGAAAAAATCTGCAATTTCCTGATATTCGAGCATATTCTTTTTCTTTTTTCCAAGCTCAAGAATCTCAATAAGCTTCTGCTGGAAATTCAGTCTCTGCTCCTGCTCCTGTGCCATGTCTTTTTGTTCCTTTTTCTTTGCCATTTTATTTTCCTCTTTATTCTGGTATTTTTTGCAATTCTTCGAGTGCACGCTTATCCTCAATAATCCTCATCATGCCCTCCATATCTGTAGGTGCCAGATGCTTTGAGCGGTAGTCTATGCTGTTTTGCTTGATACGGACAACGGTTTCCCTGAGTGCGGTTGCCTTGTCATTTTTGCCCTCCACCTGATGGATTGTGGCATTGAAAAGCCCTGCCACCTCGCGCTGTTCGTCCTCATCGGTAAACATGCTTACTATCCTGGCCGGATTTACTGTATGCGTGGTCTCGTACTGTGAAAAAACCTCCTTAGCCACCTTGTGGTACAGCTCTTCGGTAAAGTCATCTGCACTGATACGCCCCTTTATCCTGTCAAAAAGTGAATTATCCTCTATGAGCCATGTGAGGAGAAGCTTCTGCGACTGCTTCATGCCATCCTCCTTTTTATTTTTCTCATTGATTCCACTTTTAAGCTTGGTCTGGGGCTTTACGATACCGCCCTTCATTGCCATACTGTTTACGAGCTTTCTTAAGTCGTCGTATGGTATGCTGTACTCTCTTGACACTGCCTGCGTATAGTTTGTCCGCTCAAGCTCCTCGGTAAACCCAAGCAGCTTCTTTGCGATTTCATTATAAAATGCGGTTTTTGACTCGGGATCGTCCATATCATAGCCTGCCTGCATGATCCGTATCTGAAACATAAAGCTGTTTTCAGCCTTTTTGATACGCTCCTCATACTCCTGTGCGCCAAGCGCCTTGATAAACTCATCTGGGTCCTTGTACGGCCGCATGTTAATGACCTTTGTTGTGATGCCTACCTCCTTGAGTATCGGAATCGCACGCAGCGCTGCCTTTACCCCGGCGCCATCACTGTCATATGTCAGATACACTTCATTGGTATATCTCTTTAATAGTGAGGCATGTCCGCTCGTGAGCGCCGTGCCAAGCGACGCCACCGCATTGTCAAAGCCCGCCTGATGCAGTGCTATGACATCCATGTAGCCCTCACACAAAAGGAGCTGATTTTTCCTCGTGCTCCTTGCTATATTAAGCCCGTAAAGATTACGGCTCTTATCAAATATCTTTGTCTCCGGAGAGTTTAAATACTTTGGCTCTCCGTCACCCATCACTCGGCCTCCAAAGCCTATGACGCGGTTGTGCACATCCATAATCGGAAACATCGCACGATTCCAGAACTTATCGTGCCCGCCTCTGACCTCATCTATCGTCACAAGACCTGTCTCCTTAAGTATCTCATCATCATAGCCCTTGCTGCGCAGATACTTGTACAGATCATCACTGTACTGGTCCGAGTAACCAAGCCCGAACTTCTGCATTGTCTCATCAGAAAGCTCTCTCTTTTTGAAATACTCATGTGCCCTTTGTCCTCTCGGTCCACGAAGCAGCATATAAAAATACTTTGCAGCCTCTTTATTTATCTCAAGCAGCTGTGTACGCCTGTCTGCCTCCCTCCTTTGTGCTGAGGTCATCTCCTGCTTGGGAAGCTCAATTCCCACACGGTCTGCAAGCTCCTGCATGGCCTCAGGGAAGGTAAAGTTCTCATACTGCATGAGAAATGTAAATACATTGCCTCCGGCTCCACAGCCGAAGCAATAGTACATCTGCTTATTCGGTGAGACTGAAAAGGATCCTGTCTTTTCGTTATGGAATGGGCATAATCCAAAATAGGTACTTCCCTTTTTCTGAAGATGCACGTAGCTTCCTATAACATCGACTATGTCATTTCGCGAACGTACCTCCTCTACAAGCTCGTCAGAGTAGTACGGCATTTTATCATCCCCTTACTGTTCATCTTTGTTGTCATTTGTGTCGCCCGGCGAAAATCAATATCCATCTATTTCCCAGGCTACCGGTACGAAATACTCGTGGAACTTCGTGGTGGCATACTGGTCTGTCATGCCTGATATATAGTCGCATATGATGCGCCCCTTGTCATCACCCTGCCCTAGCATGGCAAGATATTTCTGCGGCAGCTCCTCTATATGCTCCATATAATAGAAATAAAGCTGCTTGAGCATCGCCTTGGCCTTTTTCTCCTCGCTTTTTGCGACTGGATTGTTATAGAGGTTTGCGAACATGAATTTACGCAAATCCTGCATTGCCTGCGCGGACTCTTTTGACATGCATATATCGTCCTTTCCCATGCTGTTTGTGATGATATTGTGCACCATATGATTGAGCCTGGCCTTGGTGCTGTGTCCAAGCGTGTTTCTTATCTCAAGCGGTATATCATCCTCGCACAGAAGCTGTGCGCGGATTGCATCATCAAAGTCTGAATTTATGTAGGCTATCTTGTCTGAAAGCCTGACTATTTTGCCCTCTAACGTGTGTGGCATGAGCGAGGTCTGGTGATTTAGCATACCATCTCTGACCTCCCAGGTCAGGTTGAGTCCTGCTCCGTCCTTTTCAAGCTTCTCCACTATGCGCACACTCTGCTCATTATGCTTAAAACCACCCTCGTATATCTCATTGAGGATGCGCTCACCCGCATGTCCAAACGGTGTATGCCCCAGGTCGTGTCCCAGCGCTATAGCCTCCACCAGATCCTCATTCAGTCTCAGTGCCTTGGCTATTGTCCTGGCATTCTGCGACACCTCAAGCGTATGCGACATACGTGTGCGGTAATGGTCGCCCTTTGGCGTAAGAAACACCTGTGTCTTATTTTTCAGACGCCTGAATGCCTTGCTATGCAGTATCCGGTCCCTGTCCCGCTGAAAAACAGGCCTGATATCGCACTGCGGCTCATCATAGTCCCTGCCCCTTGAGTTGATGCTCAAGCATGCGAACGGACTAAGTATTTCCTGCTCACGTTTTTCTATCTGCTCGCGAATAGTCATTTATCTGCCTCCTCGCTGTCACAGTCGTTATGTTCTGCTGCTATTCACACACACATGTAACAAATAGCGTTACATTCCACTAATAGTGCTCTACACTAGTTATTATTCGACGTGATTTTTAAAAATCCTTTTTTTATTTCTTATTACTTTAATTTTCTTTCGGCAAAAATTAAATGCTATATCAATTACCGCCGAGCACATGGCGCAGCATCTGAAGCTGTCCGCCTGTGATTTCATTGTCGTAGCTGCCATAGTAAAATTTATCGTCTTTTGCCAGTATGCAGCCCACCCAGGTGCCCACATGACTGTCACTCTCTATGGCATCCTTCATGGATTTGTAGCCCTCTATTGTAAAATAAGCATCATAGCCCTTGAAGTCTGCCGGATTTATTTTCACTGCACCAAAGGTATCCTCAAGACTTTTTATGAAATCCTCATCGCACTCCGTATAGCCTGTGACATCCTTGCTGTAGCGCGACTCTGACTGCCACTCCTCATCCCACATGAGAAAAACGCTGCAGTCCTTCCATGAATTGCTTTTTTCAACTACAGACAGCTTCTTGTATGAATTTGATGCGTTGCCCGCCATCTGTAAATATGTATCGTCACCGTTCTTATTCATATATAAGAGGTTTGATGCTGCAACCTCATAGTACCTGCTGCCATAATCCTGATCCTTGTATACAATATAGCCAAGCGGACTGCCGGTCCCTGCATAGTCAAGCTCTATGGTTATCGGAATATACACCTGACTGTCATAAACCATAGGCCCAAGCCTGTCATCATTTGTGATACAGCTTGCGACCTTTTCATACTCAGCCGGCTCGTTTGAAGGCGACATGAAATATGTGTAAACAACAATAATTGCAATAACAACGACCGGCACAATGACTATTACAGCTTTTAATGTTTTCCTTCGAACCCTGCGTCTGTGAATGCGCACTTTCCTGCCTGCATGCTCATCGCAATACCTGTATTTCACCAGTCTGTATACAACAAAAAGCTCCAGCACAAGCAAAAGCACAGCAAAGGCCATCATACAGCCGGCCTGCCACATCACCTTGTGATTGACAAATTTCTTATCTATAAACCTAAGCGGTATGAGTATTATCGTCCAAAAAAGCGTATTTCCCAACACATACCGTGCATATATTTTCCTGTTTTTTATTACGATAAGCGGAAAAAGTGAAACAATCACTGTCAGCATGAGCACAATTGCAAAAAAATATCCCCATATCTCTGACAGGGTTGAGCCGTACAGTGCCTTGAAATACTGCGCCGGACCAAGCTTTTTGATATTGCCCCAGCCTGAGTATTTTGAGATAAAAAGCACTACTGTGCCGATAAACCATGTCAGTATATAGATGCCCATGTAGCATACCATATTTTTCCTTGCAAAGCTGCCATATCTCATAACGGAATATGACACAAGCACCCCTGCAAGCACAGGAAATCCGCCCACTCTGCCAATCAAAAGATTTACATACTCCATAACAGCAAAGGACAAAACAAACACACATATTACATTAATATAAGATAGATTCAATCTCTTCACGCTGCAATCCCATCTCCAATATAATAATCAAATTCCTGTGACAGCTGTACCCCTCAGTGTGGCAGGCAACGGTTACAGACCATTAATAGCCAATAGGCTTTCAAAATTATCTGCACAAAATAAAATAGGAAGCCGTTCACCGACTTCCCTGTTAATGCAGGAGATGGGACTTGAACCCACACGATATTGCTACCACAGGCACCTGAAGCCTGCGCGTCTGCCAATTCCGCCACTCCTGCGAACAAGCATTATTCTACCAAAAAGTTTAGAAGAATGCAAGCATAAATTTAAAAAACTATACGAAATGTACGAAAAACTATAAATCTGTTACTACACCAGCTTTGATATATCTAAAACCAGTGCATCAACCTCCTCCTGTTTTGTGGCCCAGCTGGTGCAGAATCGTACTACAGTGCCATCCTTCTCTCTTCCCATCTCTTCAAAATAGTATTTCTCGGCAAGTGTCTTCTTCTGCTCATCCGATAAAATCACAAACTGCTGATTTGTAAAGCTCTCAACCCAAAACGGTACCTTCTTCTGTTCAAATGCCTCTTTAATCTGCATGGCAAGCTTATCAGCACGCTTTGTCTTTTCAAAATAATCGCCATTCTCAAGCATAGTGGCAAACTGTAAGCCCATCAGCCAGCCCTTTGCAAGCACTGCACCGTTTTGCTTCATATAAGCCTTAAAACGATACTTGATATCCTCAGCATTTATAACCAGCGCTTCGCCAAAGAGCGCACCACACTTTGTGCCACCGATATAAAAAACATCCGAAAGCATGGCAAAATCACAAAGTGTAAGGTCATTTTTATCTGAGCCCAGTCCATACCCCATTCTCGCACCATCAACAAACAGGTACATGCCGTATTTCTTGCAGACAGCACTGATATCGCAAAGCTCTCTTTTCGTGTAAAGAGTACCCTGCTCAGTCGGAAATGAAATATAAACCATCTTTGGCTCTGTCAGATACTCAGGCTTTGCATTGTCATAATACTCTGCGGCACACGCCTCAATCTGCGCAGCACTGATTTTACCATCCGTGTTAGGAAGCGCAAGAATCTTATGACCTGTATTCTCAATAGAAGCTGCCTCGTGGCAATTGATATGTCCCGTATCCGCTGCAATCACGCTCTGCACCGGTGAAAGCGCCGCCGCAACCACAACATAATTTGCCTGTGTCGCACCCGGAATAAATTTAATCATGGAATCATCTCTGCCAATAAGCCCTTTAATAATCTGCTCAGCCTTATCGCACCACTCATCCTCACCATATCCCGGATAGCTGGTTGTATTTGTATCCGCCAGTGCCTTCAAAATGCAATCAAATGCACCGCGGTTGTAATCGTTATTAAATCTAATCATAAAAATCTTTCCTTTCCTGTCTTATCATTATAGAGAGCCTGCCCCGCAACAACCGGAGCCTTGCGGAAGATGGGTTGCAAGACATCCGGGGGATGTCTGCTCTGCAACGACCGAAGCGGAGCGGAGACCGCAAGACGTCCGGGGGATGTCTGCTCTGCGCCGACCGAAGCGGAGCGGAGACCGAGTGAGGTCCGGGGGACCTCATGCCACGAGCCGACCGAGCCGGAGGCGAGACCTTGAACCATGGGCGCCTGCCTCGCAACAACCGAAGCCTTGCGGAAGATGGGTTGCAAGACGTCCGGGGGACGTCTGCTCTGCAACGACCGAAGCGGAGCGGAGACCTTGGACCCATGGGGACAAGGTCCGCTTCCGCTTCTAAAATTAAAAAGGGCTAAGCCCTAAGGCTTAACCCTTTTTAGTTTTATAATGCGGAAGATGGGACTTGAACCCACACGATTGCAATAATCACAAGATCCTTAGTCTTGCTCGTCTGCCAGTTCCGACACTTCCGCATGTATTTTGTTTTCGCCGCTTGTCTCACGCGACTCGTATATAATATCAGATTGTTTTCAAAAATGCAAGCACTTTTTTCAAAAAAATCATATTTTTTTACAGACTCTTTTCATAGCACAAAAACGGCTGCCCAAACAGGCTGCATTCACCCACTGTATCAAATCCAAACACTGCATACGAGCGCAGAGCCTTCACATTGAGCTTGTTGACTAAAAAATGCACACTTTTGTATCCTCTCCTTGCGAGTTCTTCCATCCCAAATACCAGCATTTGTCTAGCGATTTTCTGATTCTGAAAATCCGGATGAACCGCAAGTCTTGAAAGCTCAGCCCCGGGTGCCAGTTTATGGCTCCAGCAATCAAGCCTCTCCACCTGTGGATCATCATCAATTGAAATCGCTGCGATAATTCTGTCCTCTTTGCTTCCGGCATCAGCATTAATCTCCTGCCCATCAATCATTACAAACAAAGATTCTCTACCAAGATCAAACTCAATCTCCTTCATTCCCGGATAAGAATCATCCCATGGACAAAACTCCCTGCCTAGCTGTATCTTATACAATTTTAAAATTTCTTCTTTGTTTTCTTCTGTAGCTGCTACTATTTTTCTCATTCTGTTTCTCATTTCCTTTATTTTCCCATGTGCATCATTCTCTTCTGTTACACGATTATCTTTATCATAGACTATCTTTGCAACATAGCCCATCGTTTCTTACTTCCGCAACTAAAAAGTCCATTACAATACACATAACATCTCTGTATATTGTAACGGACTTTTTTCAAACCCAGACTTGGTGCAAGCACCATTTCTGATAAAAACCTCGAAAGTTTTTGTTCTATGTGCATATATTACCTAATTTCATTCACAAAGTCAATATATTTTCTGCTAAATTTTCAAATACCATTTATGTTTTGGATTACTATTTTGCCCCTTAATATATTGTATTACCCCACTAATGAATCTATACGCTTCAGCAATAACCTGATTTTTTTAACTGTTTTGAGATTTATAGTGATTTCAGCTACTTTTTGCCAGGTCTTTGCCGGCTTTTCTCCAGCTTTTGGGCTGGGTTTGGGAGCTGTTTTGGGGATTTCTGCAGTTTCAGCTACTTTTTCTCGGCTTTTTTCCGGCTTTTTGGCTGGGTTTAGAGAGCTGTTTTGGGGATTTCTGCAGTTTCAGCTACTTTTTACCGGTTTTTCTCCGGCTTTTTGGCTGAGTTTGGATTGTTTCTTCTCCACCTCGTCGGTACGAAATCTGAACTGCTTCTTTTAGCATTCTGGCCTGCGCATCTTCTGTGATTCGCTCATGTTTCTCGAGTCCAATAATTCGATCCAACAGGTAATACCAATATTGACTGGACATAATTCCTGAATAGGAGGAGTGTTACCTCATTTCTTTGTAAAATGTTCTTCGACTGTTTTGTCTAGGGCTTTCTGCTTCTTTCTGCAATCTGGCAAGCTTCTCCGACATCGTTTCTGCCTTGTCCATTGAAGTATCTGTGTCGCCATATTCCCAGTGACAAGAAAGATATATCTTATAAAATTTCCGAACCGGATGATGAAAACAGAGTTTAAAGCACGACCGTTTTACCTTTCAAAGTTTCGATTTTGGAGCTCATTTCCTTATTCCACCAACATCTCATAAGTAACCCCGTACTTCTGCGCAATCTCGCTTGCATAAGATTTTCCTTCCGGAGGCGCCACTTCAATCTGATAGGAGCGCTCTGTCCCCTTCATGTGCACGATCATGGAAAACGCTTTTCCATCTGTGTGCTCTGCCTTCTGCTGTTCTTCATTCATTTCCTCCACATCAAATGCCAGCTTATGCATATGTGTATTATAAATAGTCCTCATTCCCTTATGTAAAATTGCCCTGACACTGTCCTTGGCAATGTAGTATCCCTCTTCAAATGAAGTGGTAGAAAAGGATTCATTCATCAAGAGCAGACTCCTGCTGTCTGCCTCCTCATAGATTGCCTTAAAACGTTTACACTCTTCCCCAAGCCTTCCTAAATCCAATGTCTTGTCCTCATCTGCCGGGAAATGGGTGTAAATACCTGTAACAGGGGAAAATGTAAATGCTTTTCCCGGAATATATATGCCACCCTGCGCCAACACAAACAACTGCCCAACAGCCTGTGTAATTGTCGTCTTTCCGCCTCGGTTGGCACCTGTTAAGATATACACTCTCCTATTCCGGTCGAAATCCATATCATTCGGTACAATATTCCCGGACTCCTCTGTCTCAAAAACAGCAAGCTTTAAATTGTAAATTCCACGTGCCTGCATCATATACGGATCAGATTCATTTTCTCCCTCTTTATATACAGAAGCTTTAGCAAAGGTAAAGCCCTGTTCCTGCAATTTCTGGATGTACTCCGCCCATTTGATATAGTAGAGCAGCTCCGGAATCAAGTCTGTCATGTCTGTAATGGTAATAGAAACATATTTGTTCAGTACTTCTCTGACTCTTTTCACCATATGGGAAATCATATGGTTGACGATTCGGTCTGTATAACGAGTCACATCCTTTGCCTGATCTCCCTCGGGAAGCTTCACAATACCACCCCGGCTTTCCGACCGCATAACAGCTGTATCCATCACCTTCTGCATAGGAGTGCTGATCACCGCGTCTGCATTCACATCAAATGGCTGAAATTTGAAATTCTTTTTCCATATGGTATCCTCATTGATCCGATTCTTTGACGCAATATGGTCATAAAAATTGCCCAAGATTCCGGACTTGGTAAAATATTTGCTGTTTACAGATATCAGACCGATTCCGTCCGCTTCAAAGCGGTCATTCAAGTTAATACCTACCGTAATGCTCTTAAGTTGTGAAGTGTCCATTTTCAGTTCTGAGATATCTTTTTTCAGTTCCGCAAATCCGTTATCCGCATAGATTTTCTCCACATAAGCTTTTAAACCCATAAAGCCTGCGGAATGAATGTCCGAAGTTGCCAGACATGTATGAAGCGCATCCACACACTTGATATAATCATTAAGCTCGTCCAGCCGATGCAAAAGATCCCAGATGCAGGCACTCTCATCATATTCTCGGTTAAAGCTACCGTACTCCCTCAGAAAGCTGATGCGCTCGAGTATTTCCATAAGGTCATCACGCATTTTTTTCTGTTGAAGGACATCCTCGAAAATATCGCAGCGGTACTGTGTCACCGCCGGATCTGCATACAAACGCGCCATCACGTTTTGGATGTAGTTCTGCTCCCGCTCCTTTGCTGACAGCTTTTTGCAGATTTGATCCATCCCCAGATCATGCATAGTCACATCACTCAAAGTCCGGTATTGTGCATTTGTATCCGGGTATAATAAACTGTATTTTTTCTGACTCATAAGCTTGTCCTCTCCTTCTGATCTAATATGCAATTTTGAACGAAATCCGTATAATTTAGCTTACCCCATTTTAACATGGAAGATGGAGTGCAGAGCGGAGACCGAGTGAGGTCCGGGGGACCTCATGCCACGAGCCGACCGAGCCGGAGGCGAGACCTTGAACCATGGGCGCCTGCCTCGCAACAACCGAAGCCTTGCGGAAGATGGGTTGCAAGACGTCCGGGGGACGTCTGCTCTGCAACGACCGAAGCGGAGCGGAGACCTTGGACCCATGGGGACAAGGTCCGCTTCCGCTTCTAAAATTAAAAAGGGCTAAGCCCTAAGGCTTAACCCTTTTTAGTTTTATAATGCGGAAGATGGGACTTGAACCCACACGATTGCAATAATCACAAGATCCTTAGTCTTGCTCGTCTGCCAGTTCCGACACTTCCGCATATATTTGATTTTCTATCGCTTATCTCACGCGACTTTGATATAATATCAAATGAAATCAAATATGTCAACACTTATTTTTATTTTTTACATATATTTTATGAGCCGCAGCTGAGCTTTTACTCTGGTAATGAGTTCAAGAGGACGAAAAGGTTTGGTCACATAATCATCGCTCCCAATGTCAACCCTGTAATTTTATCCGTTTCCTCGTCCTTCGCTATCAACATGATAATGGGGTATGTGTGTTTTTCCCGGATTTTCTGGCAGAGGGAAAATCCGCTTATATCGGGAAGCATAATATCAAGAATTGCAAGGTCAAGTTCTTCTTACTCAATACAAGTCAGAGCGTCCTTTGCAGAGTTAAATTTATATACGATGTAATTCTCGTTTTGCAGATAGACTTCAAGAAGATCTGCAATATCGTGTTCATCGTCAACAACAAGAAGTTTTTCGTTCATCCTGTTCTCTCCATTCTTTTTATATTTATCAATTAAGTATAACAAATTCCGTATTCGAACTCACAAAGAATTTTCAAAAAATATATTAAAATTCTCCTAATATGTTTCATTCTATTCTTGTTTATCTCATCGCATAATAAGGCATTCCATAATCTCTATTATAACGCAAGCAACCATTCCCTCGGTTTCTTACACAGCAGACAGATTCAAAAGTGAGAACTAAAGACGACTGCTTAGACCAATCGGTCTAAGCAGTCGTCTTTTTCTAACAATATTTAATAATGTGAAATTTTTGCTGATTTCCTTATCAAAATCAGTCCTCTGTCATCGCTTATTCAGCTTTCTGCGCCTGCTGTAAACGGTAACGCCTATCACACCGCCGCAGGAAATGAACAGTATGGCAAACCACAAGGCAAGGTTGCTGTTGTCGCCTGTCTGTGGGCTTGTGGTATCCTTGCCACCAGTTGGCGTTGTAGTATCAGTTTTGTCCCCTTCGGTTGGCTTCGTCTGCTCCGTGGCAACTTTCTTAACCTCAAAATTTGCACTGCACTCGCCGTCAGTATAGACAACCGTTAATTTGTGTGTGCCGACAGAAAGTGTTTTGAGGTAATCGGCTTTTAATGTAATAACAGTAGAGCCGGAAACTGCCGTATAATTCTTCGCATCAATCAGCGTACCGTCAACCTTCACGCCTGTGAATTTGCTGAAATCGCCGTTTGCACGGAAGGTCAGCGTTCCGTCGCTGTTCTGCGTCCATGTGCCGTTTGCTCCCTCAACGATTTTGTAATTCGACGCATCTGCCGCCGTAGGCGTCATGGAAAGGTCGGTTTCGACCCAGAAACTCTGGGTGTCACTCTCATCGCCTATGCGAGTGTACTCCACTTCCCGGCCGTTGATCTTTAGCTTGGCATCGGGGGAGATGTCGGCGGTATAGGCAGTCACATATACGCCGTAGTGATAGGTCTTTCCGGCCTCAAAAGCGGTGATCTTGTTAGTATAAATGTCGCCGCCCCACTCCGGCTCTGTGGAAACAATGCCGGTATTCTCATCTAAGCTCCACCACTCGCAACGGAATGCATACTGATCGTTTTCAGGCACCGTTCCGGTAAAGACAGGTTTATCGCCGTCCTTAAAGGTCAAGGTTGCGTTATTAATTTCAATAACGGAGATTTCCTTGGTTGCTTGCGGGCGAATTGTTTCAACATTCATAGCGAACAAGCCGTTCACGGTTTTAACCACATTGGCGGTTGCCGATATCGGGTTCCAGTTTATCGTAACGGAGCAGTTATCCGCAAAGATATATCCATCTTTCTCTCTCAACTCGATGGAGTACATATAGGTTTTGCCCTCTTCAAACTGAGTAATCTTTTTCATGGAAGGCGTATATTTGCTTTCATCGGAATACCAGAACGCAACCGGCTCTCCGTTCTCCATTTCTTCCCAGCATTCATAGGCAACCTCGTATCGGTCAGATGAAGAGTACTCTACCTGTGCCGTTGCCTGCGGAGCGTCACCCGAACGATAATCGAATTTTACATTCTCGATGTAGGCGTTATTTATGGTTGTGTCTCCCTGCGATGTGCCATTTGTAGCGATTACAGCTGGATATACCTTCACCTTAAGGGTTTTTCCGTTATCGTACACGTCGGGAACGGCATCGCCATGTCCATAGCTATATTTTTCAACTCCATCGACAATAACTTTACCATCAAAAGTGCCATAAAAAGTCTGGAAATAATATCCCTCTTTCGCAGTCAGGGTTATCTCATATACATATTCTTTGCCTGCCTCCGGGTATGCATTGCTTGAGATAGAAGCACTGCTATCATTCTCGACCCATGCCTGATCGGTAATCTCCATCTGCTTCTGGCAGTCGGTATTCGGATTCAGCTCCGTGGTGAATACAACGGGCTTGGTGGAATCAAGATTTTTCCAAACATTACCGATGTCAACTGTGGTAATAACCTCGTCTGCAACATTCTGTTCCTGTACCCACAGGTTATATGTTATCTTATATACTTGATATTCGTGAACATCCAGCTTAGTGGTAACATTGCCATCGTCGTCGAGAATATTGCCGCTTTCAAAATGGTCAAATTCCAGATTTTCGTCACGGTTTTCTATTGCGGCAGTTCCCCTTGAAGAAAACTGTGCTTTAATTTCATCATCAATTCTCGTTATTTCTTCCTGTACCGCTTCGGCTGACAAATTCCCTTCAATAAAATCGCCAGACTTATTTACTGACGTGGTTTCTTTCACATTGCCGTCTGCGTCTTTAATCGTAACCTGTGCAGTTGTGTCAATTTGTGTGTGGTAGGTATGCTGGTATAAAGTAGATGTTCCGCCACCAGTAACATCCGTTACACCTGCAAACGCCGTAATTGGCATAACTGCTACAACCATGCACAGAGCCAGCAAGGATGTCAGCAATTTTGTTTTAAGTAATCTGTTTTTCATAGTTTAAAAATCCTTTCTTAAAGTTTTTGTCCGCATTCGGAGCAGAAGGCACTGCCCTGTGTAATATCTGCACCGCAATTCGGGCATTTAGTGATGAGCTTTGTTCCGCAGTGGTTGCAGAACTTGGAACCGGCGGAGATCTGTGCTTTGCAGCTCGGACACACGATCATTCCCGCAGCCACCGTCTGACCTGCGCCTGTCACAACCACAGGCTGCCCACCGGTCATAATGGTAGTTTCGATGACCTGAAACACCTCGCCCGGTAGCTTTTTCTGTTTGAATGCACCCATTCCGGCGGTGATTGCCAGCGGCCATGCAACAAACAGACCGATTGCTCCGGCGCCGATTTTATCCGACCACTGCCCTTCGCCGATGTTTACATTCAGCTGATTTCCCATAACCGTCATCTGCACGGTAACGGCAAGCCGCATTCCGGTCAGCGTTTTCCATCCGTCCTTCGGCTGGCTCGCCTGCATAACATAGCCCTCCGTAGTCTCGGAGCTTTGCACCTCCATACCCTTCTCGGTGCGAAAGAACCCCTCTAAACGGGTAACGATCTTTTGCACATCCGTGCCGTTTAACATAAATACTCGTGACTCATTCATTTGGTTGCCTCCATTTTTCTGTTATTTATAATTACAAATCAAGCCTTCAACTTGTTTATCACAAGCTCGTTTTCCAGGTGCTGTGAGATGCTGTCGGCGACAGTGGTTACGGATCTCTGAACGCCGGAGGCGGAAGTCCTTCGCAGGGGCGAAGCATTGTTACGGTCAGCTCCGTTCCGAAAGGCTGTTCATCTACCGAAATAGAAAACCGACTCTTATTTCCATATACCGATATTTCTGATAGAAAAGTTGATGAATCCGTTTTCTCATATTTTGAACCGAACTTATCCAATACCTCGTAGATCGCAAAAAGCACATATTTCCGGTTGTACTGAAGTGTGGTTTTTATCTCATTGCTGTCCTGCGGAACGGAATGCGGCACTATATTCATCTTCTGAAGCCTCCTTATCATTCTCTTTTATTTGAAAACCGTTCTTGCCTTCTTATTGCTTTTCAATATAGCCGCTTATCGGCTCAACATACATATTGTCGTCGGTCACTGCCTTGTACCGCTTGCCGTCATAGACATCGGTAAAGCCGTTGGTTGCTTTGTAAATTTCGCCCGTTTCGGTGTCGTATACACGCTCGTAACCGAGGGTAGCATCGCTCTGTTTTTGGCTCATAATGTCCTGACTTTTATTTCGGCTTTCCCATGAGGACATAATGCCGTCCATTGTCTGATTAAAGTTCTGACTGATCTGCTTTGCAAGTGCAACTTTTTCGTTGCTTGCCTGATTGGCGGCACTCACAAAGCTGTCGGAATACTGAAGGGTCTTAAAGCAGTCGGCAAGCACGCTTTCCCACTCGATGAAGGTATCCTTTGCGGCGGTGATCGCCACGATGTTATAGGCCATATAGTATCCGCCGTCTGCCGTCTGCAACTGGTAGCCTATCACATTACCGTCGGAAATCGTAAAGCTTCCGAAATCCACAACAGACGCGGAAAACATTCCTTCACCTTCCTTGCCGTTATCGCTAAAGGTGGCTCGCAGAAGCTCATCACCCATAGCAACCGATTTCATACTGCTTGTAGAGGCGTATCGGTCCGTTACCGTAAAGTCGCCGAATTGCGGGAAGATATATCCGGAATAATCGGGCTCAACCTCCGATGCAAACGCCGTATACTGCGAAAAAATTTTGAAAAAGCCTTCGGTTGAGGGATTTTCAAGTACAGGCGCTTTTGAAAAAAGTGCCGCCTGTGTATTACCCATACTGTAGTTTTGCTGCCATGCGTTTTTGCCCGCCTGACTGTGCAGAAGAACATCTGCCTTGAGCAACACAAACATCTGATTGAGCGGCTCATTCGGGTCGCTCACACGGATACTGTGATAGATGTTTGTTCCTCCGGTCGTGACCGTCCAGCCTTTCGGAATGGTCATGCTGAAATCGGCACTTTCGTATTTTTCGGTCTGCACAGCTTTTGCCGCCGTTTGCGTTACTTTGACTCCGCTCTCTTTCTGTTGCGTTACTTTGACTCCGCTCTCTTTCTGTTCTGTTTTGGTACCGTCGTCGTTTATAACGGTTTTACTGCCGCAGGCGGTAAAAAGCAAGGTCATAACCGCTGCAAGAATGAGTGCTGCAATTCTTTTTGTATTCATGGTGTTCCTCCTCATCTTTACTGCTTGTAGTCCCAATAGAAGCTGCAAGGATTGTATTGTTGATATTTGTTATATCCCTCCGTGATGACCTCGGAAACGGGAAGCATCGTATAATTCTCGGTGATTACATGACTTGTACTGATGTTACGCACGTCCTTATAATACGCGGTGAGCAGATCAAGCTTTCTTAATTTCAGATTGCAGTTGAGGTGCTGTGCTGCCGGATAATAGGGTGATACCGAGCCGTCCGGTGCAAGCTGCGCTTGTTCATCATTGTCATCAAGCGGTTTTGAGGCATATACGATCTCGTAAAACGCACAGTTGGTTACAAGAATATTACTGTTAAATAATCTTGTAGGAGTTTCGTTTCCGATGGCGGACAAATCAAGGTCGAATGCGATGTATTCTCGCCACCCCATGTCCCGATACCGGTTCCAGCCGGTTGTTCCTTTATCGAGAGCTTTTCCCGAAAAGAGCAGACTGACCTTGCCGTCCTTAAAGACGATCATAGGAATGCCGTTATCGTAAACTCTGTCGGCATTTAAGTACTCAGCCGTGTGATCCTCTAATGTTTTCCCATCCGCTGCATAGCGGTATATCTTCTTAAAAAGCGGATACTTCGCATTGTCAAGCGGTGCGGTCGAGAACGGTACGGCGCTTATTTTATATCCCGAACCGTCTTTTAAGTACATACTGCCCATTTCACCGTCATAGGTCAGCTGCCAATACCGCACATCTTTTCCGGGCAGAGTGCCGATCTCCTGAATATTCTTTCCGTTTGCAAGCAACGAGTTAAAATTTGCCTGATACAGCTTCCCGTCGGATACGACAAGATCATTTACGCTCTTACTGTAGCCGTGATCCAGATTGCAGTCAAACTCGGCGTATTCGTGAATGATGTTTTCTCCGCCGAGAAACTTCTTATAATCCGATTGATCATACGGTATTCCGCGTTCCTTCAAAAGCGCCTGTTCCAGCGTTACCGGCTCTGCCTGCGTTGAAGCGTTTTGTGAAGATTTAGTGTTTGCTGCGGAGCTATCTGTCTCCGGAGTCTTTTTTGCACAACCGCACAACGTCAAACTCACAAGCAGAAAGACCGCAAATATCCGGGTGAGAAAACGTTTGTTATACCTTTTAATCTGATATAAGCGCTTGTGTTGCAATTCATATCCCTCCTAACTGTCTTTGTTTATAATTATACTTACAGAGTGCCGATTTTGATATAAGGGAAGTCCGCCATTCTGCTGAAAATAGGGTGGCGGAAGTCCGCCATTCTTAAAATTTGGGGCAAAAAGCTGTTTTTCACTCTGAAAAAGGCATAAAAAATCCGCCCTCCGTTTCCGGAAGGCGGCAGAGCAAATGCCAGGATGAAAAATTATTTATTATAAAGATTAAGCAGTCCGACACGGGATTTTACACCGGTCTTTTCGTAGATAGCGGAAATATACCGTTCCAAAGTTCGTCTGGAAACATACAGACTTTCAGCGATTGCCTGAACGCTGTCCTCTGTATTGACAAGACAGCCGAACACCTCAGTTTCTCTTTCCGTGAAAGAAAACACTTCCGAGAATTTTCGCAGCTTTTCTTTCTCGCTGACAGCATCAGATGCATCTATAATAAGCTGTTCCATAAATGCTTCCTTTTGAAAGGTATATGCTACCGCCACGATACTGACTGCTACAAATAAAAACAGCACAAAAACAATGACGGCAATACTGCTGTCGGAGGACAGCAGGGTTAAAACGAGATTGGCAATGACAGCGGCGGTGATATTATTAACCGCACGTCCCATGCCTGCCCACAGCTCAGGTATTTTCATATGACTGGAAAGCTCCATAAAGCTGGAGGTAAAGAATACGGCAAAAAAGCCCGCCGACAGGTAGAAAACAATCAGGCCTACCAAAAACGGTCCGGCAAGTTTAAGTACGACGATACATATGGTTGACAGCACCATCACACAGTACATAACAAGCCCCATATATTTGCGATTCTTTATGTCAAACACAAATCCCGCCGCCAGACCGCTTAGCGCAAGCAGGATTCTCGGCCATTGTCCTATGTCAACTGTTCCGTTTGCATGTACAAGCGTTACCGCACTGTCAAGCGTACTGAAAATAAATGTCATCAGCACTACAAGCAGAATAATAAGAATACCGACTATTGATCCCTTTGTGTGTTCTCCAGTATTGCTTTCGCTCTTTTCTTCATCCGATGACGCTTCTGACTTCTGACCATTGCTTTTACAATAAACACGGTCGTTCTTTATCAGCATCCAAACAAGCAGCATCAAAAATACCGATAAAATGATTGCTTCCGCCGTTTCCGAACGAACAAGATTGTTGTTTGCAAACTGGAGCAGGATACCCAGCGCATAGGAAATACCCACAGTCCTTGCCAAATACCTGTCTGTTTTCATCATACGCATGGAAACATAAAAAACCGCGCTGCCGGCCAAACCAAGAAGCAGAAACAAAACAAGTCCCGCTATGAATGTCGCTGTATAAGCAGTCCCCATACAGATGAGGGCTATGCACATAACGGATGCCAGGCTGATCATAACGAAGCATACTTCTTTGAGACGGTTTTTACAAAAGCGGTTCAATAACGGATACAGCAGAAAGCCTGCCGTACTTACTCCGAGTGCATAATTCTGTGCCAGGACGGTTTTATCCTCTGATACCATGCGGGAAAGCACATCTACATATAGATATTCCGCACCTAAAAACAGAAAGGTGAACAGTCCCATCAGAACAACAGCATTTATGTAAGGGATTCTATCTTTCTTTTTCATATCCTTGTCAATGAGCAGCTTCCAAAATTTCTTATAACTCACAGTCATACAGATTCCCCTCGTTTCTGAAATTCTTTTTTGTAATAGCAACGGTAACTGGCAGAGAAAACAGCCCGTGCATTTAAATTTAATTCAGCATATCATGTTTCAGCTAGTCCAGCCCATCCTTTATCCGATCCTGTATATTGACCAGACAATGTAGGAGAACAGGAATATCATCAATCCAGTGTTTCTTCTATCTGCTTCATTGTATACGTCAGATATATTTCTCCTCAAAGCTTTCTATGCACATTGGCTTATCGAAGAAATACCCTTGTATGTAATATATTCCCATCTTCTTAATAATAGCATATTGCCTGTCAGTCTCAACTCCCTCCACGCAGACATGTACTCCTATTGTGTTGGCAAGCTCTGTAACCATCTTGACAAATGCATCAGAAAAATCATCCTCCCCAAGATGCTCAATGAAGCATTTATCTATTTTAATGATATCAAGAGGCATCTCCCTGATATGGTTGAGTGATGAATATCCTGTACCAAAATCATCCAGTGCAACCTTAACACCAAGCGCTTTTATCTCACTGAGTATCCGCTTCATGCGCACCATGTCATTGATTGCCAGACTCTCTGTCACCTCAAGACACAGATTTCCCGGTTCTATGCCCACCTCATCAATTATGCCTTTGATTTTCTTGACTATGTCATTCTGCAGCAGCTGCACCACAGACAGATTTACGTTGACCTTGTAGTCAGGATGTCCCATGTCATTCCAGTACCTGCAGTGCTTCGCCGCCTCTCTTAATACATGCTCCCCGATCGGGTTTATAAGCCCAAGATACTCAGCAAGCGGTATAAAGTCAACCGGATTTATAAAGCCCATGGTTGCTGAATTCCATCTGACAAGAGCCTCTGCACCTGCACAGACATCCTCCCCCTTCACGTTTATAATCGGCTGAAAGTACACGGTGAACTCATCGCACTCATTCATTGTGGCTTTTCTCATGTACTTTTCCAGGTCAAGACGCTTTGTGCTTGTGCCATCAATACCCTCGTTGTAGAACTCTATACGGTTTTTTCCTTCTTTCTTAGCATTGAAAAGAGCTATATCAGCTCTTCTTATGACATCCTCCACAGTGCTTGCATCTGTCGGGAAAAATGCCACTCCGGCACTTATTGTACAGTAATAGTCCTCTCCCTTCAAGAACCACGGTCTGACAAATATCTGCTGTATATCATTAATGATACTCTCCAGCCTGTCAACAGAGCTGCCTGTCACTATGACGATAAACTCATCGCCACCCATCCTGTAGCAGTGGTTCTCAATTCCCTTCACCTGTGTCAGGCTGTTCGATATAGCTTTTAAAAGCACATCTCCGTACTGATGGCCAAGCCCGTCATTTATATGCTTGAAATCATCCAGATCTATATAAATCATCGCACCTCTGGTGTCGTTTTTCACTGAATCATCTATAAACTTAGCCAGATCCTGCTCACATCTCATCCTGTTATATAGCCCTGTCAGGAAATCATTATTGGCCTGGTTCTCAATACGCTGCTGATAACGCTTTTTCTGTGTGATGTCATACAGTGTAACAAGCTGCACCTTGCGGCCATCCACCCACGCTATGCCTGTGCGATGAATATCAAACCACTTGTCCTCCTCCGTCACGTAGACCTCTGTAAAGCTCCGGCTCTCTGCAGTATGGGAAAAAATATATTTTTCCAGCTTGTTCTGTTCGATAATATTTGAAAGCAGCTGCTTACAGTAATTATTCATGTAAAGTATCTCTGACTTAGACATATCAGCCACGTATATACCGCAGCCGGAGTTTTCCAGTATCGCTTCGAGCGAAGCATAGGAGCCTGCAAGCGAGTTGGTTGTTATCTTTTTTGTGAGAATACTTTGAATGACGCGCTTCGTATCATTTAAAAACTTCACATCATATTTTTCCCAGCTTCTGTCATCCTTCTCATCAAAAAAGCACACATACATCTGAGTCCTGTTATCTATATTTACAGGCTGGAATATGGCTGCCCTCATAGCCTGCTTCTCCATGAAAAGGCGGAATTTCTCCGGCATCACAGAGTCTGATGATATAATGTAAGGCTTTCCGGTGAAAAAAGGCACCTCGGTAATTGATATTGTATCAAACGGCTTTCTGCCATAGCTTACAATCACATCCAAATGCATGCCGTCCACGTTTTTGCGGATGATAAAAGCACCGGTAAGCTTTATGGTAGTAACTGCACTCTCCAGTGCTTTTTGAGCCATATCAGTAAAGCTTCCATCCATCTCAAGCAGTTTTATAACAGAATTGATAGCCTCAAGCATATGAAACTGTTTCTTGATTTCCTCATCTGACTTCCTGATAAGCGAAAGTGCCTCATTCGCAGCATCCTCATCTCTCTTTGTGATCAAAAGCTGTCTGGTCATAGTTTCCAGGAACTCAATTGTTCTGTTAAGACGCGCTTCACTGGTAATAATTATGCCATCAGGAAGCAGGTTTCTCTCTTCATTAGACATCTGCTCATCAATTACCGCAGCTATAATCCAATATATATCGTGGGTATTGTCCACTCTTACAATCAGACCATACAGCCTGATATAGTCCTTATCCAGAGGTTCATCTATGAGATTCTCAACCCTGCAGTCCGACAGTCTCAAAAGAAGTTTTTCGTATTTCTCCTCACCAATAAATGTAAGCATACTCTTCCATTTATCGTTACATTGACACACCTCTGTCATGACTCCATCCTTTTTTGTCAGACACGACAAATATATTCCGTTGACCATACAGAAATAATCCTGTATTTTTTTTAAAAGCTTGGAATCTGACATATTTTCCTCCTAAAAACTCACACAAATCAATCCTCATATCTGATAACAAACAAATAAAAGTCATTCTTATCGAGAATACATGTCTCCTGAAGCAGACGGTATTCGACACGCAGCCTGATTTGTTTCTTCACAAACCCAATCTCATTTGAATACATGACTATGATTCCGCCGGATACCAGATGCTCTGCGGCCTTGTCGAAAAACCTCTCGTAAAAAAGCTCCATCTCCGCCTTGGTCTGTCGGTTACGAACCGGCATATCCGTAATCAGCTCATCAAATTTGTAGTCATGTCTGAAATCAAAGAAATCCCTGTGTATAAAATTAATTCTTGTTTTGGCAAACGCAGCATTCTCTCTGCCCATAGTGATTGCATCTCCATAGGTATCTGTAGCATATATCTCGCGTGCCGGGACTAAATGTGCACGCTCAATAAGCAGTGTACCAACTCCGCAGAACGGATCCATGATTTGTGCTGTTTCCTTAAGATACGGCTTTGCAAGTGAAACAATAAGTGCCGCTTGTGACGGATGCATCGACGTAGGAAGCACATTCTTTCTGTACGCAAATCTATTATCCTGTATAGAACATAATCTCATGCAGACAAAATAATTGTCATTTTTTGTCGGTATGAGCTTAATCACCACGTCGTAATCATTTGGTGAATTGATCATCCTGCCCGCAAAATGCATATCGATAGCTTTCGCAAGCCTGCTCTGGTAGGCCGCATCTGCCGTGCTCTCAATACGATAGTAAAACGGACCACCCTCACGGTGCATGCGTCTTAATATATCATACATATCTGACTCTGCAAGAAGTCCGGCTGCTTCCTGTGCATCCTTTGGCAGAAGCGATGCTGCATGTATGGTAAAGTACATTTTTCTGAATGTGCGCACCTGCATGATAAGAGGTATATTGTCAGTCTTTACAAGCACTCCAAGCGGATGCAGCTTTGTATCCTTAACCGGTATCTGACGTCGTACCACCTCTCTGTGAAGGCGGTTTGTCATCAGAAGCAGCTCAGCCTTTACTCCCTCGAGCACAGGTGTATGGTGCTTTATCCCATTATATTTAATCAGGATTTTATTTATCTCGTTTAATTCTTCCTCAATATGCTTCCTATTTTCAGCTGTGACCGTCATATGCTCAAGCTCTTTTGCACGTTCCATAAGCTGTGGCAAGAGCTCTTTGCAGTCCAGCTGTGACAGCGCCGCCAGATATGAGCCCTTTACAAAGCGCATCTGTTCAGCCTCGTATGCTTTAAAAACCTCATCAGAAAGCTGTGACATATGAAGATCTCCTATCAGAAGCGCTGCGTTCTTTCTGGTTTTTGCATCTTCTGCTCCCATAAACGACACAAGCAGCTCATCTTCTCCTGCAAGCAGCTTTAGAGCCTCTGCTAATGCATTTTCATCTTTAATCTCCTGTCTGAGGCTGCTCAGATTCTGACGTACATTCTCTTTTTTTAACAGATTTCCGATAATTTCCTTCATTTTTTAAATCATCCTTTAATTTATTGTATATTGTCAGTTTTGGCTTGCCTCTTCCTTTGGCACACCATTTTCTTCGATGTATGTATCCAGATCCTTGTGAAACTGCTCCCACGCATCCTCATGCTCCACGAAATATAGCGGACACTTCTTGCCTGTCACATCGTAGTGCCTTATTACATCATCAGCACTCAGATCATACCGCCCCATAAGCCATGTGGTGAGCTCTATGAGCGACTGGTATGTGCTGTCGTTGAACTTTCCTGTCTCATCCTCTATACAGCACTCTATCGATATTGTGTCACTGTTTCTGTTATTAGATGCATACGATATCTCATTGCAAGGTATGCACTGCACTATCTCACCCTCTAATCCTATAACAAAGTGTGAGCTTGCTTTGGTCTTTTTGGTCTCTGCCAGACCATTGAAATAGTCCCTGTTTTGTCTGGCTGACGTACCCGGATTTGCTGTATAATGGACAACTATGCCGTTTACCTTCTCTAGCGCCTTCTGTGGTCTGGAATACGGATTGGGTGTCAGCAGCTGTACATCAAGCTTTGGCTGTATAGGATTGTAAAGAGTACTGGTCACCTCTGCCTTTACCTCTTCCTGCTTTGCCTTTTTGCCCCTTAAAGCTCCCACTATGATTATCGTTGCAATTATAAGTATTATCATGCCTATAACAATGCCATTGCTAATAAGCTGCTTTCTTCTAACCTGGGCGCGGTGTCTCTTTCTATATTCTTCGCGCTTTCTCTGTCTTATCTTTTCATACTCGTCCATTTAATTATCCCCGGTTATCTCTTTTGTTTGCTTTTATATAGCTATTCCAAGCTTTTATAAACATTTGCATACATATAAGAATATATTAGCACAAATCGGCTTATTATGCCACATAAAATAATACAAAAGCACCAGATATTACGACGTAACATAATACCCGGTGCTTTATTATAAATGTATATTCTTATTATTAATCACACTTAATCTCGTGAACCCATCCATCCGGTCCATCAATATGGCCCATCTGAATGCCTGTAAGTGTGTCACGAAGCTTCTTTGTGACAGGTCCCATCTCATCCATACCGCTTGGGAAGCAGATTTCCTTGCCGTGGTCTACAATCTTTCCTACCGGTGAGATTACTGCTGCTGTTCCGCAAAGTCCACACTCAGCAAAATCCTTTACCTCATCAAAGAGCACCTCTCTGTGCTCAACCTTGAGTCCTAAGTACTTCTCTGCAACTACCATCAGTGAACGGCGTGTGATTGATGGCAGGATGCTGTCTGATTTAGGTGTAACAAATGTGCCATCCTTTGTGATAAAGATGAAGTTTGCACCACCTGTCTCCTCTACCTTTGTACGTGTTGCAGGATCGAGGTACATATTCTCTGCAAAGCCCTGTGCATGTGCATCTACAATGGCATGAAGACTCATTGCATAGTTGAGTCCGGCCTTGATATGTCCTGTTCCGTGAGGTGCTGCTCTATCAAAGTCTGACACACGGATTGTAATTGGCTTTGCGCCACCCTTGAAGTATGGTCCTACAGGTGTTACAAGGATTCTGAACTGATACTCATCAGCAGGCTTTACACCGATTACTGCGTTTGTTCCCATAATGTATGGTCTGATATAGAGTGTAGCGCCTGAGCCGTATGGTGGAACCCATGCAGCATTTGCCTTTACTACTTCCTCAACTGCCTTTACAAATCTATCCTCTGGGAATACAGGCATCTCAAGTCTCTCACATGAATCCTTAAGACGCTGTGCATTTAAGTCAGGTCTGAAGCAGACAATTCTGCCATCCTCTGTTGTGTATGCCTTAAGTCCCTCGAAGCATGTCTGTGCATACTGGAATACTCCCGCACACTCATTAAGTGTCACTGTATGATCCTTTGTGAGCTGTCCATCGTCCCACTTTCCATCTTTATAATTAGAAACATAGCTGTAATCTGTTTCCTGGTAGCCAAAACTAAGGTTTGACCAATCGATATCCTTCTTTTCCATCTTTATATCCTCCGTTTCTTTACGGATCCGATATAACCTAGCGTTATCATATATCGGGTCTACTATCATTTATGCTCATTCTAGTACAATAGAAAAAAAATGTCTAGTACTATTTTTTTATAATAACCATAACTTAAGTTTCTATATAGCTTTTTTTACTATTATAAGATAAGGCCTGACTTTTTCTTACTTTTTTCAATAGCTGAATTAACCCTTCCAAACGGACGCCCAAGCAGCAGTCCGATCACAAGCGATATTGCTATAAATATAAGAAGAATCGCAAGATCCTTGCAATAATCAAAGCGGTACATGCCTCCCACGCACTCTCTTAGGGCATTCATGGCATAGTTAAACGGCATGAACTTATACAGTGCTCTGTACACCTGCGGCAGCACCTCAACCGGGAATGTGCCGCCTGCGCCTGCCACCTGAATGACCATAATGACTACTGCTACAGCCTGTCCCACATTGCCCAAGGCTGCTGTGAGCGAATACATAAGAAGCGTGAATACAAGGCTTGTCAGTGCGCTTGCACACCAGAAAAGGAACGGATGCCTGCACTGTATTCCGACAAAGAACAAATCACCGAGCACTGTCACAAGTGTCTGAATCTGGCCTATCACAAAAAATGTGATATATCTGCCAAAAAACTTATGTACGCTGTTTACTTTGCCAAGTGATTTTATATCGTCAGTGTCCTTTACCTTTGTTTTCACAAGTGCAACAGTTATAAGACCTCCCACCCACAGAGCCAGCACTGTGTAAAACGGTGCCATGGCTGAGCCATATGTGGATATCTCATATATCTTCTGCTCATCCATAGACAGCGGTGATGTCACAAACTGCGCAATGAGTGTCGGATCTGTCCGAAGCAGCTTTACAATCTCATTAAACTGCTCATCGTTTGACAAATTATCAAATCCTGATATAACATTCTGCAAACCATCTCTGATCTGCTGTACATACTGTCTGGTATTTACAATATCTGCATTTCCTGATTTAAGAACTGCCGAATAGTCATCGAGTGCTTTTTGTATATCCGGGAAGCTGTTGTCCAAAGAACCAAGCATGGACTGTGTCTCAATAAGTGCATATTCTATATCATATACCGCTCCTGTGAGATTCGGTGACACGCTGTGGTCAAATGTATTTTTAAGTGTATCTATTGCAGACTTGGCACTTGACACATCCGCTTTTATTGATTCCTTAAGAAGCTTTAGCTTATCTGCCGTCAATTCAGTATCAGACTTAAGGTCTTTTATCTGTGTTTTAATGCTTTGGATATTATTTCTGACAGCCTCTATCTGTGAACTATCCACTCCATTTAAGCCTTGAATGGCGACAAGAGTATTCTCTGCAAGCTGTTCTACCGTATCAAAGCCCGCCAAAGAAACAGATATATCCGCAGTATCAGCATCCGCTAATCCCGATGCATTTAAGAGCTGTATGGAGTTTTCCAGCACATCGAGCTGGCTGTTTATGTTTGATAAGCTTATGTCGACCATCTGTGTGATGGTTTGTGCTGTCTGTGCACCCGAAAGCACCGATGACTGCATGCCGCTTACCGATGACTGTCCCCCGTCAATCAGCCCCTGCACACTCGGAAGCAGTGACTGTGTCGAGCCTATCAGGCTGTCTGCTGAATCCGTGAGCATGGCAAATGTATCGAGCATGCCTGCATATGTAGAAAGAGTCGTATCCATATCCTTTAGCTTGTCAACAACTGTTCCGGCCAGGTTATCGCCTGATTTGCCGTCTCCCACTATGAGCTCTCCCGACTTTGACGCTATCTTTGTAATCGTGCTCACCATTGAAGAGTTTACAGACTGCTGCACCGTGGTCTTGACCTTTGAGGTTATCTTTGTTGCTATGGCATTTTTCTTGCTGTTTTCATAGTATTCTATCTGCGGATTGACCGGCTCACCGCTTAGGAAGCTAAGCATATCAGCTGAAAAATCCTTCGGCACTATAAATGCTGCATAGCACTTTCCACTATAAACATACTCCAGTGCCTCTTTACTGCTATCTGTGAAAATCCAGCCAATTGCATCGTTTTCCTTCAGTCCCTTTATGACGCTGTCTCCCATACATAGCTTTAAATCACCGACGCTCATCCCCTCATCCTCAGAATATACTGCTATGTGCATCTGTGATGTAGCTTCCTCTCCGTAAGGATCCCAGTTGGACATAATATTAAACCATGCGTACAAAGCCGGGATAATGCCAAGTCCCATAATAATGACTATGGCAACCACATTTGTAGATATGCGTTTCAGGTCAGCCAGATATATTTGAAATATTTTTTTCATTGCTCGGCATCCTCCCCTGTACTTTGCTGCATCGTATCAAATCTCTGCTCCACTCTTTCGGCTATTTCCTGTACCCTGTCCTCAATCTGCACGACAGGACTCACGCTCATATTCTGCGCATCACAGCCGCTTATCTCATTCATCTTCTCCTGCAGCTTATAGTCCACATACTCGACTCCGATTAAATACACTGCAATAGCAAACAGACTCACTATCCACAGCACAAGAAAAATGATTTTGGAGCTGTCCGGCACAATCATCAGCAGCACAAGAAAAAAGAGCGGAATGATGTATATGCACCTTAATCCTATTTTTATCCGTTTTTGATTCTGCTCATGGATGGTCTTTTCATATCCGACCAGCTTATCGTACATCTCGCGCAATCTCTTATCATCGGATGGCGGCTGCTCATTCACATTATTATTTGCATTATTATTCATATCATTATCCATATTGGAATCTTTATTACTGTTTCTACCTGTATCCTGCATACTTTCCTTCCCGCTTTATAGCTTACGGCACATCAGAAGTACCATATTAATATGCCAATTATCAATTTATTAATTGTACATTTAACTATAGCATCTCAGAATCTTCCATACGCTTCTCTATAAAATGATTGAGTCTGATAAACGGCTTTCGTATCACAAGTCCTATCACCAAAGAGGCTGCGCCAAAAAGTAAAAGCGTGATATAACATTTGCCGAGTGTGTTTTCGTACATACCTCCTATACACTCCCTCATCGCATTTATCGCATATGGGAATGGGAAGAAAATATACACTGCCCTGAAAAATGCCGGCAGCGCCTCTATCGGATATGTGCCGCCGCTTCCTGCAATCTGAAGTACCATGACAACCACCGCCAGTGCCTTTCCTATATCACCAAAGGATATGGTCAGAGAATATATGAGCAGTGAAAATGTAAGGCTTGTCACTGCGCCTGTCACAATAAATGAAACCGGATGCACACACTGTATTTTAAGCAGGTATAAATCACCCAGCACAATGATAAAAGTCTGTACCTGTGACAGTAAAAAGAATGTCAGATATCTGCCAAAATAAAGCTGTGAAGGCTTTAGTTTCCCAAGCCCCTTGGCATCCGCGTGAACCTTTACCAGCGAAACAAGTATAGTCATGCCCACCCATATGGCAAGTGTCGTGTAAAAAGGTGCTACTCCGGAGCCATAATTGGCTATCTCGTAGATATAATTATCTGATACCTGCACCGGCTCTGAAAAGAAGCTGCCAAGCTTTTCAGGATTCCCCGAAAGCAGATTCACTATGATATCAGCTTTTTCATCCTCAGAGGCTGCTTCAAGCCTGTTGAGTGTCGTATTTATCTTGTCAGATGCTGATTCTATAATACTCTTAAGCTGTGTAATGCTCATATTGAGTGTGTCAAGCGTACTGTCCACTCCGTCAAATACCTGCGCCATAGAGCCTGATGTCTGGCTTAGATTGCCAAGTGTGGTCTGCATCGAATCAAGCACCGACGACATACTGCCTATCATGCCGTCCACCTGCGGCACTATCTGTGAGGTATATGTATCATTTAGCGATGACGCAGTCGTTGAAAGAGCTGACATAACACTCTTAAGTGTTTCCTCAGAATTCTGTGTCTTCCCCGATAAATCCACAGACTGTGTGCTTTCTATCATGCTCTTTGTCTGTTCCTTAACAAGCTCTATATTGGAAATAAGTGTGCCGACATGGGTATCGTCCATATCCGGCTTTATTTTGTTGATTTTGTCCTCAAGAGTGTCAATATTACCTTTCAAAGCATCCGCTGACTGTTTAATATTTTGCACATCACTTTGAATAGTATTTACATCCTGTGACAGATTTGCATCTGAAATCTGCTTTGATATATCATCAATCGAGCTCTTCACCTTTGCTAATGCCGATGTGATATCTGCACTAAAGCTGTCGAAGGATTGTCTGGTGGACTGCAGATCATTTTTACTCTCTTCAAGCCTGTCTGTGCCCTTTGCAAGCTTATCCTGCCCATCTTTGAGTGCTTCGCACGTTTCTTTAGACACCTGTGACAACGCCTTATTTCCGTCAATAAACGTATCTATCATGGCATCGTACTGCGCAAGACTCTCTGATACCGCTTCAAGCTTACCGGTCATCTGCCCCACAGCATCCTTTTCCTTCATGTCATCGGATATTACGTTGGTCTCCTTAAATACCTGCTCTGCAAGCACCTTTATAAACTGCTTATTAATACTTGATTTAACAGCACTTGCTGCACTGTCCGTTATCTTTGTCGCAACAGCATTTTTCTTGTCGTTGAGATAGTAGGTAATCCTTGGATTTTCAATATTGTCAGCTACACCATGATACATGCTGTAGGTAAACTGCTCATCTATGACAAGTGCAGAATAATATCTGCCCGACTTAACACCCTCAACAGCCTTTTCCTCTGATTTAACAAATTTCCAGCCTATAGTATCCTTTTGCTTTAATGACTCTACCACACCATCGCCCATATTGACAGTTTCGCTGTCATTCTTCGTCCAGCCCTTGTCCAGATTGACTACTGCAATTGCTATATTTCCGGTGTTGCCATACGGGTCCCAGTTGGCATAGATATTAAACCATGCATACAGCGCCGGCAGCACGCAAAGTCCAATAACTATAATGAGTACAAGCACATTTCGGAATATGCCGCACATATCTCTTTTAAAAATTCTTAAAATATCAGCCATGAATCATCCTCTTATATCTGGTGTTTATATCCGGTGCTGTTTAAGCTCCCCAATAAAATACAATGAGCCAAATGCAACATTTTTCGTATCTCTTTTCAGGTGCTTTCTTATCTCATCAACTCCTGAAAGCTCTGTTGCCTCAACTCCCTCTTTTCTGATAAAATCAGCAAGGTGCGATGCCTGCAGTGCCCTGTCTGAATCCGGTGTCACTGTATAAAACTCCTCAGCAAGAGGTAAAATCTCACGTATCATCACATCATAGTCCTTATCAGCCATGACTCCCATGAAAAAGCAAAATTTCTCACCCGGATACATCTGCATGAGGCTTTCCTTGAGCGCATCAACTCCATTGCTGTTGTGTGCTCCGTCCACCAGCAGAAACGGCTCCTTTGATACTATCTCCATGCGTCCCGGCCACACAGCCTCTTCAAGTGCACTCTTTATCCTGTCATTCAGGTCTGTTTTCTCGCTCTTTGGCCCTGTCTTATCATATTGCATTTCATATTCCGGCCCGCCATAGTGCTTTCCCAGCACATACCGCGCCGCAAGCTCTGCCGCTGCAGCATTCTCCCACTGAAATGTGCCACAAAGCCTCAGTGCATAGCCGCTGCAGCGTGCTATATCGCTTTGCTCCACAGTAATTATCCGTGCATGCTTTTTTTGCGCTTCCTGCTCAATCACCTGCATGGCACGTTTATCCTGCTGTTCCACCACCACTGTGCTGTTTTCCTTTATGATACCGGCCTTCTCAGCCGCTATATCCGCTATATCACTGCCAAGGATAGCCATATGGTCATAGCCTATCTTTGTAATAACGGCACATTGCGGTGTGCCGATTGCATTTGTTGAGTCAAGTCTGCCTCCGAGCCCTGTCTCAATGACCATATAATCGCACTGCTGCTCCTCAAAGTACAAAAGAGCCATGGCAAGGCAGTAGTCAAACATCGTAAGTCCTATGCCAAAATCTATATCAAGCAGATAGTTTCCAAGCCGTGTGACATCCTCCTTAGCTATCATACGCCCATCAACCGTGATGCGCTCCTCAAAATCTACCAGATGCGGTGATACAAACGTGCCTACCCTCATATGCTCTTTTTTTAATATACTAGAAAAAAAAGCGCACACCGAGCCCTTTCCATTGGTGCCTGCCACATGGATATACGGTATTATGCGCTTTTGCTTTCCTTTTTCTCTCAGCACCTTTATGACCTGTGCTGTCACCACCACTCCCGGCTCATTGCCGAAACGGCGTGTGTTTTCTATTTTGTTTAAAACCTGTGTGTAATCTAAATTTCCCATGCCATCATTATAATATATCCGGCCGATAAAATAAAGACCATATCCTTATACTGCTATAATAATGCCCCCGTCATTTGCATACATGCTTGAGATGCCGGCAGTATCCACAATGACAATCTTCTTAAATCTGGCAAGCTTCTCAAGGCATGCCTTCACATACTGTGCACGCTCCGGGCAGTTGCAGTGTGAGATTGCAAGAATCCTGTGCTCACAGTCCTTTGTGGCAGCCACAACATCCTCTACCATCTTGGCAAGTGCCCTCTTCATGCCTCTGGCCTGGCCAAGCTGCTGGATTGAGCCCTCATCGGTTGAGCCCATGACAGGCTTTATGTTTAAAGTGCTGGCCACAAGAGCCTTCAGGTTGCTTAATCGTCCTGCCTTTCTTAATGTATCAAGTGTCTCAAGCACAAAGAAGGTATTCATTGAAGCTATATACTCCTCTGTCTGCTTTACAACCTCATCAAATGAAAGTCCACTCTCTTCAAACTCCTGTACCTTCATGCCGATTAGTGTCTCGCCTATAGATGCTGAGCGGGAATTGAATACATAGATTTGCTTGCCACAGTCCTCATGCTCCTCGTTGTACAGATTGACTGCTAAAACAGCGCTGTTGTATGAGCCGCTGAGCTTGCCCGAAAGTGTGACAACATATACATGGTCAGCCTCTCCCTCAAAGGCCTGCATATATTCCTCAGGAGACGGGCATGACGACTTTGGTCCCTTTACACTCTCCTTTACTCTTCTTAAGAAATCATGCTGGTCAAAGCTCTCATCATCGCGGATTCTGTATCCGTCAACATCAAGCTCGAGTGCCACATTGCAAAAATGTCCATCCTTCTTAAGGCTATCTGTGAGCTCACCACAGCTATCTATTATAATCTTATACATATCTATTCCTCCTGCACTATATGATAATAAAAGTTTAAATTACTTTTTTAAAAGTTATTTCATTCCGTAACAAGTAGTTTTCATTACTACGTCATATTAACACGAAAACTAAACTTATGCAAGAGGTTTCTGTATTTATTTTCCCATAATGGTTATCTGCCCTTTAATGGTACCCGAAAAAGGCCGTCACACAGTCGCTTAAGGCTTTCATGTCGCGTACTCCCATAAGCTCACAGGCTGAGTGCATTGCAAGAATAGGTATACCTATATCCACAGTCTTTACCGGCAGAAGCGTACCTGCAATCGAGCCCAGTGTGCTGCCGCCACGGCTGTCCGAACGATTCACAAAACGCTGGTAAGGTATGCCCTTTTCATCACACAGCTGACAGAGAATGGCGATAGCCTGTGCATCCGTAGCATACGACTGCGAACACGCCTGCTTGATACAAAAGCCTTTACCCATGACAGGCTTATTTGTGATATCCATCTTTTCCTTTTTATTAGGATGAAGCGCATGAGCCACATCGACAGACAAAAGCATGGCATCATATATGCTCTCATCTATTTCATTTTCTGAAAGGTCCATATTTCTTAAAATACGCCTGAGCATATCGTGAAGCATTATAGAGGCAGCGCCCTGCTTACTGTTACTTCCAATCTCCTCATGGTCAAAAAGCGCTATGATGTTTATTCCATCAGCTCTGTTTCCATCCTCTATGGCATCAAGAAGTGCCCTGCAGGATGACTGGTTGTCGATTCTCGGTGATGAAATCATGGTGTCATTCACACCGACAAAACAAGGCTCCTCCATACAAAATGTATTGAGCTCAAAGTCTATGATATCGCTCTTTTCCACAGACAGCTCTCTAGCCAGAAAGCTAAGGAAATAATCCGTGGTCCTTTCATCCTCAGGTATTGAATCAAGCACCGGCATCAGATCCACCTGATTATTTATCCCGACACCCTTATTCACATCCCTGTTCATATGAATGGCAAGATTTGGAATAATCATGACAGGCTTTTTAGACCTGTATAGCACCATACGCGGATTGAACACATCCTCACTCTTTATAGCCACACGCCCTGCCACTCCGAGAGGTCTGTCAAACCATGTGTTTAAAATCGGTCCTCCATACACCTCTACATTAACCTGTGCATATGAGTTTGTCATAAAATCCGGATTTGGCTTTATGCGAAGATATGGATAGTCTGTGTGAGCTGCCGCTATTCGCACCATATCCTTTTTGTTGTAGCCGCTTCCTACAGTAAACGCAAACATGGTCGTATCATGGTGATTTAAGACATACCTGCCACCGCGCACAAGCTTCCAGTCACCTGTATAATCTATCTCCTCAAATCCGTTTTCCAAAAGCTCCTGCTTTGCAGCCTTCACACACTCGCATGGTGAAACAGCCGCTTTTAGTAAATCAAATAATTTTTCCTGTTTCATGGATTGCCTCCTGTTTTCATTGCATAACGCATTTATTCTACCACGGACTTTACAATTATTCCAGTTGAACAGGCTTTATTTTTAAGGCTATTTTTATATCTATTTTTATGGCATAATCCGCGAATCTGATGTATGATATAATAATCGATAACTATTCAAAACCACTTAGAACAATCATTCGCTGTCACATACAATGTGGAAAATGAGGAGAAATTATGATATCAATTGAACTGACAGACACAAAGGACTTTATGAACAAGCTGCTTCGCACGGAAATCTTTGACAACTTCCTGCTCCAGGAGGCCGTCATCACAAAGGCAGCCTCATACGTCATAGATGGTCACCTGCAAAAGGGCTTTTACAGCTCCACAGAGCTTGAGGAAAATGGTATAGCGGGCTATAGCATACTCCCCTTTAGGATGCTTCGCACAAACTGCTTTGACCTGATAAAGGGCAGACAGACTCCATCGTCATTCAAGTTTGTCTTTCTGCTTTCACCTGAAAACATGGAGCACACCCTAAGCCTGTCTCTTATACACATCTCCGAGCCCACGAG